>Ga0265797_10003534_pt1 | contig 24860 bp, 29 predicted proteins | sample P2T30metagenome_FD_192433 | JGI IMG/M metagenome (GOLD analysis project Ga0265797, IMG submission 192433) | Plant litter microbial communities from East Loma Ridge, Irvine, California - P2 T30 | ecosystem: Environmental > Terrestrial > Plant litter > Unclassified | place: USA: California... | reverse complement strand
AATGCACCGTGCTGGCCGAGAGGCCAGCATCGTGCATCGTGTTCAAGCCATCGAGTGCAGAGCCCGGCCGGAGACTTGACCGGAGGGATTTCTCACTTCGTGTTTGAGGAGATTGTAGACTGAGCTCGTCGATGAGCGTGAGCTCATCGATCACGCTCATCGACTTTATACAGTGCTACTTTCTTTTACATTGGCATTGTAGCTTCACTGTCATGCCGTTGAGATCCTTGCTTTCCTTAGATATAGAGAACGAATGTTGACTAAGTCAGCGAGCCTCGCTGGGCCTATATGCTGCTACTATATGCTTTGGCGGAAGGACGGAATTGCTCTGTCGCAGGATATGGTGCTTACTGAGGACATTGCGAACGAGTTGATTTGTTTCGCCGAAAGGAGGTGTACTTGAGATAGGCGGTTCTCCATTATCCTCGATGCTGCTATCAAACGCTCCGGTCTCAACGATATAGCGGTCTACCATTGAGATGAGTATTCCACTTGTCGACGAAAACTATATATGTCACACTCGTTCTCTTGGGCTCATGTGGCTCCGCAATCATCTCTCGCGAACTCACAGAAGCACCATACCAGTGAGACGCATACTTCTCAGCGACGACAAAACCGCTGAGCGAGCTCTCTCCACGGACCTCTCGTGCTGCTATCGAATACTCCAGCTCGATTGTCCGGCTTCTTTGCCGTTGAGACGTACCATGGTTATCAATAAGATGCAAGGACAGGCAAGGCCACTGAATCAGGCCTCCGTAATCCTGCCATGCAAACTTGGGCGGATTTTGACCGGATCTGAGTGAACATTTCCAAAAATTGATGTACATTAGGGAAGTCCGCCATGAATTGTTCTCCGATGCACATGTGCCGCTGTCAAGCAACCTAGCTCTTTATTCAAATGTGCCGCCGGCGAGATGTGCTGTTGCTACCAGTGCTCGAGAGGAAAGGCAACACTGCCGGTTCACGTCTTCGAAATGCTTTGAGGCAATCTTTGCTGCACGATGGCTCGGCCTCCTACCTAACCACATGTGCTGCTCAGACATATTGGATGTTGGACTTGGCGCAAGCATCATTATTTTTGAAACACTTTGGTGGCACAGCTTGGTAGATTTTTTTGGTGCCCTTGCGGGTCTGTGTCATTTCTGGGTATCGCAAATATTTATGTACGCAGTAAAGCATGTAAAGAAAGCAGTCAAAGAAGCAGGCAACGCACTAAAGTCAAGTCCATCTCCGTCTCCATCCCTCCACTACTCTCCGTGGACTCGCAAAACAAAGGTCAGTGTCATGGCTGTGGTCTCAAAGACTCGCTTGCCGCCGTCATGTGTGGCTTAGATGTACCACATCGAGGAGTTGATGCCACCCTGGTTCGGCATGGGCATCAGAGGCTGGATGTCGGTAGGCTGAGAAGAGCCAGGGCCCGAAGATCCGCCGCCCTGGGTTCCCTTTCCGTCGGTTGAGCCGCTCCAAGTCTGTTTAATAAGTCAGTTACAGCTCAAATGTCACATATATGTGGAGACTTACTGGGTCGTGGGTGCCGGCCCTGCCAGACGCAATGTGGGCGTAGTAGACGGCAGGGTGAATGGACACCGGAGTGGTCGCACGGGCGTACTGGTACACCTGCTCGTACAAGATTGTCTGCAGCTCGTCGTTGCTCATGTTGGCCTCGTTGAGGATGACGTGGTAGTGGGTCGGGCGCGCAGTGCCCTTGATGGCGGCGTGCGAGCAGAGGTAGAAGTCGTTCTCGTACGGATGAACTACGCCCGAGTCGACAAGGGTGCCGGGCTTCAAGAGAGTTAGCATGTCTTGATGGAAAATGGGTTAGAAAGAATCTTACGAATGGATTGCCGTTGCGATCGCCCTTCTCCGGGAAGAAACGGACGTGGTGACGCTTGCCGGCGATAACGACCACGAAGGGAATGTTCATGTTGGGATTAGCAGTCTTGAGCAATGCCTTCATGTCCGCAACCTCCTGCTGCAGAACGTGGGCGTACTGCTGCTCAGCAACACCATCGCGGAAATAGAGAATGCGGGATGGGAAACGGCCGTTGCCAACCGTCTGCACCCAGTGCTGGATATGGGGCTTCAACATGGTGTTGATGTTGTTTGTCTCAATCATCTCCACCCGGTAGCCGTTGGTCTCGCAGGCGGCAGCGTAACGAGCGCCGAGTGCGTCCATCGAGATAGTCATGGCCGCCATCGAAGCGGTCTGCTGGCCGGGAGCCGCATGGGAAACGTCCGCGCCGATTACCATCGTAGGGGTGGTGAAGAGGCCAGCGGGTCCACCAGACTTGGGTCCAACAGCGCGGCACGTAGTGCCTCCGAGCTTCGAGTTGAACTTCATCAGTACATTGGAGATGTACTGGCCTTGGCACTTCTGCACATGAGCGAACTGCATGCATTGGGAGACCTGAGGGCGTGTGTTAGCTTGGACTCTCAAAAGTCTTAGGTGTGTCACTTACGACGCCGTATCTGCATTCAGCTGAACGCTTGATGCGGCCATAGATGACTGAGTCCTTGTCGGGTAAGATAAAGACCAAGATCTGCGGACGAGAGTTGGACTGGTTGCCCGCCATGTTCCAAGCAGCAGTGACAATGGCACCGGTGTCGTCACCTGTGCCCAGATTGAGGCCTGGGTTCGCATTCTCGACACGGCCTCCGTGGTTCTTGTACGCCTTGACAAACTCCTTGACAAAGTTCTCGATAGTCGATTTATCTGGCTTGCCACCACGCTTGCCGCTGATCACAGTGACCGACCAGCTCTTGAGAGGGGCGGAGTTCGGCAGTAAGAACTTCTTGCCCTTCAGATCCCAGCGGCCAGAGGTTCCAGGATTCGCAACGCCTGAGCCGTACTGTACCTTAGGGGCTACCAGAAGACGGGCCTCGACAACAGTTCTGGCCGGGTTGACCTTCAGGCCGTACTTCTGGAGGGTGCGATCAGTGCTCCAAGAAAGCATCTTCAGGCCGTGCTCGATGGCCTTCCAGCGCTCAGCAGGGGGGGTGACGGCGAATTTGACTGTGAAACAAAGTCAGTAAGCTGTAAAGTCATTCAGAATATTGGAAGGGATATACTAACTCATGTTTGCGGTTTGGCGTTCGTCACACTTCGAGGGGTAGCGCTGGTTCTCCTTGACTCTCAGGACCTCCATTGGAAGAAGGGTGTTCTTGCCCTTCGTCATCTTGACAACGGGGAGGTCTGGGTACTGAAGGCGAGTGTTGTACTTTTTGAGGAAGTAGTCATACACGGTCGTGGTGTACTCCTTGCCGTTGTCACCCATGGCATTGAATTTGGAATCCTTGGCCGAGACATGAGAGATCTTGTCGATCACGTAGTCGTCCACCTGGCCACCGCGGTGGTGAGCAGTGACATGAAGCTTCCTCAGCCTCTTCAGGCCCTTCCCAGCCCTGCTGTGCTCGCCCTGACGGCATGCCTGGATAAGGTCATTCGTGTTGCGAGCACCAACAAGGTTCTGCGTAACAAGAGGGAGCGGACCAGAGCTGAAGAAGGTGCCGTTGGCGACATCCACGTTGATTGAGAGACAAGGGCCGTTCGGACCATGAGTCATACGCAGAGATTGGTAGGCGCCCTTGAACGCCTCGACGCCGCCGCCCAAGTCAAAGCGTTGTTCGCCACGGGCGAAGAAGCTCCTCTTGATGGATGAAAGACGCTTTGAGGGCCCGTCGCGAAGAAGGTGGTCAAGGAAGTTGATTGTCTCGTATACTGAAACTTCCCAATCACACTTGCGAGCGAGGTAGTTGCGAAGGACATCGAAGCGGATAGTTCCTGTTTGGCGCATGGCAAAGCGGTGGACGTTGGACTTTCCGGCCCTAGGCGTCTTACCCTTCTCCTTGTCGAGATCAACCGTCATGCGGATCTCACGATCCAACGGGCGTGTGCTCCAGGCCAAGACATTGCCGTCCCAGATGAAGTCATCGCCAATAGCCTGCTGGACGGCCTGGCTCTCCCACACAGCCTTGATGAGGCCACGCTTCTCGTCACCCTTGCCGACCATGACCTCGTATGAGTAGACCGGCTTCGAGGGATAGTCGGTGACGTTGAAGGTGTTAAGGGCAACCTTGATTCCAGTTCCAAGCTTGCATGGCGCCGGACGCGGCGGGAGAGTGGAAGACTTGTCGTAGCCACGCATCACATTCCAGTCCTGCATGCTCAGGTCGAGGTTCTTGTTGATAGGGGGCATTGCGCGAGGGGCCGCCTGAGAGCTGCCAGCAGCAGTCGACGGAGCCGGAGAGGAAGAACGGGGTGAAGCAGCAGCCAGACGTGGGGACGCCGGCTGGGCGGCAGACAGACGGGGAGAAGAGGGCGCAGAGCCATGGCGGGAAGAGGGAGACTGCTCGCGAGATCCACGGTCGTGAGAGCCGTCGAAGCCCTCCTGTTGGAGGACACGGTTGACGGACTTGTTTGTCGGCGGGGCCGAGGAGCGAGGCTTGCTCGACGCAGAGGTGTCACCGGAGGAAGAGCCTTTGTGCGACTCACGCTGCTTCTGCTGTTCAGCAGCGACACGCTGCTTCGGCGGACCAGCCATGGTGAAGAGATTGGATGGTGTTGGATGATTTTAGGGTGAGAGAGTGGAGCTTGTGCTAGAAGCCGGCCAGTCAGATACTCTTGCAAGTGGTCACCGCCGTTCATAAAGCGTACTGCTCTTGGTGGGTCGTCGCACGATGGGATGTCGCGGGCAAAGGTGGTGGTGGTGAGTGGTTTGAAGGATAGTGGTGTTGCTAAGCAAGGTTGGATGTGTGTTGGGTGGTATGGTAGAGGTTGGTGGAGGTAGAGGAGTAGTCGTGAGGTAGTGGAAGGAAGGAGGAGAGGTTGTGGATGGAAGGGAAGGAGGCTTAAGTAGACAACGTCGCGGCGGCCACGAGGCTCACCGGTACGCAGCAACAAGCTTGTGACAGCGCAAGTGATGATGTTCTCAGTGCAGTGAGGGATCGGAAGTGATGGTGTCGTGCTTCAATGTGATGTGCGCGCCCAACTGAAGACGTCGGCTGTTGCAGCCTCGACTACGTACCTTGCAAGCAAGCGCCGGCTCAGCGGCAAGTGAGGGAAGTGAGGAGGTTGTTCTGTACCTTGTCAGTGAGCTCAATGAACTGATGATGTCGATCGCGATATCTAGTGCTCATGCGGAAGGAGTTAGGGAGAGCGTGAGAGCGGTGTTTGGGCGCGCGGCCTCGACCACCAGCAACTCGTGCAGATCTCGCTCGCTCGCTTGCATATGATATCGAGGAGGGTTGGTTGATGCTTACCTTGCTTTGGATGGGTGGTTTGATGGTGTCGCGGGTGTTTGTGGTTGTGTTGTTGGTTGGTGAGGGAAAAAAGCTGAGCTCCAGAGGGCGGCCAAAACAACGTCAGGACTCAGTGGCCTTGGCGACGTTGGCGTTTGACGAGGAAGGTGCGACCAAGTCCGTGTGCGGCACGCTGCTATCGGGTATGTTGTAGCACAGGGCGACCTTGTACATCTGCAGCTATGTCGGTTCCACTAAGTAGTACGAGATCCCAGGACTAGAGAACATAGGTACATAGACAACGGCGGACAGCCTGTAGACTTACTCCCATATGCTCCTTCAATTTGAGATGTACGTTCCGTAGGTACAATGATCTCTCCTTACGCGACTTTGCTTTGCCTTCCAGCAAACGTGGATCCAGCCTTTTAGTCGCTCACACAAAGACCTACCTCTAAGTCCTACCATTCGAGCTTACCCAACGACCGGTCCTCTTCTCCGTTCGATGAATGCTACTGAGATACGACCAACGGCCACGAGATCGATACCGGGAAACTCGAAGGCAGTAACGCTCCACTCGCCATGAGCTCGCAGCTCGATTACCTCCGCCCGCGCATATTGGCGAAATCACGCGCCGACAACCGATCTGCGCCCTTCCAGACGAGTACAGTTGCAAACTACAACGGCCTTGGCGGTACCCGGCATGCTCTGAAGGCCAGCATCGACATGAGCATCTCGCTCCACCCGAAAGCTGCTGTGTGACAGATGCAGGTGGAGGGTACGGCTTGCACACACGGTACACAGCCCCGGCCTGCTATGAGCATCAAGACGAGACCGATAGCCGCAGGCTTTCGCGAGCAAAGTTACCATGGGGCTACATCGCTTGATCTTTGCGATGCAAATATCTTTGGTGCCCGTCCAACAAGCGAGAAGATGGAGATCTGCAAATCCATGGGATGGCGCAAGGTGTATAACATCTGGAGCAGCACACAGCAGCGAGGAAGAAGTGGTGCCAGTCGCCGACTTGGTAGCCAAGAGTAAGACAGCTGGAGGGGTCCAAGGCCAGAACAACCAATCGAAGGCTGCGTATAGTCCAGGTTCAAGTGCGGTGCCACAGCCTTTCAACCACAAAGGCGACAGGCGCGATGCTTTGAGGTCAAGGCAGCTCGTCAGTCTTCGTGCACCAGTCAGTACATCCAGCGGATCTGTCTAGGACCGGCAGTGTACATACTCCGGCAGGCAAGATAGCTCGCAGGCAGTAAGCCCAGTATAGCCATATCCGAGGTACAAGTAGCCTTCCAGGACATGGAGTGCTGTTATACATCTTCCATTTGCGCTCAGGATGGCTTTATTCGGTACGTAATATATAACAGTGCGGCGAGTAACATAAGCTGCAGCGTTGTAATCTTGACGACATCAGAGAGGTATAACTAGAGGATTCGGCAGCAGAATATACGCCTGGGTCCTGGTCAAGCATGTGTAGCGATGCAAGCTGTCTTCTCAGTCAGATGATAGATTCGCATCGCTGATGTCCTATGCCAACATCAACAAGACAGCCTCCCCAGGTTTGGATATATCTCATCTGCCAGGCTTTCGACAAGGATGAATGGGAGGTATGTCTGGTTAAGTGGGTGGTGGAGAAGCATTTCATCCGTGCCAGCTGAAGCCAACAGTGTTCCTAGAGTCGCTGTGTGTCTGCTCAAGCGAGCATGGAGTCCAGTGCTCGAAAATTGTAGTTATATCGCAACCGATACGGGCCAGTCAGAAGCCATGTGAAAATGGACGTCAAGCCCTGTATACTCGCATCAGGTGTGCCTCCTTCTGGACGATTCTTGCTGCGTACTGGTCAGCTATTCAACCTACGGCGGGACTGGCCAGGAACTGCACTGGACAAGAAGGTGCGCGGCCTCGAGATGAGGCTTGATACCGAAGTCTTTGTGTCTCCTTTGTCACGCCATGGTAGTTGTCAGGACCACGCATATGCTCGTGGAGGTGAGATTGCGATGCGCTGTCAACGTGAGCGAAGCAGCGCATGTCGTCTCATGGAGACGGATCGGCTTGTGCTAGAGGCAGGAGCATTACAAAGAAGGCAAATTGCCATCTCCTTTAATGCTGGAGGATTTTCGAGGAAGTCCGGGCTGGGAAGGGCTTGGGATGCGGGTCATGTTGGACTTCACACAGCGGTGCAAGTGCATGGCGACAGTGCTTGCTTCGCGGCCTCAGCCAAAGACTTGGGCGCAAACACTTCCATCGTGCACTTCTGTATTGTCAGTATCGCGAAGACTATCTGCGACTTTGAAGGGCCCAGTGGGTTGTCAACGCGTTGGTTGATGCAAATGGTGAAGTGATGTCGGCGTGAGACAGAGTAAACGTCAAGTTCTCGGCGACTCGGGCCCGACTCTCCGGCTTCCCTTCCTTGGAAGACCAACGCATTGCAATTCTATGGTCCTCACAATAACGACGACATACTTCCTTGAGCTATTGGTCGACAAATGAACGGAGCCAATTGCCTCATGAAAGTTGTGCGATGGAGCCAAAGGAGAGTAGCAGCGTAAGGGCACGCCGGCAGGAGACGCGGCGTGGCTTCTCTGGGCCTCCCGGCGATAACACACGCTGTCACACAATATAAGCACAACTACCTTACAAAGTCTCGAATCATGAGACGAAAGCATAAGGCATCTGACACATGGTGACACCTCATGGCTGATGAGACGTAACAGCCGCAGACCGCGCCGGGCATGTACACAGCGTACTCCGTCTTCCCAATACGGCTTCCTAATATCACTATATCGAAAGCGATATGGAGGACAGTATCACGGTCACTGACTATGGTATCTGGTTCGTAACTATCTGACTCAACCGGCTCTTCGCGGTGCAATGAGGCACAGAGTACATTCATAAGTAATTCCAGTCACGCGTGTGTATATAGACTGACGTGGACTCAATTGGCTGAAGCAAGGGGTAAGGGTGTGTAGGCTGGCGTGGTGTTGGCACTTAATTCAATTTAACTGCCAACCAGCATGTCTCTTCTCCAATACATTTCTCAGCACAGTATGGATTTCATGGGCATCAGCAACATACTCATGAGCAAGTACTCCTACACACAGACTTGCGGGCCTCGATTTCTTGGTCTCCAGTTCGAGAAGGGAGCACAAGTATTTTTATTCCTGTATATGCGTGGACCCTCGAAGAAGTTCGTTTGCGTAATGATTTTCCGACTTCGGGTCAACAAGCGCCTCGAGCATTGATATGTCCTACTGTTCACGCTCACTGTTGCCATTCAATGCAGCAGACGAAATGTGTACACGCGTACCGGCACGACTCCCCGCCGTGTCTCAGGAATAGCATGGGTAAAAGTTCACTGATGTTCACGATTTCCAATTACTACTATGACGAGCTACTTCCAAGAGGTTATACGCCAATTCATGCCACCGGCAATGTCAGACTAACACCATCGTTGACCTGGGTATCTTCCCTGAACTCCCAAAACGCCGTTGAAAAAGAGCCTGTTGTACCACATGCTCGTCTGAGCCGTTGCCAGCGATCTTGACTCACACACTAGCACGGCACCTTTTCGCCGTGGCTGTTGTTCGTCTCTTCCTACTATACCTCCTCTGCAAAAGACAACACATCTCTCCTCCGCCCGCCTCGCGTTGGAACATCATCACCACTCGATCAGTGGGTCATCAATTCAGTAAGGCTGTTCAATCACATCAGTCGCCTTGAAGTGAACAGCATCATGCTTGCCAACATGCCAGCTCGCCTTGTCCTCGGTATCGTTAACGATCTCCCAGCTGTACTCGGTACCTTGAGCGCCAGTACAAGGGGCCATCTCGTCCCAATCGTGCTGCTCAAAGCAAACTCCTTCCCAGCAGATAAGACGGCGGTACTTGAAGCCCTGGTTGATAAGACGTTGAGGCAAAGTCATCAAGGGCTCGCGCTGGATGGTCGGTGCACCGCGTTGTCCAGACGCAGTGTAGGTGTAGTACGACGATGGCTTTGGAGGAAGGAACATGCGGCGACAAGCGAATGGCAGTGCCAGATCCAGATGTTGAATGTTTTGGCCTAAGATGCGCACAAAGTCGCAGAAGTGCGGTGGTGGAGGGTCTTACAAAGACGGGTAGGCAATGCTGGGTTTCTCGTACGGGTCTTCCATGATGTGTAACTTCAGCTTCTGTAACGCCGGCAAGGTTGTTAGCGAGCGTTGGAGCAGTTTGCTCCAGGCGGCAGCATTTTTCGCAAAGAGCAAGTTTGGGCAGTACGCGATCTCTAGCGTTGTTAAGCGTGTTGGAACATGGGCTGATCCGAGCAGAGATAGTAACAGAGGTTGGTTGAGCGTGGCATCTCCCTCAATCTTGAGAATCTGCAGATACTTCGAACCTTCGACGCTGACATCAGTTTTAGTGTTGTCACGGTCATTGAACTTGTGAACGGCATCTTCCGCACACGCCAGTTGTTCTTCTATCGTGAGTGGCTGCGCTCTGAGGTCTCTCGACTCTCTCGAAAAACCATCGGTTTCGAGTTGACGGAGGTCTGGAAAAATGCGGGCTCCAAGAAATAAAGACCAGGAATCGCCTGGGTTGGAGTCCAGACCTTCAGAGCAGTTTGACGCGATCACTCTGCAAACTCTTGGAAACAAGATGCCTGTCAACGCCAAAGTAGAGTTGAGCTCACTACGGTCGAGTCGTAACGTAGTTTCAACTCGAGTGCTCTTGCGCGCTACCGCTGAAAGAAGTTGGGCGACATGGTAGAGGTTGTGTGAGTTCTGATCTTCGAGGGACCGTGTCTTGATGTCAACATCGAGGTATGCAATGACCCGCTCGCAAAGGGCAGAGTCAGGGAGCAATTGCCAACGCTCAAGTTGCCTGGAGATTTGCATTAGCCGGGTCCAGACTGTCAAAACTCATTCGCGTAGTCGTTGGGTCAGTAGCATTCCAAAAGGCTTTACCTCTGAGTGAGACAAGAGACGACGGGAGCTTTCACCAGTGTTCTGGTGAGTTTGATGAGAGCTTTGTATGTGGGAAGCTCGACGGTCCTGTAAAGGACAGGCTGAGTAGTAACGTATGTGTTGCGTGAGACTAGAGTCAGCTTGGCCAAGTCTTGTGGAATCAGATATGTGCAGATCATGAGGAACAGCTCTCGCGGGATGTCGAGCAGGGCCGCCATGATGAATGTCGAGTCGGGGAAGTGGGAGAAGTAGCAGGAACGCGATGGCAGTGGATGAAGCGGCAAAGTACTTGAGTACTTGAGTGAGCAGGCCAGGAGGTATGCTCAAGGTCACTGCACAAGCAGCTCACAAGTGTGGGGTTTGATGGGAGGACGAGCAAACGATTGCAGGTGTTGCTTGGGGCCGCCGTTTGTCAAGAGCGCCTGGTTGCAGGCAGCAAGAGATCAGGGAGCCGTTTTTCCGTCGAACATCAACCTTTGGCAATTCCGTGTCTCATACGCTTCTCGCGGCGAGTAAGACGCCGACTTCGCTTGGTCATTGACATTGTGTCTGACGTGAAGTGAAGTGAGGGCGTTTTAAAGTTCATCTGTCAGTCGCTCTTGCTCTTGACCAATGACGTCTTCCCAAACCTGACCAAATCGCATCTTCCTCTCCAACAATCTCAGCACGCATCCACACTCACAACCGACATGCGTTAGCAGTGGATGGACAACAGAGCGAATGATGGGCTGAACACACCCACCTCAGCACCGCCAGACGACTTCAGCATCAAGGGCGCCGCCAACAAACGCAAACGCAGCCATGTCGAGCCCGAGGCCTGTGCCATCTGTTTGGAAGCGATCAAGGAACGCGCTGTCGCAACGCCCTGCAACCACCTGAGCTTCGACTTCATCTGCCTCGTACAGTGGCTTCAAGAGCATGCGACGTGTCCGCTCTGCAAAGCGGAAGTGAAAGAGGTGCAATACGACTGGAGGTCACCACGGGACTTCAAGACCTACACAGTTGGGCAACAACATACGGCAAAGGCTACCGCTAGTCATACCAGACAGCGTGGATCAGCAGCAAGGCGGAGGCGTGAGATACCATGGGGACCTCAGACGGCGTCTTCCAGCAGTAGCGTGAGCGCTGAAGACCCTTCACTCACCCGCCGCCGCCAGGTCTACGCCGACCACACGCCTTCACTCCACGTCGGCGCCAACCGCATATCGCAGTATCAGACCTTCACGCCAGCGAGTTTCGCCGCCTCTCCAGCGCTACAGACTCGCGCTCGCATATTCTTGCGCCGCGAACTACGTGTCTTTGCCTTTCTGGATCGCCGTCCTGCAGGTGCGAACCGCGAGTTCCTCATCGAATACCTTGTTGCAGTTTTGAAGTCGAACGACCCGAAAGGCGCGGATGGTCATGCGGAGGAGCTCGTGAAAGAGTTTCTGGGGAGAGAGGATGCGAGGCTCCTCCTGCACGAATTGGATGCGTGGCTAAGGAGCCCATACGAGAGACTAGAAGCGTGGGACTCGCACGTTCAATATGGCACTGCTCGTGAGCGAGCCAATAGAGGTGACAAGCATGAGCAGCGATGATGGCGCGACCTAGTTGCGAGCTCAGAAATGAGAAGCAATCGTCATGTAATTAAGGGTTTGGTCGACGAGTATCTAACGTGTATCCGATCTTGATCTCGAACACCAACCATTTCTTGCATACATCTCTCCGTATACATCTCAAGGTATCTACTGACAGGAACTTCCCGCGAAACAAGGCTTCCAGTTTCTCGTCGTCGCAAAAACGCCTGTGAGTGCTTCAGGCTCACCTCACGGACGTTGGCCCCACGCTGGTTTTGATGGCTTCATCTGGGATAGATGTAGATGTTGAAGCTGAGATATGAGTCTCTAATCAACATCTACGTAATTCATGACCTGGAGTTTTACAGCGGTAAATGAGATACGGTATATGGGCACGATGGGATACCAAACTAGCACCTGACTCGCATCATCCTCCCGTCCCATCAGCCCCCAACTTAGTGATTTCGAAGGTCTCTACCTGACGCGAAGCCACGTCAATGGGCGATGATCCATACGAAATACGAACAGCGCGCGACGCACCCGTACCGCCAAAATTGCTCAGATTCCGGACGCAGCCCCTACACGGCCAAACGGCTATGCAACTGCCAGATACAAAGACCCCACAACAGCTCCGTACCGTTTCATCTCATCTGGCTGGTTCGGCTGGCATCGCAAAGCTCCGGATGCAGGGTGGGAAGGCCGCCCAGCATGGCCTTTTGGGGAGCAGAAAGGCGGAGATCCGGAGGCTCACTCCGGGCACATGGTGTTTTGTGTATGCCGTATCTGGGTCTTGGGAGGAACTTTGAGGATGGCGTTTCTGCTAATGCGCGATGAAGTCGATGTGATGGGCGGGCGGCCGTTTGTTTGGCAGTTGGGCGCTGTGAACCTGTGGGGGATGAGAAGATTAGGCGTTTGTAGTGATTACCTCGTGCCGTTCGCCAATGTGCCACAGATTGTTGCGAAGACTGGAGGGTAGGCTCGCTTGCAAGGGAAAGCGTGAGATCCCACCCACGCTGTTATCGGTGGCATCGCATTGGACGCTCCAATATTGAAGAAAGGTTCGTATTGCGCAAGGCGCTCGTCAGAAGGAGGGTCTGCTTCATCCTCTCGCCATTGTCCACCTATCTGGCGCTACTCCACAGCGAGATCTGAAGTTGAGCACCCTGGGTGGCAAACTGGAACTGTCTCCGATCCGCACGCATGGTGGAGCGGAGAGTTTAATTCTTTCTTGCAAGGGCAGCGGACAAATGCGGCAGGGTAGTGAAGATCGGGCTTCGAGATCTCTCCGCTGCAATGTGAGAAAGAGCCCGATGCCTGTCCAGTTGATCTTGCAGGCTGTGCAGGGAGGGTGCGGGTGATGAAGATTGTTATTCTCCGTATAGGTCTGGCTGCATGAGCGTTGCAGGTGTGTCAGCCGTCAGTCCCCGGCTGGGCTCTGAGATCTGACGGACGAAGAAGAGGTGAAGATCGGCAGGATGGCGGCTCGCACAGCTATGCGAGAGATGAGAGGGGTCCTCAGATGTTGAGGGCAGCTCGGCAGGCAGGAGGTATCAGGCTGTACAACTATGTTGCGGTTATGCGGTTGTCAGAGCCTCAGTGTTGCGAGTGTTGGTAGGCGGTGGCAGATTAGCGATGTATGCGTTGTCTCGAAGTCAGACACTTGGACCGCACTTGACAAACGAGTCCTTTGGTTCTTCCGGCGTGTGCCTCCCTCAGCATCAACAGCAACATCACACCACGGGGTTAAAGACGTCTGCAGGTATGCATCTTCACGAGCCATTGGGTGCCAGGATATGGTCTGACACTCTGATGGACGCGCATGCACCAGCAGGGTCTTCGCGTTGCTTGGGCTCCGATGTTCCCAGGATCTCACCTCAAACGTGGCGGCACGATAGCACAACACCCCTGGAGCCGAACCCTTGCATCTTACGTGTGTGCACACCCTCACCAAGCATCTCGTGGTGTACCGACATTACGGATCTCTGCCTCTCTGAAGTACGGCACGGCAAGCTGATTGAAATCCTCCTACGGCAACGTTGGCGCAGGTGTAACGGACGCTTGCTCGGCTGCTGCTGGCGAAGCGTTACGCCAGGCGTAAGGATGACCGCATACTCATGCTGGGTGTGCAGCGAGGCAACGTACGAGCCGCACCGCGATCGAAGGCTGGACGATCTAATCCAAGCTCAGCGTAGCACCACTGCGGCTGCACTTGTCTCCGTCTCTTCAGGAGGTCTGCGAGAGGCTGATACACGATCTTGCCTGCCGTTCCCCATTCCTCCCAGACCCCGATCTCGTGCTACCTCGATCTAAGCTAGTCTCAGATACGCGAGAAAGGCTATCTTCGGAGGCACGTCCCCTTATGATGCACGATATGATGCACGATGGTCGCGATCCGTCTGGAAGGTCACGGGCCAGGACAGCGCTCCGCTGTGATCCGCTTCTTGGGATTTCTCTGCAAGCCCTGCCCACAAGCCCATATTTGCATCCACTTTGAATCTCATATTTCACCCGAACAACAGATCTGCTGTGGTCCAGCGAAACGGCAGATCCACGCGTGCTGAACGGCAGAAGATCGTTTGGTCGCAGAGCGTTGAATCAGGCTGCATGAGACGGCGCTGTAAAGGGCCAAAAACACACTGGTACTACGGGCCTTATTCGTGAGCCTTTGCAGCTGCACGTCTGCTATCCCCCACTCTGAGGCACGACAGCGACAGCGGTGTGGCAGCTAATCCTCCCCGGGCTCTGTACGACTTGCGCAGAGGCTGCAGGGCGGCACGTGGCAAGGGGACGGCCAAATACTGGGGCTGTACAGTAATTGGAATCACGGATTTAAAACCGCAGCAAAGCCGTCCGGCGACGAATGGCCGTGTCCTGGAGCTGCGCACACAGCGTTGCGAAAGATGCAGCCGAGGCAGCCTGTCCAAAGCCAACACCACATGTGATCAGGCCCGACATCACTGTTGACATTAGCGACGTTTTGCCTCTATTGAACCATTCTACGTCAAAACGTTCGCTCGCTTTCAGCAAGCCCACAGCTGCCGACCTCTGTCGCTGAGATCGTCGCGGGAGCAGCAAAGTGACACAGATCTCGATCGCGGGCATTTAAGCAGGGCGCCTAGGCTGCGATAGGCAGGAGATGAGATCGCAGGGGACGATCTGGGCCTTGCGATGAAAGTATGGGCCACGGCGGGGTTTCTCTCCGATCTGAGCATGGCCAGTGGTTCGCTCGCTCGCGCGGCCGTGGGCTCCGGCGATCGTTGTGTGGGTGCGGCAAGTTTCCCAGCGCACGCAGCAGCAACGGCCAGCACGCCGTGTGCCTTGCCTTGCGCAGAGCTGTGATCGGGTAAAGCCAGAAAGGCGGGCCAAATCGAGCGCCAACAGGACGCAAGCGTGGCCTGCTCGCTGCTGATGGCATGGAATCGTCTGCCCTGTGCAAATCCCCTCTCCATCGCGGTCGGAGAAACGCGCAGCCGCTGCGGTGTTCGCTTGCCAGCCTACCTTTATCACTGGCCCTTCCCGTGTTCCATTCCTCTTCCTCTTCTTCCGTTGCGCACTCAATCTCAATCAAACCAGCCCCTCCAGTACGTTTGTTATTAGACATCCCAGAGGTTAAACATCTTCAACCAAGAGTTGCCTCCACAACAAAGCTCCTGTATCTATCACTCTCACCATTCGCCACATCGCCTTACTATCACCGCCCACCCTACCACAGCTTCCCCGCCTGCCTGCAGCTGGACTGTATCCGTATCTTGCCGCCTCTTGCACACGTCTCTTTCCAGACTCGTACGACAAAATCGTACAACCGACGCAAGGAGCCATTTACCGGATCACCATTATTGAGTAACGTTGGAAACTTCGTTAACGATTGCTGCAATCAACCTTTCTACCACTCCCATCTAAACCACCATGCCTGCCATCAGAAGCGTCCCAGCAGCTAAGCCGGTCAAGACCGAGCGATCTCACGAAGAAAACCAGGAGAGGTATGTGGACATGGCGAATATCCACAGTCCGTGTCAACACTAACAGATTGCAGAGCCTACATCGCAGCGTCTCGCCGTAGTGACCGCAGCCTGGAAGCCCGTATTGAGTCGGCACGTCGCGCATCAGAGATCCACAAGCGTCGCACCGGTCGTTCTCTACGTGTCACCGAGCAGGATGTTATCAACGAAGAGATGTACGAGGAAGAAGACGACGACCTACCCATGCAGTACCGCCGCTTGACTGCACACTTGCAGACACAGAATGCCGACTTCGATCGTCGTCTCGCTGCCTACCTTACCAACCATGTCGCTATGCGTAGCGCGCTCGGACAAGCAGTCTCGGACGCATGGCAAAACAACCAGTTCAACAACATCGGCCAATTCATGAACCCTGGCATGATGCAACAGCCATCGCAGCAGCAACCCGGCATGCCCAACTCCATGCTGCCACCGCAGATGCCCAACAGGTCTCCCACAAGCTACAGACAGAACCCCTACCCTGTTCCGAATGCTCAGGGCATGCGTCCCGCACATGGTCGTTCTGCTTCCGTTGCAACACCCAGCGAGTTCGCTTTCCAACATCAACACACAGCCCCCGCTCACGACAGCCCTGTAGAGAACATCAAGCAGGAAGACAGACGCATGTCCATGCCCGTCAACGCGACACCTCAGACACCATTATCCGGCAGCGTGGCACCCACAAGCACCCACAGCTCTCCAGCACGCGCAGCATCTCGCAACAGCTCTTCCACAAACCTTGCGAAGCAGCAACAATTCACCCAGCAGCAGCCAACTCCTCCCACACAGGCTGACTTTGGTCTCACATCACCACCTGGCTTCCAGCTAAGACTCCCTACCAACAACAGAAACCTCGACCCTCTCACAACTACTCTCCCAATGGAAAGCCAGCAACTACTTGCAGCCAACCCGTACGAATTCACATTCAACAACGACAACATGGCACAAGGCGTCCCCAACAAGCAGACATACTCGTATAACCCCAACGGACGACCAAAGAGCAAGTCCAACTCACCGACTGAATACCCAGCCATGCCACAAATGAACATGGGCGGTATGGGTAGCATGAACAGCATGGGCGGCATGAACGCCACACTCGCACCATCTGCTTTCGACATGACTGCCAACTACGGCACTCCTTCCGAGAACGCTTTCTCGCCATCAGGCTATGCCTTCGGCGGCATGGGTTTCAACAACGACATGTTCTCCAACGATCTGCTCAAGGAGCCCTTGGGCGCCGAGAGCGGCACTGTCACTCCCGGCGAGGGTGACTGGGCTGGTTTCCTCACCAACGATGCTTGGGAGGAGCAGCCAGTCGCCTAGGGTGTATTTGACGCCCAATGATACCCATCTGTGCGACCGATTTGGCCGCACTCTTGTACAACACACGCCACCTCACATCTGTCATGGCATCACCTGTGTCACGGCACGATGCGTACACGACACGAGGTTCAAGGCTCTTCTGTTTTTCTCACCGTTCGCATGACATTTCCACGATGTCTCTCATCTCTTTTCCGCGTTTTCGACGGGCGCGGGATTCTACTCTCATCACGCTTTTGCAGTATACCCCGTTTCTCTGGAGAACATGGACACACGGATTGTTGTATCTGGATGACGATTTTCCCTCTCGCCATTTCATCTTGGGCAGTTTTTGGCAGAGCGAAGGCGCTCTGGGGAGTTCACGATGCCTTTTCTTCTTTTCGCATTTTGCCGTCGTCGGCGCATTTTTGCAGCTGGACACATTTTGGTTCAAAAGGACGCTAGTCGTCGCTGGTAGTATATATAATTTCCAATAATTGTATTGATTATGACTTTCTGCCTTTTGGTCCTGAGAACGGATCACTGGCATGGGGCATATTCTCCATCAGCAATCATGACCTACTTCCTGAACCACTGTTACCGTTGCCGCCACCAGCGAGCATTCCCTCCTTCATCATCGCATCTCCATTCCTGACCAAAAAGGGAAGTTGGACTGGCCCCCGGCTTCTCACAGCAACCTAGGTCGGCCGGAGAGTCTGTTCTTAACAGTATTGAAGCTACCGCACTTGCATGCTCCGGAAGGGTTTCGTGCCCGAAGACCGAGTGCTTGGTCACCGTCTGGTAGCTTCACTTCACCTCTACCCGCCTCTTATGTTTGGTAGGAGGCGTGGCAAGTCATACTCCGATGCAAGGCCTCCATACCCTCTAAAGTGATACGCATATCGTAGCGTTCATAATGATAAATTGCTCACAAACCAAAGACTGTTGTGGGATCAGTGCTCAGTAGGGTTAGTGTTGGGGCAGACCACATTGCCCGATATCGTGTCAATGTCGTTGTAAATAGTCGGGGATTTGCCATCAGATAGCGAAAGTGGTATTTTGGGGCCGTTGGATATCACTCGAGTGGGTCCCTCTTGATCAAGTGTCACGGTTGTGCATAAGATTCAACAATTTGAGATTCGTGCCGTCCCTCCACGCAGCTGCACGAGCAAGCATACAGATGGACAGACATGATCGAACGAACAATGTTCCTGATTCTGGAGATAGGCCAATTTATGGATCGTATTCACCGTGCCAAAACAATTTGTTTACGCTTATGTTCAAATCATCATGAAATAACCGCGTGTAAGTTGAAGTTCACATCAACGTATTCATTGTCATCGAATACTCTGATGGCAATGAGGAACGCTCAAGTAAACCATGATCACGACAATGACCTCTAAAAGATCATTCTGTACGATAGCGCGTATCTTGCGATACAATTGCCCGCCGCCTCCCACGAGCTATATGCAACTCCCAGCGGTAAGAATGAGACATCAAACTCGTCAACACATATACCATCACCCTCTCGCCCACGGCTACTGGAGTCGCTCGTCTGGGACGCTGTCCGCATACTTAAACTCCATCGCTCCGCCCGTCTGGTCCATCATCTGTGCTTCTAGCTCCTCCCTCAATCGATGACTTACATCGTTCTCATGCTCTGCATCGCCGTGGCCGTCAAGATGCATGGCTTCACCACCACTCTGTGCTTGCACTTGTAGCTGGTGAGCAAGAGAGTCAGGGTGTGGTTGTATGTGCTGTGGGCTTTCCCAGTGGTGTATGCCGACCATAAGCTGAGGATCAACAGGCATGTCGGGATAGTGGTTGTACTGTTGCATGTTTGCTATCGGAGCGTGCGAGTGCATATGCGATTCTTGTTGCTGAGGTGGCGAAGGGGCACTGAGGTTGATGGTGGTGGTGATCTCGGGTGAAGACCCGGCCGCTACAACGCGGCGAGTTGAGCTGCCGTTGCTGTTACTGTTGCCGTTGGCCTCGTCTGAATCACGAGGTGCCGAACGACGAGAGTTCGTAGAAGTAGCCGGAGGCTTGGGTGCGTTGGTATCTTTGCACTCAGGGCAGTTGCGGATGGCAGCAGACACAGTCTCTTTGATGCGCACCCAATGGTACTTTTCGGCGATGGAAGCTGTAGTCTTGTTGATACCGCCGTGACCCACACTGTGGACGGCACGGGCAATGTCGTACTGCTTATGAGGATCGGAAACGACTTCTTTTCCTTTGAGCATGAGCTTGTCTTCCTCGCCCTCTTCCAGGGTGGGAATGAGGCGGTAGTGTGTTGCAGCAGAGCGAAGGCGTGACTTCTCCGCACGATCGGATCCGTTGGGGTAGGTGCCAGTCTTGAGGTAGTAGCGGATCTTGTCAAAACGTTCTTCGCTAACCATCTCATCACCTTCACCACCAAGCTCGCGCCCGAAAATGATGGCATCAATCAGCTGATCTGGGTACGACTTGAGATTACCACAGCCCTTCACTCGACCGATTCGCTTAAAGCCAAGGGCATCCCAGATTCTCAGACTTGCCACGTTCGTTTCGTAGACCAAGTTGAAGACCGAGTAAGAGTATCCGAGCTTGGGCGCCCATTCGAGGTAGATTTCACCCATTAGTCGTCCGACACCGCGACCTCTTGCAGCATCTGTGACGAGGAATCCACCGTTGCACACGTGACTACTCCGGCCAGGGTAGTTTGGCTTGACATAGAAACTGCCGAGACACTCTTTGCTCCAGTCCACGCCTCGAGCCTCCATATCAGAAACTTCCTCTGGAGACTGGACATCGCCCACCACCATGATAGCGCCGAAGTTCGCAAACCAGTACGGACCGAAGTTCGCGAGTGGCATAGGTTCCATCATGGGGTAAGTGTCGCCTTTCTCGATCTCACGACCGAGTAGCTCGCACAGATACGCGCAGAGCTTCGGCGGTACTTGTGATGGGCCGCTGAATGGAACAAGAGTAGCGGTGGTGATTCGATCACGTAGAGTGACTTGCTTTGGTGCTATATCAGGTGGCAGTGGACCATGGGGCACAGGAAATGGAGCCTCGCCAGAGACGCGGTATATCGCTGGCGCCGTAGGGTCATCTAACATGGCTGGCATCTTGTCGGTGGTGATATGGCACTGCAGGCCTTACCAGACAGGCTACACAGGACATGGTCAGTGGGCTAATCTTACGACCAACGTGTCTGCGCATGGCGAGCAAAAGAAAGCTGGTCCCACGGCCAGCGCCCTCAACGGAGCGACACCAACGGCGTGTGCAGTACAGGATGGTTGCACTAGCGCGATATGGCGCAGTTGCGAATGAAGTCGATGGTGGATACTCACATGACTTGATGTGCCTTTGGCGTGCAGCGATGTTGCGAAATATACTCGCCGGTCTGTGATGTACTGAGCAATCGCCCTGCACGGAGGTTGTGTGATGGCGGGCGCATGGCGGCAGCTAAGCCCAGACGGGCAAGAGCGATGACGTGTGTCCTCAGCCCGGTTTCCAATATATTCATCAGCCACAACAGCCAACTTCTGACTGCGCCATTGGCATTCCACCCCGTCGTCGCCAACATGTCCTTCAACACGCCGTGGTTCAATCAGCAAGACCCCTCATTCTTCAACTCTCTCAACAAATCCAAAACCGTCCATGTCATTTTATGTGCAGATTCGGAGGACTTCGCCGAAGAGGTCGTCCAACAATGGCTGGCTGAGGGCTTCAATGTTATCTACGTACCATTTGGCAAGGGCGGAAAAGACTTTGTTGGACGGGTGCAACGAGCTGGCGAGAACGTAGGCGTGGGCGAGCAATATGCAGTAGTAGGTAAATCTCACCAGCTATCGCGACCTTGACGATCAGACTCTGATAGCTTTCCAGCGTTCGATGAAGCCGCCTCCCTCATGTTGGAGACGCATGTCAAGCCCAGCACACCACGTGTTTGCGCCGTGATAGCCTACTATCCGACTGCTATTCCACCAGTCTCCACTAAGTTCCCGCCATCCGTCCGCGTACTTGTCCACTTGGCAGGCAACGAGGTTGGCATCCGTCGCCGCCCTGAGGTCCTCGGCATCCAATCAAACAAGTTCAAAACAGTTCGCAAACGCGTTGATCCAGGCGTTGGCTACGGCGGCTGCATCAAGATCGGCTTCAAGACTTACTCCTACCCAACCTGCGCGCCCGGATTTGCAGAGCACGATGTAGACGAATATGACCCTGTTAACGAGCGCTTGGCTTTCTCGCGCAGTCTGGCGGTTGTCAAACGAGCTTTCCGGATCGAAGAGGACCTGGGTACTGTGAGAGATGAACTGGTCGACTTGGTGGAAGATGTCGAGACCGAAAAAGTCCTGAAACGAACGATGCCTTACGGGCATGTAATCAACGCACCGACTCTGGTGGGAGGAGTGGGCACCAAAGCACTGCGCTACTTTTACGATGACCTTTTCGAGCCACTCCCGGAAGGTGGCAAGACAACTCTAATATCCCGCACGGTCTCTGCCGACCGTGTGGTGGACGAGCTATACATGAACTTCACACATTCAGTCGAGATGCCGTGGCTACTTCCATCGATTCCGCCAACAAACCGGAAAGTTGAGATAGTGGTCATTTCGATCGTGTGCTTGAGGGGCGGGAGTTTGGAAAGTGAGCATTTGTACTGGGACCAGGCAAGTGTGCTCTTCCAAGTCGGCTTGCTGAACCCCAAACTGGCCGTGCCGGAGGCAATGAAGAAAAAGGGCGTGAAGAAGCTACCCATTGTTGGAGCAGAATCCGCAAGAGCGGTCAAGAGAGGGAGCTCGCAGCAGATGAATCTTTTCATCAAAGGAGGTGACGGAGAGGCAAAGTAGGAAATTCGGTCTCGTCGATCTGCACCACATGCAGCGTGGTTATGTTTTCAAATTGTTCGAAAGGAAGCGATTGTGTTATGGCGTATGGAGGGACTTCTTGGACGTTCACCACTTTCTTCGTTGGAACCTTCTTAGTCTGAAAGATTTGGTGTACAGGTAGCTGATGAGATCGGGAGTATGTAGAGTAATGTTCAGCGCCAGCGATTTTTTCCACGAAGGATTTAACCACAGATCGCTTGGTCATGTGTGAATGAATGAATCCTGGCACGCCTCATGTCAGCGGGAAGAAGCTTCAGTTCGAAAGGATGTTTCAAGTTCACTGGAGGCATCTCACCAGCCACACTAGGTGTTCACCGGCCAGCAGGGCCTTTCACATGCCCCTCGTACGGGGATGCTCGCGCATATATCTACTCGCTCCCTCGGCCTCTCCAACCTCCCATTTCCTCTCCCCAAACCCACCACACCATCCACAACCTCGACATCAAGCCAATTCTCATACAACGTACAACCACCCACGCCACCCAAGTCCTCCAACAACCAACCAACCCAAAGCATACCCAAAACCGACCACCCAACCATGGCATCCAACACCCTCACCGACAACGATCGCAAGGTTCTCGCCGCCGCCTGGCAGTGCTTCGAAACCCAACCCAAGGTACGCAACCATTTCCCTCACACGGAAACAAAAACAATTCTCAAATCGAACTGAGAACAAACCCATCACTAACACCCACCTCCCAGGTCAACTACACCAAACTCGCCGAAATGATGGGCTACAAAACCGCCGCTTCCGCCTCCGCCTGCTTCAACTCCATCAAGAAAAAGCTGCTCTCCTCGCCCGGTGCTGACGGCGACGGTACGCCGGTTCCTGCTTCTGCAACGCCGAAGAAGACTGGCAAAGGCAAAGCGAAGGGCAAGAACAAGCGTGCTGCTGCCGAGGACGACGATGACGAGGAGGTCCCGCAGACCCAGACCAAGGCGAAGAAGACGAAGAAGGCGAAGGCTTCTGAGGATGGAGAGGCGGAGGCTGCTGAGGCTGTTGAGGAGGGCGAGGTGGGAGTGAAGAGCGAGGTTAGCGATGCGGAGTGAAAAGCTGGAGGGTTTCGAGGTCTGACTTCGGTTCGCGTGCTTGATTTGGAGGAAAAGACTTTGACTATTCGGGCGTGCTTGGTCTTGCTTTCCTGTACTATGAGAAGACTGGAGACCGTGCGATGAAGCGTGATCTCACCTGAGCGATTCGCTTGAATCGCTACGGGATGTCAATGAACGATTGCTTTTACCTTGACTGTGAACGGAAGCTCAGCAGTGGGTGCTTCTCCGGGTACCCGCAAGCCGCATTTCTTTCGTTTACACAAGTGCAGGAACCCAGCCCGGCACACGATGCTCTCAGCCCGACCGGTCACGTAAATCGTGGCTACCAAGATCAGCATACATGTATTTATGTGTCAGCATTAGAAGGTCCGAGCACAGTTGCACAACCCGATGGCGATTGCGCACTCCAGCTGCTCGCAATAGCCAAATCGCGACTTGCAAGCTCTGTTCCAGTCGCATATGGCGAAGACAGTTCGGCCCAGAGCCAAATGGTTCAAGTCAAGATTCTGACAGACAAAGACCACATGTTTCCGTGACAGTTAACATTTCAAGGGGCTTTCCCTTCATATCTTTCGCTCCACCTCCCCCTACTCTTCTATCTCTAATGCTTCGTCGACTCGTCCCATTCCTTCTTTGATAGTGGACATTCCGACAAGCGAATACATAATCCGCGTCCATCGCTCGCTCATTCCCTCGAAGCTTTTTTGATATGTTCCTCCCTAATCAAGAAAGCGCCGCAAACGCCTATGCTATGCTTTGACCCTTCGCCCAAGTCCATCATCCCGACCCGGGCCCTGTCCGGAGAAAAAAGCGTTAAATCAGTCAAAGTCCCCTTCTTTTCGGGCAGAGTTGCTTTTTTCGCGTGTCTCCCGAGTACTCGTCTTCGCGTGCTGCGACCGTAGCTTGTCGTTTCATTTCGTGTCCGCTTTACTTGGCCACAGCGGCGCTGAGAACCTGTGTGCGGAAGAAGCCGCCCTTGGTGCGCTCGATAACTTGCTGGTAGACGCTCATGGGAGGGTGGTTCATGATGACGGTGCCGGCCTTGTAGTCGATCTTGGCGTCAACGCGAGTGTCGCGGATGAGGTTGACGATCCACTTCTCACCCTCGTCTTGGCTCAGGCCGAGGCGGGAAGAGAGATCCCTGTTGAATTGTAATTAGTAATAATTCTTGGGTATTTCTCCAAGAGGAACATTTAAACTTACTTGATGTCAATACGCTGGTGAATCTTGCAGTATGACTCAGAGATGAGGTGGCGGGCGGCGTCGAGGAACTGCTCGGAGGCGGAGACAAGGAAGAAGTCGGACTTGAGGATCTCGTCAGCCTCGAGAAGACGGCGCTGAGCCTCCTCGAAGTCGAAGTCGATGTAGAGAGCCTTGATGAAAGCGGTGACAGGGTCGTTGTACTCGTAGTCCTCCTGGCGCACAATGCGCACGAGATCCTTGAGCTGCTTCTGGTAGTTGCCGTACTGGAATGAACCGCCAGTCTTGCCAGGGCGGCTGCGGTTGGTGATGATGGCAGCGGCTAGGTAGCGCAGGAGCCAAGGGCATGAGGTCTGGATGCTGTTGATGAAAGTCTGGGAGAAGAACATCTCGGTGAGCTGGTCACGCGCAGGCTCGTAGTTGAACATGGGGAACAGAGCCCAGTGTGCCAACCATGTGCGGTGCTGCAGCTGTGCGAGAGGGTTGCTGAAAAGACGTGTGTCGATGCTCTCCTTCATCTTAAGAACCTCCTCGAGCGCGGATTCCCAGTTGGTGGTCAGGATGTCGGAGGCGAGCTTTCCCCACGAGGCGGCGCTGGTCTTGTCGTTGTCGGTGGACAGAATGCGGTACTGGTAGAGCAGGTCGGAGGCGCTGCCATAGTCACCGCACGAGTACTGGAACTGGCCGTACTCGT
>Ga0265797_10003533_pt1 | contig 24869 bp, 29 predicted proteins | sample P2T30metagenome_FD_192433 | JGI IMG/M metagenome (GOLD analysis project Ga0265797, IMG submission 192433) | Plant litter microbial communities from East Loma Ridge, Irvine, California - P2 T30 | ecosystem: Environmental > Terrestrial > Plant litter > Unclassified | place: USA: California... | reverse complement strand
AGTTCTTTTAGTTAGTAGTATACTTCTTTCCTATCTAATAATATCTCTAGATTTCACTCTTCTCTTCTATTTAGTCCTATATAAGAGATCCTTTCCTATCTACTACTTTAGTCCTAGTACTACTATCGATATTAGTACCTTAGACTCTAGCTACTAGAAGGTAAAAGTATAAATTATATAGTAGAAGAATTTCGAGCGCGCTACTAGGTACTATAAAGACGATATATACGAGAATTTAGCTATATTAAAAGCAGTCTAAGGATCTAAGGCGGTAGTTTAGAAGAGGGATAGAGAGCTTATTCCGCAGCCGACTTAGGGGTTTTATGTGTTTTTAACAGCTTATGATTAGGCTATAAGAGAATGCATCCTGCGTGCGATAGAGAACTGGGTTGAGTTGGTCAGGCAGATATAAGGCGTAGGCGAGGAGCTGCGAGATCCATATAGCGATAAAGCATTCCGCCGCTTTAGGATAGATCTTGTTGAGGAGCAGGAGAGTTTAGAGAATGCGTCTAGCGACCGTGTGCGAGAATGCTTCCGCGCGCTAGTCAGGAGCTTAGATATCACGGATGATAACGGCGAGGAGGATCGCTGGATTCCTCCGACGCGGAATAAGGTCTGTTTGATGCTTGATGCTGATAAGGTTCAGATGCTTGCAGATGTGACTTTCAGCGACGACGAGGACGACATGGAGATCTACGGGAGGTACGAAGAGTGCTTTGTGCAGGCGGTGGACATTGCATCGCAGCCGCCGGAGGTTACGAGCAGTAGGTATCACGGAGTGAAAGATGTCTGCATTGTTTCACTTGCTAGGGCGTATAGCCAGTTTATGGACGGGCTCGGCGGCTATGATGAGTAGGCGTGTCGAGGAAAGGATTGGCAGGGTTTGCCGCACGACCTTCGCAGGACTTTTCAAGTCGCTGCATTTCTTGATTGTCCTCCACCTCCGGATCTTGATACAAGCGGTGTTGAGTTCCCGCATGCCCATCTCTGGTGCTGCTCTTCTTGCAACGCCGCCTGCGGCAACAACAACACAGATGGCGCGACAACCACGAAGGTTGCATCTTAGCATCCTCGCCATACATGTACCGGCCTGGGTGGAAGATGTTCCAAATGAGGATGGCCAGGAACATCGGCGCCGATTCCAGGACATAGAGCAAGGGCTCATTCTTCGGCAAGGGATTGCTGCTCCCGAGGCCGGCGGAGAACTCAACGAGCCGATAAATGATGCGGACAGTAATGGCGAGCATGCACATGTAAAGTGCCCATGTCATCCATTGCCAACCAGCAATCTTGTTCAGGGCCAAGCGTCCACTTCTCTCGGCCTGGAGTTGGTCTCGGTGGAACTTGACGACCAGGCCCAGGAAGAGAACAATGAAGCCCTCTTGCATGCCGATGCCGCCCATGTACAAGTCCAGGCCTTTCCTTTGTGATTCCGGACTTGCGCTAGGTCCCGCCATACCGCCGCCGATGAGCTGCACTACGAACGATACGATGTCGAGAGTGACGAAGACGAGAGCAAGTGTAGACGGCGAGAAGATCCAGACTTTGCGCGCGGGAGAGAAGAAGTTCACGATGCGCGCGAAGATCTGTGAAGGCTCTGTCAGCATGAGATGTGAAAGTGCTCAGAGAGCGGGCGCGGAAAGAGAGTCCGACCATGTATGCGTACGCATTCACCCCTGTGAGCATGTCAGTCAGTCGTGAGATCCAGCAGAAATTTCCAGCGATGAGCTTCAGCCTCTCTCAATTCGCGGTACTCACAGATTGGCGCCACCAAGACAAGGATCTGCGCAACTGTCGCAATGCCCGAGGACTGCTGGTCTTTCGCGCCCAGAGCACGGAATACATATGCGCCCGTCTCCCAGAGCGCAGCCATGACGACAACCCAGCAAAAGCCATTGCGGTAGACCAGCGCTTGGGCGAGATGCGCGATCGTGAGGGCGCCGAAGAGGACGGAGAAGAGTATCGCAGCGGCAAAGCTGGGCGAGTACTGCCAGAGGGCATTGCAGGCCTCGGCGGGGACGTAGCCATGAGAGGCGGGGGTTGCGTATGCTGTTGCGCCAGGCGTGCATGTGTTGATTGGGAGATCGAGCGACAGGGACGGTATCGAGACAGGCGGGATGGAGACTGGTGTGATTGAGACGGGCGTGATTGAGATGCTGATTTCATGGCGAGGGACCGGTGCGGCGGTGGTGGCGAATGGTAATGTGATGCTTGGATGCTCGGCGGAGCAGGTGAGTAGCAGCGAGAAGCCAAGGAGTGAGGTTGATAGCCTCATGTTGGACTAAGAGATACAATGAACGAGCGGCTGTTGAGTGTGGGAATGAATGCTGCTCGTTCCTTCATCTGTGGACATTGGAAAAGCATTTATACCGCCAGTCCAGCTGCATTGAACAGATGTACGTCGAGGCACAACGAGGCTTAGCAAAACGAGCAGCATCGTTGCCTGCGATCAGGACGGCGTTTGACTAAGAATACACGAGGTCGTCTAAGAAGTCAGCGAAGCAGCCAATCGAAGCCATGATGGAGGGCAATATCGATCAAACATGAATCCTGACAATTCGGAAGATCCAAGCTTGTAGATTTTGGCGAAGCAGCCAATCGCTTTCCCCTCGCACAGACACCAGATCGTGAGCGCAGCACGGCAGCACCAACGTTTCGCTGTAGGCTGAGAATAAAGTAGCAGCCCTAATATTCAGTAGTCACGCAAAACACTATCGTCTGCACACTTCGCACTCTCCTCCTCCTCTTTAATAGACCGGTGGCCCGACACATAGCACATCAGCAGCTCTATAGCCAGCTCAAACGCGACCCTCACAGTGCCGAAGTCTTCGTTGCTATCGTCCACGAGCAAGACGCTATCGTCCAGCCGGTTGTCCAGTATAGCGAGGAACCTCGTATCAATTCCAATCTGCGGCGAGTTGCCTTTGAGCTTTTCCAGCAAAGCCTGACATTCTTGAGGAGTTTTGCCAACTAAAGGAGAGTCTGCAGAGCTGCCCTGCTTAATCGGTCTTTCCGACGGGCCTTCATAGCGAGTGTTGACGCTGTCTACAAATAGGAAGAAGCCTTAGTTCTCCTCATTTTGGTCCATGAAGCAGTCCAGCGTCTTCATCGCAGTCATACGCGTGTCAGAACTTGACGTTAGAGAATAGTACAAAGCCTTATTTCACTTACCTCAGCGCTTAGCTGCCCAGCGCAACAGATTGGTATGAGCAGCACCATATGCGGATGCACCTTCAGGGAGATCAAAGCCGAAAGTCGACTGCTGAAGCGTCCGAACTGGGGAGCAGTAGATGTCACACCAGCTAAGATGATTACCAAAAAAGCAAAAGAAAGGGCACTTGCCAGGACTCGAACCTGGGACCTCTCGCATTTGATGTCTTTCGACAGCCCTAAGCGAGAATCGTAACCGCTAGACCACAAGTGCTGGTTGATGAAATGTAGGATTGCTTATCTCTTGATATCCGCTGCTTTCTTACTGCACAGCAAAGAAAAAAAGGTTCTTACATCGCTCATGGGATGTGCCCACCAAACGCCTTGCTAAACCCTGCACGCGCAAGACCGCAATGTCAGGAAACCGTGATAATCATGCCATCGTCGTCCTCGAACACTCCTCACTGCTCTCTCAGCCAAGCACCTTCATCTTCTTCTTCTTAGTCTTCTTCGCCTCTTCCTTCTTCTGGAAGTCCCTCCAGTTGCCGATCCTGTCATCCCTCGTCTTCTCCCAGTCCTGCGCGTGCTCCCTCTTACGCTTTCGCTCGGCCAGCTCCTCTTCCTCCTTGCGCTGCTGGCGACCCTCGTCCCTCATCGCAGCCTTCGCCTGCCTCGCGCGCCTCATCTCGTTGTCTGCAAGCACATACTTAACTTTCTCTTTCCAAGCGCGCATGAACTCGCGGTCCGGGTCCTTCACTTCCTCGGAGTCTTTGGTAAGTTTGCGTTCGCGGATGAGAAGCATGCGAGCGTCTGCGATCGCTTCGTCCAAGTGGCCACGTTTGGTCTCGTCGAGTAGAGCCTGGTGGGCGCCGGCGAGGCGATCGAAAGCATCGGGTGCGCGGGGGTTGGTGGTTTTGTCGGGGTGAATCAAGAGGGACTTCTTGCGATAGGTCTTCCTGATATCTTCGTCGGGTACACCGGGTTGCAGGTCGAGCACGTCGTAGGCGTTTGCACGGAAGGCGCCTAGGATGCGTTCGATTTCTGTGTCCTAAAAAACGTGAGCTTGCTTCAAATGAAGGATGCGACAACGAGCAATGCAAAGATCACCTACCTTGTCGAAGGCTTTTGACTCCTTCTCGAGCTCGTCGAGGATGTCGGCGTCGTCCTTCTCCTGCTCGGCGCGCAATTTGTCGAGGTCTTTCTGTGGTTCCGCCATGGCCGTGCGATGCGGTCGCGAGATTGCGCTTTGGTGTGGTGAAGCAAAAGTGTGTGTGTGTAGAACGGCAAAGAGCTCAAGTCAACCTTGAATTGATCGATGGAGAGCCTCAGCTTATCTAATCTAATCAGCCGAGCTGAATGTGGAGGCGGGCCGTTGAAGTCGGCCCCACTCTCGTTCGGCGCTAAGAAGATCGGCTTGTGAGCATTTCTCTGAGAGGGCAAAAGTTCAAGATTTGGACGGAAGAGCGTACGGCGCTGGAGACTTTTGCTGCACCAAACCACAACCAACCCGCCACATAACCATGGCGCCTCACCTCACTGGTCGCACGCGCCCGACCAAGGTCAAGAAGCAGGGACGCCCCCTCAAGCGAAAGCGCAACGAGGTCGACCTCGAGACTCTGCAAAAGGCCGTCGAAGAGCTGGACCCGAAGGCCGCAATAACCACTTTTGAAGATCTCCCTCTGAGCAAAGAGACTCGCGATGGACTTTCTGCGACACACTTCACCACCTTGACGGACATCCAAAAGAAGGCTATCCCAGTTGCGCTGAAGGGCTCCGATATCCTGGGAGCAGCAAGAACTGGTAGCGGCAAGACTCTGGCTTTCCTCATTCCCGTTCTGGAGAACTTGTATCGCACGCAATGTATCGGACCCGACGCTGGCCTTGGCGCTATGATCATCTCGCCTACAAGAGAATTGGCGATTCAGATCTTTGATGTTTTGCGCCTGCTTGGTCGCAAAGGACATCTATTCGCGGCGGGCTTGATCATTGGCGGCAAAGGCTTGAGGGAAGAGCAGGATGCGCTTACAAGGATGAACATTGTTGTGTGTACACCTGGAAGAATCTTGCAGCATCTCAGTCAAACGGCCGCCTTCAACGTGGACATGCTTCAGATGCTGGTGTTGGACGAGGCGGATCGCATTCTGGATATGGGTTTCCAAAAGGACGTGGACGCCATTGTCGATTACTTGCCAAGGGAGAGACAGACCATGCTGTTCAGTGCGACACAAACGAAGCGTGTGTCGGATCTAGCAAGACTGTCGTTGCGCGACCCTGAGTACATATCGGTCCACGAGGCTGCTACTGTGGCCACACCCAAGAAGCTGCAGCAAAATTACGTTCTTACACCACTGCCGACAAAACTGGACACACTATGGTCTTTCATCCAAAATACTAAGAAGGCCAAGATCATTGTCTTCTTGTCTTCCGGCAAGCAAGTTCGATTTGTGTACGAGGCATTCCGCCACATGCAACCCGGTATTCCACTCCTGCATCTCTACGGAAGGCAGAAGCAAACTGCACGTCTCGAAATCACACAGAAGTTCACAAACGCCCAGCACAGCTGTCTCTTCGCTACTGACGTAGCAGCCCGTGGTCTCGACTTCCCTGCTGTCGATTGGGTTGTGCAAGTCGACTGCCCAGAAGATGCGGACACATACATTCACCGTGTGGGACGTACAGCACGATATGACAAAGAAGGCCGTGCCGTCCTCTTCCTCGATCCTAGCGAAGAGGAAGGCATGCTTGAGCGATTGGAGGCGAAGAAGGTGCCGATTGAGCGCATCAATGTTCGCGAGAAAAAGCAAGCCAGTATCAAGAATCAGCTACAATCGATGTCCTTCCAGGACCCTCAATTGAAATACCTCGGCCAGAAAGCTTTTGCTTCATACGTACGGAGTCTGCACGTTCAAAAAGACAAGGGCATCTTCAAGCTGGAGAAGTATCCTCTAGAGGAGTATGCTGCCAGTCTTGGTCTGCCTGGTGCACCTAAGATCAAGTTCCTCAAGGCTGATGCAGAAGAAGTCAAGAAGCGCAAGAACGCATCAAGACAGGCCGCTGTATCCGAGTCGGAGTCCGAGGAAGGCAGTGGCGATGAGAAGGATGCGAAGGACAAGCCCAAAGACAAGAACAACGGAGTCCGCACGAAGTACGATCGCATGTTCCAGCGCCAGAACCAGGACATTCTCGCAGACCATTACGCCAAGATCCGCCACAACGACGAGGATGGCTCAGACGTCGACGCCGGCAAGCTCAATGGGGAACAGCAATCCGACGACGACCTATTCGATGTCAAGAGACGCATTCCTGCCGACGGTGACTCTGATTCGGACGCCGCTCCGCAAGAGACCGAAGAATACGCCAAAACCATTCACATCCCGGGCGCGAAAGAAGGCCTTGTGCTGGACTCGAAGAGGCGCGAAAAGATGCTCAAATCGAAGAAGCAACTGCTCAAGCTCAAGGGTGCCGGACAGAAACTCGTCTTCGACGACGACGGCAATGCGCACCAGCTCTACGAGCTCGAGGACGAGAAGGACTTCCGCGCTCGCGGCGAGGCAGAAGACCAGCGTCGCAAGTTCTTGGAAGAAGAAGCCGAGAGAGTCAAGGCGGCCGATGTCGATGACAAGCAATTGGTTAAGGATAAGAGGAGGGCAAAGAAGGATAAGCGCAAGGAGAGGGAGCGTGCTGAGGCCGAAGGATCTGATGATGAGGATGATGGTGAGGGCATGGAATTCGACGACGGCGGTGAGGATGCCATAGCCAACTTCCTGGCGGATGCTGCTTCTGCCTCGGAGCCTGAGCAGGATGCTAGCGAGTCTGAGGAGGAGGAGCAACCTAGGAAGAAGCAGAAGAAGTGGTTCCAGCGTGATATGCCGGAGGAAGAGCCGCAACGCCGCAGGGAGATTGAGACTATGGACGACCTTGAAGCTGAAGCTGCTCGCCTGCTTGGTTGAGAAAGGGCAATGGTTTGTCTCAAGCACATTGTTTGTACATTATATAGTGATACACTTTGATGTTGTGAATGCAAAACGCTCGCAATAATCACGACTATTTTCTTATTCTCTGAATCGTGTGCCGCAACGATTCTGATGTGTTGTATCTGCCATCGCAAACGAGGTTGTGATCCTTGCTTGATGCATCCATTGCTCTAAAGATTGGCATGTGACAGTGACAGGGTCCAAGTGCCAAGCTCGACCGATTCGCATGCTCAATCGCATACAGCGACTCTCATTAATCAAGAACGCCTCCTCACACGCAACAATTATCCATGCCACAACATACTGTCTACTCAGCTATCCTAGCAGAAAAGGGTGGCAATAACGCCCAGCATGGCTAGCATTGACCTCACCGACAGCCACGGCCATGACCACACCCGCGACCATTTATCTTCTCTTCCGCCAGAAGTCACGCAGCAAATCGCCTCATATTTGTACGCCACACACCTCCCCGACAAGGCGTACACACCGAACCCCAGCGCCGCAACAATCTCCACCGATCTCCTCAGCCTCGCTTCTGCCAGCAAAACTCTCCACCAGCACACAAACAACTGGGCCCACCACTTTCTCCACCAATACCGCGCAGTAACCAAGTATAAAGACTACAAGACCGCACAAGCTGCAGCGCGCCAGCGACCGCTCCGTGAGCTGCTGCAATGGAGCAGTAAGAACTGCGTCTTCTGCGGCAAGAAGTCCGCCCGCTCCGCGATCCTCATGAATGGATTGCGCTGCTGTCGCACTTGTGACCGCGAGCAATGGCCGGAGAAGATCACGAAGACCGAGGCGATTAAGAAATATAAGCTCAAGGAACACCAATTACTGCCGAGTCAGCACCACGCCAAGAAGCTTTTGACCTTGCACCCCGGCCTGCCGATGCTGAGATACGGGACATACTTCAGCGCTGGGGTACTGACCACGATGTTCCTCAAGGACGACGTGGAGGCATTTGCGGAGCTGGCACATGGGGATTTGAAGGGGCATTTGAAAAAGAGGGAGGTTGCGAGGCAGGAGCGGGTGAAGATGCAGAAGGAGAAGGCTATGCAGGCGACGCGAAACATTTTGGCATCATCCAAGGCTATTGAGGCGGAGCTGTCAAGGGCACCTGCTCCTAAGCCGCAACAAATCATTGTCATTGATGATAGCGACGAGGATGAGAGCGAGTTGATTGCTGAGGAGGATGATGGAGATGACGACCTCATGTTTAATGAGACGGTGGTCGTGGAGGCTGATTAATTCCGACATTGGGCGGTAAGCTTACGACGCATGATTTACGAACAGGATACCCACGACACTATTGTACTTCCAGATACTGTATAACAAGCAGACGTTGCAACAGACTTTTGAGACAAGAAGACACTTTTCATTGTCTTACGAGAAAGGGATATGCCATCGAGATACTAATAGTATGACACCGTGCCTGGATAGTATTTGAGCTACTACTCCGAGGCACCTAACAAGAAGACTAGGACCTTGCCCTTGAGATAACTGCCATATCCCACATATTGGCATCTGATCATAGGGTGCTATACTTCGCACCAGACGAAGGTCAGGCTCGTATCCTAACATTCTGACGACCGCTGATCGATAGAGTAATACAACACTTTCAGCTCTCTACGCAAACCGCACTCTTTTCCTTCCAATCTGCCGTCAAAGCAATCCCTTCCTGCCATCTTCGCTGATCTTAAGAACCGGCTGCAAATTCTGGACCTGTTCCCAGATGCCACCACGACCCGTCTTTCTTCCCTTTTCATCCTCAAGGCGCAACCACTGCTCAACCGACCGAATCCTGTTCGGATGGATCCGGTCTAGAAGTGCGTAATCCCTTTGGACAACACCTCGATTCCCGCCGGACAACCTCCATATATTCCAGAACCCAGTGAAGTTGTCGCGGAAACTCATCGTCGCGGGATCGCCAGCGACTGAATTATATCCAGCCGGCATCCCACGAGGTACGCTCGCAACCGGTCCGTGCTTCCAGTAGTCCTCGAGAGACAGGTCGATGCATTTCGCAGGCTTGCCTGTCACTTTAGTGAAAGCTGCTGCGATGTTGTGGTAAGTGATGTGGTCGATCGCGACTTCCAGGTCCATCCCATTGGACTCGTCCTGGTGGTCGAAGAGCCAGCGGACGTAATGAGCACAATCGTCGAGAGCGACATGCGCCACGGCTCCTTCGCCCAGAGGGACTTTCCAGACCACGACGCCATCCTCGATGGTGGGTGTCATGATAGTCCCGGCGCTGATAGCCATCTCGATATACGGCCCAGTCGTGAACAGTGCAGCGCCCATCCGACGCCCGTTAGTCTTCGTCTGCTGCAAAATCCACTCGCCAATTCTGCCCTTGCCATCATAATGTCCAGCACGAACTCTAGGGTCATAACCAGATTTCTTATACGCATAATCCAAGTTCCCATACACGAAGAACTTGACGCCTTCTTCCAGCGCGATTTCGTAAGCGCGGATGGCCCAGTACATTTCGGTCTTCTCGCCGGAATTGAAGCCATCGATGTTTACGAAGGCATATTCACAGCCTCGGAAGCCTTGGTGGAGAGTGTCTTCGTTGGCGAAAGTGCCTTTGACGAGTTCGACGTCTCCTAATGCTTGGAGAGTTTTGCTTCGGGCGGAGGTTGGGTCGCGGGTGAGGACACGGACTTTGTAAGCGTTGTCGTGGACTAGGCCTTGGATCACTGGGATGCCTTGGGCGCCGGTGCCACCAATGACGAAGACTGTGGGTGCTGTGGTAGCCATGGGTTGAGTGTGCGGGATTTTCTGATATCCTCAAGTACGCTGTTGTGGGCTACATCGGGAGGCATTTATACGACGACTATATGATCACAGTGAGTAATCTGACAACTTGCCGAGCTTGGCTGGTAATTGATGAACAATCTGTTCGCATCGTACGATACAGAAGTACACCTTTGCTTCTTGGTATAGGCTTCACGCAGATCACTAATCACCAACAGATCTACCTTGTAGTGCCACGGAAGCACTGGACAGTCAAGATCATGTTCAAATATCGTGACCATGATCAGTAAACCTTCGTAATCATGTCTTTGATTTGCTTTGCAGACTGGTATACTCGCGGTTCACATGCATCGCCCCAGAATTCATTACCATAGATCTCAGAAATAGCTACCTTACAACTTCGACCTCTCACTGTCCAATGGCCCACTGCGATCAAGAACCCACTTAACAACGTCCTCGGCATACTTCACCTTATCCTCTCCGGCCTCAGCGTGCAGCTGGTGGTACCATCCCTCGTAAGCTCTCATCTCCTTGTCTTCCGCATCCACACGCGCAAACATCTTCTGCGTGCCTTCGAAGTCGCAAATGCCATCCGCAGTGCCGTGACCAACCCATAGCCTAGTCTTGCCACCCTCGCCCGCACCCTCCTTGATAACCACCCGGCCGTCCTCCAGCATAGCCGCACGGTCCAGCATACCCGCCAAACCCTCTAGGGTGCCGGTGTTGTGGCACATCTCATCCGCTTCCACACGCCTTATGTGCTCAGGATCATGGCTCAGCAGATTGACGTCGAGCTTGTTGATCATCTGCCAGCGGGGGAGGAGTCTACCAGCCAGCCTTCCCAAGACGACTGTAGACTTCCACGGCCGGCTCTTGGGGTGCAGCGCCACGAACGGCGCTTCAGCGAGGAAGCCTCGGATTTCACTGGTCATAGGCGGGCCTTGAGCAGCGTACGTTAGCACCTCAGCGCCGCCCATACTGTGTCCCATCAAGAACAAAGGTGCAGAAGCATTGCTAGGGATCGTGCGCAGGAACTCATTGATATCCTCCAGAACCTGCGTTGTGGCACCAGTGAGGCCACGGTGGCGCTTCTCGAGAACACTTTTGCCCCAGCCACGTTGGTCGAAAGCGTAGACAGCGATTCCGCGGCCGGCGAGGATGCGGAAGAAAGGGTCGTAGAAGCCAATGTGCTCAGAAAAGCCGTGGATGAAAGCCAGGCGGGCTTTGATGGGAGTCGAGGTGGCGGGATGGGTGGTCTTGGTGTAGAGCTTGTTTCCATCTGGAAGACTCATCCAGCCTTCTTCGATAGTGATGTCTGACATTCTGGTTTGTTTTGCGAATGCAGTGGTTGAGTGAAGTCGTTTGGTAAGCGTTGGAGAGAACTTGGAGCTGGTGGTGTTCGTACAGGGCTGAAGCAGACAATGTGCACGAAGGCGCAGAGAGGCGTTTCTTCCTCGATGCGGTAAAAGATGCGAGATAGCTTGAAGATATACTGGTTTCACAAGTCTCATTAAGTATTTGTATCACATAAAAGTTGTCGTGAGCATCAAATATCACCTGCAGCATTCGCTGGCTCGACGTCAGCGTTCCGGGCCAGGCCGAACCGCGGCTCATCCTGCAGGAGCGATAGTCAAAGATCGAACCACATGCCAGGCGATGATCTTTCGAACTGCACCTGCATAGACTCTGATCTGACGTGGTTGATCCTCCATGTATCTATGAGTGGTCATCTCTCAAGGTCTCCTGATCGTCATTCGAGTGAAAAAATTGAGAATACAGCTTGACTGTTTGATACATGAAGAAAGTCGATTACAGAGTCGCACAAGAAGCTGAAAAAAGGTGTGGCAATTTTAATCGTTGAGCGTAGTTTCATTTCATTTCATCATATATATATGCTGGAACAATAGCATCGGTGCGGCAGTGCAATTCGGCTATTCGTGGCGAAAGCTGCTTTGGATATGCCCACCGAATCTCCAGAGTGCTAGCCTCCATGGCGATGGATCCACTGCAGCATGCAGCGTGCAACTGCAACACATGCGTCTGCCCTGACAGAGTCTTGGTGATCACACCGAGATAGTGGAGGAACTGCCGACATGTCTTGCGGACAATGTACAGCCGGTGCTCCACGAATTGCACACTGCGAGGCGCTGATTGCCTCGCCAGCGGCGCTGTGAATTTCTCTGGAGCTTTCGTCTTTAGGCAATTCGATCTCTAATTTTGTTTTCATCACATCCATAATGCATGGAAGCTTCAACCAGTGCCGTCATATTTCTGGATGGGATTTGATGTCGGGTATCCTCTGAGCGCAGCCGATGGCAGGTCATGTTGGTACATGGCCATAGGCGCCGAAGCTGGCGGCATCTCTGTGTAGCCGGAGCTCACGGGTGGGTAGGAGTGATCCTGTGCGAAGCCGACCATACTAGCAGCCGCAGAGCTGACTGGGGGGCTGCCGAACGGTGTGCTTGCTGTGCTGCTGTGAGCATGGCCTTGACTTCCGCTGTCGTACAAATCATCCATGCCGAGACGCGAAGGCGGGCCCATGGGGATCGAGTATCCGTGTGTAGGCATCTGAGGCATGGCCTCGTTGACCTTTGCAAGCAAAAGCGGCATGTAGCGCTGTTGGCCACCACGAAGGCTGGAAATGAGGCTCATGAGCTGGTTGAGGTAGTCGCGCGGACCGTACTCGAATGTGTGCTGTTCGTAAGGAACGCAAGACATGACGTCTGTGAGCGTGCAGGCCACGTCGAACAACTTCTCGATGAGGCCAATACCGTGAACTTCCATCGATTGTTGCGAGAAGCCGGTGGTGGCTGTGACCAGGTCTCTCGAGATTTCGATAGGATACCTGAAGCTCATCGCATTCTCATTGGCGGCTGACGAAAGATAGCCGTGGCTGATAGACAGCTGCCAGACCATCGTTCGCAGCCATTGTTGTGAGCACCGGAGGTCGACGGCTTGGCTTTCTGTGCTTTGTAGGTAGATAGGGAGAGCTTCCGAGAGCTGCTGCTGCAGTCTCGCGAGCCACTCTGTCGTGCAACCAGTCTTTGCCTTATTCCAAAGACCAACAAAGGTATCATCAAATGGCCTGAAGAGGTTGACAAGGTGGATGAATCCGCTGAGCTCAACGGTTTCTGTGGGATCTTCGTCCAGTCTAGGCGGATTGATAGTAGCCTGCAGCGTCAAAGGACGGTGCTGCTGGAGTGCGTAAGCACGTTCGGTGACGAACAGGAGCCAATACAGGCGGCGCTTGCGCGACTCCTCAATGACGTCTGTGCTTACTGCGTAGTGAGCCTCTTCGTGCATGCCCATAATCTGCGCTAGTGTCGTGGCTTCTCTGATGTGGAACCAAGCGGTGTTGTGCTTGTCGAGGCAGAAATAGCTGCCGAACAGGAAGAAGGAGGTAATCACTGTCCAGATGGTAGGTGCCTCGACGTAGTCATATCCTTTGCGGACCCTGAGCGTTTCCTGTAGCAGCAGCTGGCCGAGCTCCAGACTAGGCTGAGGTTGGATCTCCAGATCGTGGAACGCGCCAGGCGGCAAGTTCATGTTTGGCTGGATCATCATATAGGCGCAGAGTGAGACGACGAGACAGTATGCCTCGACGCTTTGCTCCATTTGGCCAATGGTTTCGCCGACCTTTTGTCTGTGGAGGATGGGCTGTGTGGGGTACATGTTGGCGAAGAAGTAGTCAACGCATGCCGTGATCATCTCCATCGATAATAGGCCAGCCTTGCGGAGGTACGCCGGAGAGTGAGGGGCCTCTTCGAAGCCATGTTGTTGAGCGGCAGCGAGCTGGGACTGTCGTTGGTTCTCGCGGAGTTCAGAGATGACCTTAGCCCGGCTTCCTTTGGGGCCCTTCTTCTGTGGGATTGCGTTGTAGGTGCACGTCAGGCCGGCAGAGTTGCAGTTCTTGCATGGTCGGGATCCGTCGCCAATGCACTTGACCTTTCTTCGGTGGCAGGCGTCACAAGCTCGTTTGATGATCGGTGGTGTGGTAGATGAGGATGACTCAGGCATGGTCGTCGGCGAGCGTCGTATGCCTCTGGGTGATGGAACCTCGAGAGGTCCTGACGACAGGTTGGATAGTAACATTTTAGCCATGCGGTTGGCCGCCGGCAAAGATCGTCGCAGTCCGTGCGGTACGGAGTGCAGATATGTGAAGCTCGCACAAGCGCAGCGCCCAGCGTCAGTTCCAAGAGGGTGAGGAAGGGCTAGAATCAGCAGGGAAGAAGGCAGTGAGCAGGGTGAAGACAGGATGTAATTCGTGGTGCAGAGAAGTGGCCAGACAGAAGGGATTGGGAATGTGGCTTGCAGCGAGCGACGGCGACAGCAACAGCAACAGAGAGAGAGGTGCGGAAAGGAAACGGGGCGTTAGATTGGGTGGCCGTGATGGCCTCCCAACGCATAGGCCCACCTTACGGTTTGGATTTCAGATCTCGCATGTCGCCAGGAACGCAGCGAAACTCTGCGCGTATCTCGTTGGGGCTGGCAGGCCGCCCACGAGCGCAAAGAAGGCGCAGTAAACAGCGCGGAAAAGCCACCGATAACCGGCGATGACGAGTAACCCATGCCACCCAGAGGCACAAGCGCATGTCTAGAGGGCGCCAGCGTACTCTATTTTCTGTTGGCCGCCGCTTCCCGTACGCAATGGCGAGGGTCTTCAGCCCTATGGAAGCTTTAGCGTGCTTTCTTTTCGGCCCGATTCGAAAGTTGACGCATGCGTGTGCGCTAGAAGCAGCCCGTCGAAAGATCGAACGCAGATCGGTTCCGGTAACGCTGGCGGTGAGGCGCAGAGGGCTCGCGGTCCAGGTTCAAACCTCGTACTGGCCTCTCAGCGACACGGCTGATAGTACGGACTTTGATGCTAGACTGCGAGGGAGCAGAGGATGCAGAGCACGCAAAAGGTAACGTCCAGCCGAGTCACGTGCCTGCAGCATCTCTCTGTCTGCCTTCTTGCCATGTGCCGATCTGCGGTCTGGCACGCGTCTTCACGGTACGGTGCGGTACGTACAGTACTCGAGCGCAAGCCTCAGGCGCTGCGCAGCAGGGCTGTCGCCGTCCAGACGCTGCCGCATGTTGTTGAAACACGGCGGGAGAAAAAAGGACGAGGCTTGTTTCCGTTACGCGATATCCAGGCCAAGCGAGAGAGAGCGAATTTTCCAGTGAGGCCCAGCAAGTCTCACCCCATGACGATGGATCGATGGCGAGTGCGGCTAGCAGCGCACATTGGCAGCAAAATCGTTGGCATGGCGAGCCAGAAAGTCCGAGAGAGGCCGAGCCGATAATAATCCGGGCGTCAGCGGGCGCCAGCTCACGTGGCAGAGCCGCATGTATGGGTAGGGGAGCCGAAAGAGAGAAGCAGGCGGCAAAAAGCGTCGTCTTTGAAGAGAGCGGCGACGTGAACACTTATACTCGCCGTACGACGGCTAAAGAACGCCTGGCTACGGCATCTTTCGCTGCCAATTGCGCCGAGTGGAGAGTGTCGGGACCACGAGGGACTGTTGCACCGCATGGCAAGGTGGTGGCAGTACTCCGGAAAATTGTCCCCGGAATATCAATCTTTTGAGGGGAGGAGGTCGGGAGAAGTAGGGTAAATGGTCTGGGCCACTGGCCAATCGCAGGTGCCGTGACCGCGGATGAGGTGGACAGCGGCCCTTTTTGCTGGCATTAATTATCAATATTTCATGTAATAGTGCGTCGGCAATTGACAATCGTGGTGGTATGAGCTTGTGCACTTTGCAAGACGGAGTGAAGAGGACAATTGTAACGTGAAGTTGGAAGTCCGATATCGATGTTGCCTGTTTACCTCAGGCAGCACGGCTCACGTGGCGAAATGTGGAAGAAAGCTCAAGCAAGCAAGAGCCAAGAACTTCAATAGCAACGACTGTCACACTACTTGCAAGTCATTGCCTTGTGTACGGCAAACAACCACGGCTTATGAAATATTTCTTAATCGGTCCGGCATCAAGACCTCCAGACCTCCCCATCGTCATTTCATCGGGTATGGCTCCTCCACAACAAGCCCGCACGCCTCCTCCGCGTGCACGAGCCGTGGACACCCTCCAACTGTTACCTTACAAAAAACCCATATATCGCCGAGGCGGTCGTTTTAAGACTCTTCGATAGGGCTCTGGAGGATGCCTTTGTTGACCAGTTCGTCCGGTTTTGGCCGGTTCTGAAGCTTGTTGTCGAGGCTGTCGGCCCTCATGTGCTTTTCCAGATCTTTTTGGTGGCCCTGGAGGGACGGAGCGGCCGTGCTGTCGGGCAGGATGTTGCCTGTACTTGTGTCAGTGGTCGCGATGGTCTGAGTGGCGTGACGTAGTCAAGACATGAGATCTCGAAGTGCCAAGATGACATTGCCGAAGGAGCGACAACTAATGCGTTCAGGTGATATAGCGTGAGACAGAAACATGACCATATTTATTACACATGGCCGGCAGCAACATGAGACGGAACAAACCGCCCATGCGACAAAGAGAGACAGCACTTACGTTCAACCAGCTCTCCCCTCTCAGGCCTCTTCTCCAAGCCCTTCTTCAAATTATCCGTCGCACGCTGCCTCTCGAGCTCCAGCTGTCTGGCCTGCAGGGATGGCGCGGTGTTCGTATCGAGCAGAATGTGACGGTTCTTGAGGTCTTTTTCGTCGGGACGGGTCTGCAAGTGCTTCTCGAGACTGTTGCGGCGATCGGCGGTGGAGATGGGCGAGATATCGACGCCCTCGGAGAGAGAGGGAGAGGTGATGGAAGGGGTGCGCTCGGCCATGGTTGTGGTGTTCGAGGGTTTGTGTGGTTGTGAGGAGTTGTAATGTCTGCTGTCGGTGTTCTGAGATGTCGAAGTATGGTGCTTTGCTGCGTGAAGAGGAGTCTGGGAGCTAAGGTAAGGTAAGGCAGATTGGAAGGTGGTTCGCGTGCGAGCAGCGGTGAAGAGTCGATCGCGGTTGCTAAGGTAGCTAGCTTGTTGCTGAGGTATGTAAGTACACGCAAGCTCAAATGTGAGTCTGTTGGCCTCAGATTTGAGGTGAAATGTTTAGGTGAAGCAGGCGTGCGGCTAAAGCTGATTCAAATGCGACAAGGGATCTACTGTCTCTTTTGCTCGTTCGTAGAGCTCGCTTAGTACCTGGGTACTTGCAGGTGAAGAGGAGGGGCTGGCTGCTCACTTGACAACAGCTTCAGAGATGCTGGTCGCAGGCAAGCTCGAACCCTGATCGTTACCCCATGTCCATGTGCGGGGACGACAGGTGGAACGTGCTGAGGCTGGCGAGACAAGACGAGACGAAGCATGCCTGTGCGTACAGCTTGAGTTTGTGTACCATCCATTACAACTTGAATTCCTCTATACGAGTACCGTCGAGTGTAAGTATCTCAGGAATATGCCAGCCGTTGAGATAATCCTTAAAACGCATTTCAATCTTAGAAGCTATTATGCTAGTACGACTAGACTAGCTACAGAGAGTGAACAGCCTCACTTACCATTGAGAGAGTGTACACAAACTTGAGCGCAGGGGCTGTAACACGACAGCCCATGCTCGTTACACAATGCAGCGAACGATAAAATGGTTGAGGTTGGCTTTTTCTCCATAGCATCCAATATTTCGGAACCCATGCCTGGTAATACACTTGGAGATGTGACACAACTTCGTATACAATACTCAGAGGCGTCCTCGCGCAGACTGATAGATACCTTGATGTAAATACTCCTTGGACAAAAGTGACTACATGCACGAGGCGGTATGGAATATGGAAACAGACAAAGTAAGACAGGGCACAACAATCAAGGTCGACACAATCGCATTATGCATTAAGTGCCTGTAGCATTTACAAATCGTGCCAACTCGTTCCCACTAGAGAGACAAAGCTGGCACGTCAATCGCTCGAAGGATATCTTGCTATCTCTCATAGAGCTTCAGGTCATTCCAATCATTTCAGGATCACTCCTTCAACAACTCATCATTCCACTTTCATTCTGATCCGATGGATCTCAATCCTTCATCTGCACCTAATAGTGCATCAGGTTGTGCAGCGTGTACGCCTGGGCGATACATTTAGGCACCCTCGTCGTCGTCACCAACGCGGATGGCGCCCTGGTTGCCGAGGCCCTCGCTCCAGAAGCCACCGATCTCAAGGTTGGTCTCGGGGATGCTCTGGTGGGTGAAGAGGAGCCAGGCACCGAAGATGGGCTTGGCGAGGATGTCAAGGACAGCGTAGGCGATGATCTCCTGGTCAACGGTGGCGTTGCGGGAGCCGTCGGCGATACCCCAGACACTGGAAATGTTGTTAGTGGTTGGTTACAATAATATTCGTCACAAGTGAACTTACATGGGGTAGACAGTCCAGATGATGAGGGTGAAGCCACCAATGGCAGCGAAGAAGTTGCCAACCTTGCCACCCTTGGCGGCGGCGGCGTTGCGGCCGTGGTAGACAAGCTGCCAGACAACGACGAGGTAGGCAACGCAGGCAATGGTGTACCAGCCCCACTTCTGGGCGGTCTGCTCAGAGCCGAAAGAGGCGAAGAGACCAGTGAGAACCATGATGATGTCGGCAACAATGGCAATCAGGATGTTGGCACCAGGGAGACCGGCGAGCAGCGCAAGGTCGAGAAGGAGAAGAGGAGTGGTGACGGTCCAGTCAACGTAACGGGCCCAGTAGACCTGGCGGTAGATGTCGTGCTGGGTGGAGGGAACGTGCTTGTGGTGCTGCTCCTCGGTGGTGTGGTGGTAGCCAATACCGTGGCCGCTGGCCATGGCGAAGTAGGACAGAGCGGCGAAGGTGACAATGAAGGTGGTCAGGATGTGGTACAGACGCTTGGACTATGATGTGCGTTAGTGGTCGCCCCGATTGAAGAGTGAGAACGAGGCATTTACCTGCGGGATGTTCCAGGCCATGATGGAGAAGACAAGGGCGGAGACGGCCATGACAACAGTGACGACCCTGGAAGACGTGTTAGTGGTTGTCATCGGATTGTAGATGGTAGTCGCTGCAAATTGGCTCGTGCGAAGCTCTCGTCGGCGTCGTTGACCATAGCTATACCAACGCTCTGGAGCTGCTGGTATTTTCATCGACAACGCTGCTTCGAGCTCCACTCAGTGTCATCGCAGCTTTGGAATGCTCACGTACCAAAGGGTCCTGTTGCCGGTGTCGGTGGCCTTCTCATACTCGGGGAGCGAAGGCACGACGGTGGGCAGAGGAGCCACGGAGCTGGTAGCCAGCAGGCCGGAGGTGGCCGAGGCGAATGCCTGAACAGGGTCGACAATCATGATGAAGGCAGCGTAGTGTGATGGCTAGCTGACTGGGTGTTGGTGTTGTTGGTGAGAGGTGGTGGAGGAAGGGAAGAAGAGCAGGTACAAGTGATGGTAGAAGAGTAGGTAGTTGCGCACTGGCACTGGCGCCTAGCTGAGCGAGCGGGGAGTCGCACCAGAGCATGTGCTGGATGCTGCATCACGATCGCGACGCAGGATCGCAGGGGCGTACGTGCTAGCGCGCGCGGCAACAAAGCATCAGTGGCTGGCGGGAAATAGCATCAGGACGGCCACCACCTCAGTGACATCCTCTGCCAGGTTGTGCGCGACCTTGATGATGCCGATGGGACTGGAGAAATCGTCACGAGCATCAATTCATTGGCGCGGGCCTTCCTATCTCTTTCGTGGACTGTTCTAGCACTGCAAACACGCTTCTATCTCTCACAGCAGCCCCATTCTCGCCCTCGCGCTCAGCCATGTTTATGACGTCCTCGCACATTGAGATGTTCCAGATGTGCCAGATGCAGCTTCAGATTCACTCAACGCCACGCCCGTGCTCAAGCTAAGCTCCTACCTTTCCCCGCAAAGAAAACAACTGCAGGGATGCCAGCGAGAGCTTCTGCCGCCAGCGACCGACGATCTCGCATCCACCGACAGGTAGCCATGTACCACTTCCCCCATCGTACCGCTCAGAGTCCCTTCTCCCGTTCAAGGGCGGTACCCAGCATCGAAGTCTGGCCATCGTGAAGTCCACGGATGGTGCACATCTGCGACATTTGCATTTGCGGACCACGCCGGAGTGCGGAACCGCACGCTTCAGTGTTCGTGAGATGACAAGTGTGGGCGTCATAGGCTGCCAGCCGATATTGCAAAACAAGGAACGCAAGCTTCCCTAATCGGCCTGCCGTTAGCCGACACGCGCGAATCGCCAGAGAGATCCGGCCCACGAACTGCCTCATCCTACCTGACTACTACTGACAGCACAAAGCTGTGCTGCTGCTTAAACGATCAATCTGACCGCCTACATGAAGCGTGACTTTCCCCTCTCTGGAGGTCTCAGGCACACTGCCACCACCATTGGCCTTCCTGCGACTCGGTGCTCTTCACGAATCACGCCTGCACGCTTGGCTGCGGCGCAAGCGGTTTATATTGCATACGAAATATGGCGTTTCGAAGTTCGCTTGTTGGCCGCGTGATGAGGGTGGGCGCTGCATGACGGTGGGTAGAGAGCATTCAAATAATGCCTAGTGGCAGGTGTGGTGGCATCGGTCAATGCTGTGTTGCTGTGGGATCCCCCACGTGAGGCGTGATGTTCTGGCGTGACCGTCGTGATCTACATACTGTAGCCTGAGATATGAATCCTGATCGTGATCTGATTGTTGCAGGTGGTCGGCGGAGGTCGTCGCGACGATTGCGTTCCTTGGTATTTAGGCTGAGCATGCCTTGTACCAGCCACCGAGATCCCGAGACATGCCTAACGATTGCCACAGCTTGCAACTTGCCGCCTCGACCAAAACGTCGTCATTGAAACTATGTTATAAGCAAGAACTGTGTACTTTGGAGGCTCAAGGCGCCAATTCACATGTGAAGCAAGCGGTCAAAGGTCTACGTACCATACCTTGGAAAGTTGGAAAGTAGGCAAACTATTCGACGTCTTTTTTCCAATTATAGTAGATGACTTATGTTTCGGCACATCTTATCAGCCTCTCTATGTCCATGTGTGGTCAAACAATTCTTCTGTTGGTAGACACATCACACGCAGACCCAATGAGCTTCGATGGCTACCAAAAGTCTCTTGAGTGGTCATTTTTTTCGTAAGTCACAAGTAGGCCATATCTCACATAAATACGATGCTTGAAGTATATTTAGTCTGCATTGGTCTCGTCATACGGGTACATTACTGTCACTGTGTGCAGTCGCTGAGGTATGTTCATGTCGAGGATAAATCGCAAGGCGTAGGGTTCGGGTTGGGGCCATTGAAGATCTGTATTTTGGCGGTCCAAACGGTTTCTACTTACTTTTGGTAAGCAATTTATGTCGCTTTATTTCTCTTGTAACATCGTATTGCCGTTCTGAGCTTGATGGCACTTCTCTGTTATTCTAAAAGGCCGCACGTGGCGTTCTTGCTCTTGATCTAACATCTGGTCTCCTCTCAACTTCAATGGACTGCATGCAGCTACACTTGAACAACCTTAACTTTCACAGGAAAAACAAATATATGGTACCGATAAAAACGATTATGCTATCATTCGACCTTGTTCAATGCAACCGAATCAGACTCTCCGATTTAAACACCGTCCAATATGCCCACACGCCAATGCAATCGCTAATGGTACTCCTAGATCGCTCATGATACCTTGCCCGACATCTAGTCCCGGTGCAGTTCAGCCTGGACTTCCCACACCGGCGCATGGTGATGCAACGGTAACAGCACCATGTTATTCATGCCAAACCAAATGCCTAAAAAGCCACGCTCCACAAGAACGCGCGCAGCAGCTCATCACTCTGCAAGCGCGTCATGCAGCCATCGCGCACTTCAACTTGGACGTCCCACGCCTGCCCTTCGTGGTCTTCCGGCAACATCACCATCTCATTCGCGCCAAAGCTGCGTCCAATCCTCCTGATAGCATCCGGCCGCCCAAGCCCCAAGCCCAAATCCATCTCCTGCTCCGACATCCTAGGTACAGGCGTCCAATCGTGAATGACCAGTTGAGTTTCCGGCGGAGCTGGCGTGCTCTTGCTCTCGTTGATCATTTCGATGCGGGAGCGTGTGCGAAGGTCCGTGGATACTGCGTTGGCTGAGTCGTGGATGATGTTGACGATTAACTCAATGAACGTCAGGTCGTAGCTTCCCCTGAGCATTGTTATGTCATCGATCGCGACGGCCGTGGCTTCTGCGTTGCCCATCCAGTGAGGCTCAAGTGCCGGTACGAGGTGGGCGCGGACGTCGACGGGAAACGAGACTGAGGAGCGCGCAGTGATTTGCGTGCCGTTCGCCCAGTGAGCGCGGACGAAGGCTTTCCACAGGATGGCGACTAGGACGTCGCGCGGAGTGACTTTTTCGGTGTTGTTTCGATCTCTGCGGCGCCTGTTGATCAACTCGGCGGCCGCGGTGATGGTGTTGAGTTTGAAGCGAAGGATCGCAGCAGAAGTAGACGCTGCAGCGGTACCGGGACTTCCGCCCTCACTTACTGGTGTATTGCGATCGCTTTGCAGACCAGCGTGACCTTCGACCAGTTGCTGCCTTTCTTCTATGCCGCGTGCGGATGCAAGAAATCCGGGAATTCCGGTCCCACTCGACAGACGAGCGCGAGCCTGGGATACCGCAACCGCTTCCGACCCCAAAGACTCCTCACTGAGCTCACGCGCGGGAAGGCCTTCGGACATCAAGCGAATGATTGTCGCCACGCCTCTGATGTCGGCGACCGCGTGGTGTAGATAGATGACCAAGATGATTCCACCATCGATCAGGTTTCCCTGGATGGCGCAGCAGGCATTTGTATCTCCGATGAGATCGTCTGCGAGAGGTGTGGTACTGGCGCTGGAGATGTATCTTGGTGCAAAGCCAAGGCGAAGGATGTCTGCGTACTTTTGATGATCGTTCTGCAGATGGGCGATGGTTGCCTTGAAGTCGTTCACTAGCTCGATTGTAACGGCGACGTTCGGGTTGTTCTGGTCACTCGTTGTGACTACTCCTGCGAGCATCGGTATCTCACTGACGAGCCTCTTTGTAGCTTTCTGGAGTCTTTCGACAGCAGCGTTAGACTGGTCAGCTTTGCATGCGAAGGTCAGAGCGTAGCGGATGTAGGTGCGTGGCGCGCCTCTATCGAGGGTCGAAAGAGTGAAGTCGGTCATCGTGCTGTGATGGGTAGTTTCTGGAAAGGTCTGTAAAGGTTAGCAAGTACCACTCTTTTTCAAGAGATTCTTGTTGACGGTATTCAATGGCAGACGGCAGTTTGTGTGACACTTTATGCAAGCGGTCTCGTCATTGTTGATGAGAGCCTACAGTAGGACATGTAGTCATGTGTTGTTGCTTGAGACAGATCCTACAGCGCGCGACGCCGCCTCTTTGTACTCATGCAGCTCAGTGACCCTCATCGTCGATGATTGCCAATTGTCGTGTTGGGTGAAAATACTTTAAGGCCTGTTTGTCAGTTGATTGTGTACCTTATGCGCAAACGAAATTGAAACAAGGATGGATTGTGGGAGTATGAGTTGTCTCCGAAACGCTGTTTGCGTGTGCTACTGTACGAAGCTGCTTTACGAAACTTCAGCAAGACAAACTCGTGAGATCGTGCAAGGCTCTCGTTGGCGTGGTGAGAGGGTTTGCTACTACCTTTTGCGACCGCCTCGTAGTGCCATTGGCAAACACAATGCGATGCGTGAGAGTCCGGGCCGTTTTCAATCTCTTAGACTATACGTTGGATTCAACGTCGCTCCAATGCAACATCAAAAACTAGCTGTAGGCAACTGTTTACAGAATACCACGTATTTACTATAATGCATTGGTTTCAGCTACCTACGCATCCGAATAGCGTTCCAAGCTAGTACTAGTGATCCAAATCCACCCAGTACGAGCTTTTCGGCCAATCACGGTCACATGAATCCTGACGCCTGTCACTACGGAGTCTGAGCGCTAAACAACTGCACCTCTTTGCATAAGGTAGTGGAGTCGCCGTCTATTCCTTCTAGGCTGCAGTAAAAGTGTCTCTGTATAAGAATGGTACTTCGTCTAATCGATACAGTATCTTGAAGTACCATCGCATTGACCTTGCCTTGAACCCATTTACATCTCCATTGCAACACGTCCATCTATCCCCGACCATTACCACAACTTACAACCAGAAATATACAGTGCCCTGTTTCCAATGGACGCCTCGCCGACAGCCCACAATGGTCGATGCGAGCAAGACCGCTCGCTCCGCATCGTCACCATCATCGCTATGTTCCCGGCTCTCGGCCTTCTCATCGCCTCAGGCGTTCTGTCCGGCAACCCTCTTCCTGCTCTCGGTCTCCTTCCCATGGGCATGTCGTGCCTGGTCAGCATGACGGCGCTCGGCAGCAAGAAAGAAGACTCCTACGTTAAATACGCCCTGCCGGGCGCTGATTTCGCTACGGCGACGTTCCTTATGGTTATGATGGTGCTCAGGTACGTGAATCGATCGATGTTGCCTTTTGCGCTCACGTGAGTGAAACAAAGCTGACTTGTCACGTTTTCGTTGAATCACAGCTGGGTAACAATGTCCAACTCCCACTGGCTCAGCGCCAGCAACGCCATCCTCGGCGCCTACGGCCTCATCCCCCTCCTCCTCAACTTCTGCATCCACGCCTACATCGCCCTGCGCTCGCCCTCGATCCTCTTCCAACCCCGTCCCTGTCCAAACTGCAACCACATCCCGCCCTCCGTTCTGCCGCGCTGGCAGCGCCACGTCGCACTACCAGCGGATGCTGGCCCAGCGACTCGCCAGCACCGAGCGCGGGCGCAGAGCGCTGGACCCGGGCACTCGCGCAGCAGCAAGGAGATTTACGCGCAGCCGTTCATGCACGCTTATGGTGGCGATGCGAGGGAGTCGAGCGAGTTTCAGACTTCGGGGTTTAATACGCCGAGGCAGAGCGAGGATACTCTGAGGCCGAGTGGGGAGACTTTGAGGAGTGATGGGGTGAGGGAGTCGAGAGAGGGGAGGTTTGATCGGAAGGATGCGGGTAGCTTGGTTTGAGTGTCTGGGTGTTTTGGCGGGAAATGGTTCGCG
>Ga0265797_10003530_pt1 | contig 24883 bp, 14 predicted proteins | sample P2T30metagenome_FD_192433 | JGI IMG/M metagenome (GOLD analysis project Ga0265797, IMG submission 192433) | Plant litter microbial communities from East Loma Ridge, Irvine, California - P2 T30 | ecosystem: Environmental > Terrestrial > Plant litter > Unclassified | place: USA: California... | reverse complement strand
CGAGCATCCTGCGGCGAGAGAAGAAGCCCGCCTCCTTGCGAGCATGAGCATGGGGAGCTTCAGCCTCAGCCAATGACGAGGCGTGCGACGGCTTCTCACTCGAGAGCTCTTGATTAGCGCGCAAAGACGCTGCTGGCGCATGAGCTGTCGCGTCAGCCATGTTTTGCTGCTATTTCCAAGTGTTTCGTTCGTAGTTCAAGCTTCGTCTTTCTGTTTCGTCTCTGGAAAAGTGCTGGTGAAGGCGTCATGTTGTTTTCTATGTCTTGCCGCAACCACTGTGCGGGCCCAACGGGTACGGCGGTACTTCACCGCCGCTGCAGCCGCCCATTGGCTGGTGCCCATATCGCTTGCCAGTGATATTGCGTGATGGCTTATCGCTCCGCCTGGACACGCCACGGCGTACAGAAAAAACACTTCCAGGGTCTTGGAACCAGTATGAGTGTAAGGCTGAGTGGAGACTGGAGACTATCAAGCCTGGGCGTGACCCCAGCGCGAATATTTGTTTCCCGCAGACACCGTTCCAGCCGCACGCTTGACAACAAAGCAAAGAACTAAGTCGACCTGGCCGACGAGAAAACCACTGCAACGTACGAAATCATGGCTGCGCATTGACAATCCCATGTGATAAATCCAGGGGCGGATCGGAAAGATGGGTAAGAATTATAGCAGCGCCATTGAGGCCGCCTTTTGTTGTTGAAACTACTGCAAAACGCTATCTATGGGGGGTATCTTGTATAAGTTGAAAATTATTACTTGGTCACCGCCGCAGCCTCCTGCTCCTCGAGAACTTTCTCGGCAACCTCTCCTTCTGTGACAACAACCTCGTGGCTGCGGTCAAGCTCGGACAACACGATCCATGTAGGGAAGATGCTGATGATCAGAACGCCGAAGTTGATGCCAATGCTAACAAAGTGGTTGGCGTTGCCTTGAGATTGCATGCTATGGAATTTGTTAGCAAATTGTCTTCTAATGGTAGATGGTGATGATAACTTACGCCCAAGCAACAGTCTGTCCAAGCGCCTCGAAACCACGCAGGATACCAGTGTGGTGGGAGAGCGAAGACAAGTCGGTGGCGTACTGGCCAACGAGCCAGTAGAGGAACTGCTGGAAGGCCTGGCCAGAGAATTGCCAGAAGAAGACGAGCGCGTAAGCACTTCCGAAACCGCCCTTGAACCAATCGAAGACTGGGGGCTCAGCAGCGTTGTAGAACCTGTTCTGCAGAACGGTGGCCCAGATCCAGGTGCCGGTGAGCAACACGACAATGGCAGTGAATGCAATCTTCGCGCGGGTCTTGATGAAGATGGCCTGCCTGTCGAGGAGAGAGGCGATGATGAAAGAGCTGAAGATGCCGGAGAAGTTGGTGAAGAACGAGGAGAACGCTCTCGAGCGCACGGTGAAGTAGGTCGTGAGCCAGGTGCTCATGAAGCCGTTGTAGAAGTAGCTGATGAAGAAGGCAGGGAGGAGGAGCAGGATGCGGCGGGAGATCATGAGCTTGAACACAGCCTTGAATTCGGCGCCCCAGCTGGGCTTCTTGATCGTCACAGCTTTGGTGCCGTCCTTGCGCCAGACCTTCTTGGCGGGGCTCAGGAGCAGGGCAATGGGAAGACCCAGGCACATGATGACAATGAAGACGATGTAGGTTGCGGAGCCAACAGATCCGGAAGTCGAGCGGTTGGCGTTCAGTCCAAGGTTGATCGCACCACCGACGATAGGGCCAGCGGCTTTGGCAGTCTGCCAGACGGCGAGGTAGAAAGCGCGGTCCTTGGGCGATGGGTAACCGATGATAATCGCCGCCTCAGCAGCCCAGAAGAAACCAGCGGAAATACCGCAAAGCGCACTGCCGAACAGCATGAACCACGTCGTCGAGCTGACGTTGTTGGTGTAAAGTCCAGCGCCATACAGCGGGTAGCCGATGGCACCAATCGCCAGTCCATATCGAAGGCCAATGCGGTTGTTGATAGCTCCAGCCAGCACGCAGACGATAGCGAAGAGGCCGTACACAAGTGCGTTGGCAGCACTCACGGCGTACGGCTCCGCCGCACCTCCAGCTCCAAGGCCACCCAGGGCATCCCACATACCAGGCGCTGTGAACGAAACACCACAAGCGACCAATATCTGGAATGGCACGGACCTAAACCAAGAGCCATACTTTCTCGGACCGGAGGCCGACTCCTCGGCCGGGACAACGAAAGTGTCGACCATCTTTGGAGCGGATAGAGAAAAAAAAGAGTTGCCAAGCAGCAGACACGTGGGGACAACGAAGATCTGGAAGGCGTATAGAAGTCGTTTGGAAGAAAGTGTGTTATAGTGAATGCAGGCAAATGGAGCAGCTCGGGCAAACGAACTATAGCTATAACGGCGTCTCGCGGGTAAAACTCTGCCGAGTCGCCATCACCATTGACTATCACGCCATTCAGCACGACCGGCCTCGACGTGCGAAAGGGGTCCCCCATTGCCCCAACCGTTAAGCATGTTCTTACTAAAAATTTGATCGTTAGCGTAGTCTTGCTTTGCTGCTTCGCGATTTGGGGTCGTCTGTTAGCCAATGAACGCGCGACGGGATCGACCGTTTTGACATCAACGTTCCAGATCTGACGTTACTCCGTCGTCCCCGATGGGCAGAGAGTGTCCAGAGTGATCTAGTCCTGTTCATGACGGGTCGTCAACACAGCTTGGGGTATTTATTGACTCGGGTATACAACATTGATATGTGAGGTATGCCGTTCTGAGCGTTCGCCTGTAATGGTCGAGTACAATTTTTGAACAATTTTCAGACGCCTCGCGCCACGATGAATCCACTGATCATCTGAAGCTCCATCTGATATGCATAATATAAAGTAGCGCTTACATCTCGTCTGTGCGCTGGCGCAAAAGTACAATAAACATCTCGCTTAACCTCAGGTGCATTGTTCAACGATGCAAGGAGCTGATATTCGAAGGATCAAGACCGAGACGCATTAAGCCGAGATCCAGACTACTGTATGCCACTCTTCGGCAGTGAGACCGAAGCGAGCGAAACAGGTCTGTGAACTGCTCTGGTAGCGCTTGCGTGATTGCACAAGCGTAGATCTGGTTGTGTTCTTCACAACTACCGTGACTGCCTTGACACGTTGATGCGACAGTGCAGACCGAGACAATTCAACAGTTCAAATGGCAGGGAAGTTTTGAATTATTGTATCGTAGTTTTGCAAATGCCGCCGAGAGGAGAGTGCATTGGTAAACAGAGCGAGAGGAGAGAAGCTTCGATTGCTTGGAAATTACCTACGCTTCGCAATCGCTTATCGACATGTCGCTCGCTGAAGATACAGCCGAGAGCTGACAACATAGGTATGCGTCAAGTATTGTTGGAATATTCGTCGCCTCAGAAAGTATGCTGATCGCGGGATACATTCATATAATTCTCACATCTTGTCGAAGACTTTGGTCCCTGTCCAGCCTTCTGCGGGCCTTCCATGGGTGCGCCTGAGCTCTGCATCGGTCCTCTCGCCCTCGTGTACGTCCAACTCCTCGCTGGTCCACGAAGTACCTAGAATACCACTCCTCTCCGCCTCCGCTTCGTGCATCATGTTGAAGCTCTCGCCACTTGAGCTGGCACTTGGGCTGAGCGGTGCGGGCTTGTCTTCCTCGTAAGCATCCTTGACATCAGAGGGAGGCGCTCTGACCTCTCCAACCCAAAACTGACCACCGTTGCGAGCCTTTGAGCGAGCGATTTCGCGCTCTTCCAAAGCAAACTTCTTATCGGCCGGGAAAGGCAAGTCACGACGGTGCCATTCACCAAGGAACATGCCCTCGGGATCGGCATCGTTGCGCACGCGGATCCACTCCTGCATGTCTTTTCCAAACATTGCATCAATCTGGTCAGAGGAAGTGTAGGTCCAGTTCTTCGCCCAGTGTGGTCGGCCGCCCATGTCTCTCATCAGCCATTCAAAAGCCTCATAGTAGCGTTCACGGCAGGGCGGGTCTTGCAAGTAGGGGCGATAGAGGGTTGCGTTAAGGTAGAGCGTGGGCTCGCCGCGAACAGTGTTGTCAAGATAAGGGCGCGGCAGAGACGGTGAAAGGTTGGTGTCACTAACACGGACCTCGATGGGACAATGGATGTAGAGTCCGGCAGTGGAGAATGGAATTCCACCATCACCCTTCTTACCATTGATCCAAGCACTCAGGCGGGAGATGGCTTCAGGTCCAGAGCTAAGAGGCAGAGCCCATTCGTTGACAAATTGCGAGAATAGACAGTTCATCAACAGGCCAGTCTGCAGAGGCTCAACGGCGGAGTCTGTCTTGCCAGTTGTGAAGCCGTATTGCATGCCGAAGACAAACCATTCGATCCAGGGCAAGACGAAGGGAACGTAGTTTGAGATGAAAAGCAGGTTCTGGTAGGTGTGGAAGCCAACGGAGCCGCCGTACCAGCTACTCACAGCGGCGCGTTCAGGCTTGGAAGTCTTCTCGGCAGACCAGACGACAGCGCGCTTCATGTAGGGCATCCACCAGACGCGGGTGAATTCTTTCTGCGTCCAGAGGGTAGTGTTCCAGGTGTCCAAAATCTCCTTCATAGGCTTGAGAGTCTGCTCCCACTCGATGTTGCAGGCATCTGTCATCTCGTATTCAACCTCCACGATGATGCCGAGAGCTCCAAGAGAGCACAGTGCTGCGCGGAAGAGTTCCTGGTTGTGCTCGGCGGAGCATCTAACCGCTTGTCCGTTGGCGAGCACGATGCGCAGAGACCTGATGTTGTCTGAAATTAGGCCATGCTTCAGCGAGCTGCCGTGGGTGGCGGTGGAGAATGCGCCAACAATGCTCTGCTCATCAATGCTCCCCAGGTTCGGCATGGTCAGGCCATGCTTGTTGGCCTCCTCATTCAGCTTGCATAGGCGGATGCCGCCCTCAACTAAGAGAGTCTTGCGCGCCTTGTCGACCTTGAGCACGCGCGCATAGTTGTCGAGATTGACCATCCACGAGCTGGTGCAGGTGAGGTCGCTGGGAGAGTGGCCGCAGCCGACGACGACTAGTCTCTTGCGACATCTGCGGGCAAGGGTGACGAGCTTCTGAATCTCCTCGAGCGACTGCGGCTGGATGTAGAGCTCCGGGCGCGAGACAAAGGTCTTGGCCCAGGTGTGGTGCAGATGGCGGGTGGAGGCGCGGAAGGGCACATGAGGCTCGGTGCGGTCGAGCTCTTGCTGGAGCTTGTCCATAGTGGTGATGATGGTGGTAGGATACCAGTCAAGGTGGTGAATGTATGGTCAGCCGCAGCTGTTGGAGACGGCCAGGTCGTGGGACATGTTTTTCCTTTTTCCTGGTGAGTGAGTGACAGCGCGTGGGCGTGTCTGGCGGGCGAGTCTCGAATGGGCGGGGAAGTTCGCCTGGACCACAAATCCATTGCGCGTAGATCGCCGAGGTCCTGTCAGCACGATCGTGAGGCAGCCAGGCATTCAGGCAGCAAGGTGGGATGGAACAACGGAAGGCGCGAAGCACGAAAGCCGCCTCGATTATGTGATCGTCTCGTGTGTGGGGCCGTCTATCGGCAGACACTTTCACCACCAAAACACCATCTTGGTCATACAACCCTGATATACAGACTCAATCTGGAAACAATCAACCACCGGCAACCGAATCACAAATATACACACCATGTCTGCTGAGATATACCCGCCATACCCGCCCACATTGACTAGGCCAGAACAGGAATATCTGCTTTCCAACCTCAAGGACTGGTCGATTGCTCATGGACTTGCTGTACGCCCGATAGACACCTTCGTCTCCAAGGAAGTCGATCCCGCGGGTGCCACTGCCACGACAGCTCCCGTCACACTATTCCCTAGTCTCTTCCCGAGAAGATGCTTCGACCAGGCAAAGGCTGTCTCCAAAGCCTACAACGAACTCTACTCTGCTATCGCCGTCGATGAGGCTTGGCTCGGCGAGATCTGCAAGGAGTAAGTGTGAATGATATTTGGCGACCAGGTTGCATCATATGTGAATCCAGCACCGGCTCTTCTATTGCCATCACTGCTGTGCCGTCTCATCGAAAACCATTTCTGATGTCCATCAGACTCCTAGACATCGACGACTTCATCGAGAACCTGTGGAAGATCCATGTGCAAGTCAAGTCCGAAGGCTACGTGCAGGTACAAATTCCTAGCACCATGTACCTTGATTCAAATTTCTGACCAGCACAACACAGCCCATACAACTAGGTCTGTTCAGATCAGACTACATGGTCCACGTCGACAAGTCAGAGGGTGCTCAAACATGCGTGAGGCAAGTTGAGTTCAACACCATCGCTTCGTCATTTGGAGGCCTTTCAAGCCGCGTTGCTGGTCTGCACCGCAATCTGCAATCCATTGACGCATACCCGGACGCCCTCAAACCCATCGTCAACGATAAATCCCTCCCAGAGAGCACATCAATCCCGAAACTTGCACTGGGTCTTGCCAAGGCCCACGCCGCCTACACAGCATCTTCGTCGCCATCTCTGCCTGCTTGTGTCTTGTTCATCGTTCAGGATCCCGAACGAAACGTTTTCGATCAACGACATCTGGAGTATGAGCTCAATGCCACTCACTCCGTCCGTACCTTCCGCATCTCGTTTGACCGAGTCCTCGCCGACACTCGCTTGGAGCCCTCTACCCGCAACCTTCTTTACACGCCTCCTCATACACCTCACAAGTCTTACGAAGTTTCAACACTCTACTTCCGCGCTGGCTACGCACCCTCTGACTACACTTCCGAGGAGCACTGGTCGGCTCGCTTGCACCTCGAAAGAAGCGCTGCCATCAAGTGTCCCTCCATTCTCACTCACCTGGCAGGCAGCAAGAAGGTCCAGCAGGTCCTCGCCACTCCCAAGTCTCCCCACCTCGCCCGCTTCTTGCCAGACGAGGCCTCATCTTCCGAAGTTCTCAAGACTTTTGCGCCTATCTATCCTCTCGATAAATCGACAGCTGGCCTGGCCGCACGTTCCCTCGCTACCAATCCGGAGACCGCCATCAAGTATGTTCTCAAGCCCCAACGTGAAGGTGGAGGCAATAATGTCTACCGCTCCGACATTCCTGGGTTCCTCAAGTCGCTGCCAGAGTCTCATTGGCCAGCTTACATCCTAATGGAAATGATTGAGCCGCCAGCTCAAGCGAACAGCATCTTCAGAAACGGCGAATTGCAGAGTGGCGAAGTCATCTGTGAGCTTGGTGTCTATGGTGCTTGTCTGTGGAAGGATGGCAAAGACGGTGGTCCTAGAGAAATCTTGGAGAACTTTGAGGCTGGTTATCTGTTGCGGACGAAGGGTGCCGGAAGTGCTGAAGGCGGCGTGGCGGCCGGATTTGGCAGTGTAGATAGCTGCTGCTTGATTGATGCTTGAGCGTTGGTGTATATCATTTGCATCGATGGTGCGGACTATAGACTCATATACTCTGGATGAAAGAACACATGCACATGTAGAGAATGCATCCGCGCAAGCTGCTAGGGTGAAAATGGCTTATAACACGTCAGAGCTGATACATGCTATATTCATATACGATGCTCGGGTGTATAGCCGCTTTACATGCTTCTGTACATGCGATTGAGCCAAATTCGTGAGACATCATGAGTGAGTTCGCGTTCTGACGAGCACCGGGAATTGACGTGGAAAGAATACGACAGAGTCATGATATAGACACTACTTTCATACACTCGTTATAAATGCATCAAAAACCGTCCAGCCCCAACAACATGTATCACAACAGACCAGAACAACCGAATCTCGCTTCAACACCCCAACACATTCAACTCCTCGTCCGACTCTCTCAATAGCGGAAAGCATCTCTCTCCGCCCGAGTCAACCGTTCCACCAACCTCTCATTCTCTTCCCTGGCCTCAGCAAGCTCAATCCTAAGCCTTTGGTTACTCGCAAAGCAAGACGCTATGTATTCTCTTACCCTTTGATGCGATTGCTCGAGAGTTTCTATGGCATTTCCGTGGGGCAAATGGGGTTCCGGTACGGCTCTGAGGCTGTTGTTGGTCGTCCTTGTGAGGATGTAGGCGCAGCATGCTCGTTGTGCGAGCGTGTGTGGCGCGGAGCCCGCTCTCTGTCTGCTTCGCTCTAGGCGCCTGCGTTGGTGGATTCGGCGGGTCGTTGCAGCGTGAGGGTGTGTAACATCGTTGACGGTTGAGTTGTGGCGCCGGCGCTTGTGACTTGCTTCCTGCGTGCCCTCGCTCGTGGAGGGGCCGGTGGTATGGGAGGATTGGTCGTCGTCGGCGTCGTCGGCGACGGTCACCTCATCATCAGACTCGGAATTGGAATAAGACTCGTACTCAGCAGTACTGGGGTATAAAGGAGAAGGGGGTACGGAGGGGCTCCTTCGGGATCGAGAAGTGAACGGCGGAATACCTCGGGTTGTCGTGAGAGATCTTTCGTCGTTTGTTGAAGCAGGCCTTTTGCCTTTCGGGTCGTCGGTGATTGAGTTTGCTGCTCCCTGAGACGGACCAGATGTGTACCAGGACGGCAGCGAACGCGGTCTGATGTATGTTGTAGCACCGGTACCCGCCATGGAAAAGCGAGACAGCGGTAGCAAGTCCATTTGATTGCGTCGAGCTCGCCTCACGGCCAAACCAGCCACGGAAAGATCAGGACCGTTGACTGGGACGAGGTCGTCCGACGAATAAGTGGATCGCCTGAGCAGCTGCGCGGGATCAAAGCGTGGCGCTGAGCTGGTGGCATTTAGAGCGGTAACCGACTCTGTCGAAGTATAAAGGGTGCCATTGGCGCTGCGGAAGGCGCACGTACACAATTGGACGTTGTGAAGATGCGGCGCATGAGTCTCGCTCGCGATGCAGTAGTAACATTTTGGCCTGTTGCTGTCGATGGGAGCTTCGTCGGTAAGTGAAGAGCCAGGCTTCACATGGCTGACTGATGAGCCCTCGCGCGCGCCAGAGTCTCCATGACTACCGTCAGCAGTACCGGATGTGATGATCAGAGGCCGGATGTTTCCGTTACCAAGAAGCCAACCTTCTTCCTTTGGCTCAAACCGCTCAGCGTGAGGGCCGTGGATGCCTTGGGTAATAGGGTTGTCGTTCGTTGGACGCTGATATGCATCGTCAGCTGGGATGGCTTCGTCCGTAGATAACAATGGGTAGAAGTCTTACCAAGTCATGGCGATGGTCTTCTTGCGGAGCGAATCAGCCTCGCTTTTATTAGGCTGATGTACTCGGATGCCACAGGCAGAAGGGGCAGGACGTTCTATCTGAGAGGGGTCGGGGACAGTCATTGGTGGCGAAGCTCGATGCTAACAAAAATCTGAGTGACTTGAGCTTGTGAATCAACTGTATAGAAATAAAGACAGCAAGACTAGGGAAGAAGAGCGAACGGCAGAGGAAAGAGAAGAAGAATCGCTTTTACGAAAGACACTTTTTGGCTTGAATTGCATCTTTTGCGACCTGTATCTTGTGTTACCAGACGACAGCACATGCGCGGGTGGATATGCGGGGATGCGAACATTGTACGTGGGGGTTGACTCGTTCCTTGGGCTCGAATCACGAGCATGGAAGTGTAGACTGCTGTCATCTGAGATTGGGAAAAGTATTCGTTTCAATGGTATATCTATAGTCATCAGTCGTGTCACCACATTGTCAAAGCCAGACTATGGCAGCTGCGAAGTGACCGCCGTTTGCCCAAGCCACAACTACCCTGCTCCCATCCTGCATGCATGCCGCCTCAATATATCCGGCCCGCCGTGCCCACCAACCATAAAGCGCCAGGAAAATGTTCAAAAGAAAATGGACTCGTGTGCGTGTAACGTCGCTTGCTACGACCCTATGCGCCCACAGTTTGTGCTCTTCTCGCATTTGCATCGGCAATGCGCTTCTCGCCTTGCTCGTCGAAGTGCTCGGGCCAAATGAATTGGCGCTCTTCCGCGGGCGTGGCCGCTGCGATGACGGGCACGGCCGATCTCGAGCTGATGCGTCTCCACATGTTCGCACGTGGGTTGAAGTTGACAGGCAGGCCTTGACCCTTGGTCTTCTTCTCGTCAATCTTCGCGATGCGGATGACTTCACGCTGAACGTCCGCGAATGTGTCGTACGGGTAGAACTTGATGCCCTTTTCGATGCAGTGTGCCTCGAGGGCAAGACCGCGGCGCGCGAAAAGCACATCTGCCTCGCTTGCGGCGGCCAAGTCTGACACGCCGTCGCCGACGAAGATCACCATGGGGATGGTGCCATCCTCGGACTCGATCTTGGCGGAATCTTTGTACTCGTTGATGGAGAGGGCCTTGTCGTGGCCCAATTCGGTATCGTGGCGCCATTGCGGTTTCCACTCGTGGCCTTCGCCATCGATTTCAGCATCGTTCGCGATGATTTCGATTTTTGAACTTGCCTCCTCGCCGAGGAAGTGGTCAAGCACCCGGCGGAGAATGGGCTTCAGGCCGGCGGAGATGACGTTGAAGGGAATGTTGTTGTTGAGGCAGAATTCGTGGAAGGTCTTGAAGTCGAGGTCGAGTGTGAGTGCTTCTTGGATCGCTTTGAGGCCGGTATCAAAAGGCAGATCGAGGGAGCCCCATAGTTCTTCGGAGATTCCTTTGAAAGTCTTCTCGCCATCCTTGAACTGCTTCTCAAGGCGCTCACGCTGTTCCGATCCGCAGCCGTACTTGTTGAAGAGGACATGCCCTGTGTCTTCCATGAAAATCGTGCCATCGAAATCTGTGAGAAGCGATGTCAGATGAGAAATATTTCAAGGGTGCTGCATGTGTTTGACTAACCAGAGAAGATGACGATCTTCCTAGTTGTGGGCAGCTTCTCGGTGGAAGGAAGGTTGTCCTTGTTTTGCGGAGGCGGGGTGATAGCGCTAGGAGCCATGATCGTAGTTGGGAGAATGGGGATTTGCGAGGATGCGTAAGTGTCAAACAACGGATGTCAGAGTTGAGAAAGGAAAAGCACGAGGAAAGGAAGGGTAACTACTTCCTAGCACTACTCGGACGAAAGAGCCAGGTCCACACCTACCTGAAGGCATCGTGAGATCCCACCATTATGTCAGAGGTGTTAACGGCCCACTATTGTCTTTTCTTAGGAGGCACCTCTGGCATCACGAACCTCACTCGCCATAAGCCGAGCACGTGGCGGTGCGTTGGGCTCCGCCGCAGACATGCATCGGTGGTGCCAGGAGAATTTGGGCGAGATCGAGAGATGATCGCTCCAGAAGACTCAGCCGTGCCATCGCAAGAACACACCGTCGGGGGATCGCGGGGCATTGGCAGATGGTGAAGATGCTGGATGGCTCGGATGAGCGGTGGCGCGCGTGTTCTGCGTCAAGTCCAGGCCTTGTTCAAGGGGACGTTGGGACCGTGGGGCGCGAGTGGGTCTCCCACGTACAGAGCCGCTTGTGATGGACCGGGATAAGCGTCACAGCACCCAAGTGGCACCCTCCTAACACGTGAAAGACGGGGCTTCCCCATCTGGAGTGCATTCGAACACGACATCCGTGCCTTTGTGCTGTAGTGGTGGTGACCGCACGAATTGAAAGCATCGTCCTTCGCAGTCTTTGGGCGCCATGGGAAAGAGTGAGGTTGAGAAAAGCTCTCTCAGCTTAAGCGAATCAGAACTCTTACAACCTCGAACCAATTTTTTTCCACTGCAACGGCGGCGATCAAGCCAAGGAAGTGTTTGCCGAGGCGTGCAAGGCTGGGTTGACGATGAGGCAACTGTGACTTCATCCGTTTCCTCCACCGTGTGGGGGCTCCAGCAGTGGCGGTTTTCCGACCACACCCGGCTCCACTCTCCACTACAGTACCAGCGGGAGTGCGAAAACGCTTGCGGTATATGCTCTCGAGATGCTGACCCCCAAGCATGCCATGATAAGACCCGGCGATTGCTCTGGGTGGTGCCACTGGCTGGGTTTGGAGTGTAACGATGGCAAGCTCGATTCCACCATCGTCATCACAGGCTTCCTTCGACTCGAGGTTCCCTTGATCAGGCCGGCAAAAGAGAGCAACCTCCCCCAGAGAGGCAGCTCAGCATTACTCGCTAAACAACCCCAGAACGTCCGACTTAAAGAATCCGCCAAACGATCAAGTATCTGTTGGCAAAAGGCAAAAGATTAATGCCCTAAGACGGAGTTGAACCGGCGACCTCGTCATTACTAGTGACGCGCTCTACCAACTGAGCTATCAGGGCTATTGATGTGTTACCGGTGAGTGAGACGTAATATGGACATTGACAATTGAATCCAAACCCAGGATTTGCCCCTTTCAGAGCATCAAGGTTGAATTAGTCGACGTCGACATTCACATAGCTGTACTGGTCCATTTTGTTGATATATGAGTCGGCATGGACGGACGCGTATGGACTCGCTAGTACTCGCATCGATGGAAATGATGATACTATATGCATGGTGCGGCAGCGTGCGGAGCAATCATCTCGAATCCGAGGTGCGTACTCTGCCAGCTGTGATGTTTGCAATCCATAGCGACCCTTTTCAAGATTGCGCATTCTCTGGCGGCGTCGTAGCTGTTGAGATTGACTCTTCAAGGTGCACTCGACCAGCGCTTCTATTGTGAAAATCCCCTCAACGCAACTGGAAAACTCCCGGATTCGGTCGCGGTCGACATGACGGTTTGGTCAGACTGGTGTCGAGGTCGTGGAGATATCCTTGGATGCCAGCCAATTCGGCTGTGTTCGCATCCTGCCAGAGCAACAAGCGCTCCACATACGGATCCTGCTGTCCAATCTCACGCAGTCCTCCGCGCAATTGTATCATCTGTAACAGGCCTTTCATGTGAATGTGGTAGCGTGAGCCGCCACCATGCTTGATCTCGTATGCTGCATACAGAGCCACAGCAACTAGCATCTGATCCGAAATGCCCCGGACCGGGTCCTGCAGAGCTTCGGTGATCCTTTGCAGGAGGAAAGACTCCATGTTGGCGATGCGCACGCCATCGTGACCGGTGGCTTCACGGCCGAGCACTGCGAACTGATGTCGAGCCGTCAGTAGGATTGCGACGGTAAGCATGATCGGATCGGTGAAGACGAAAGCGTAAAATCGTTTCCACGGGGTGACTCCTGGGATGACCACACCATATTGCTGGTCAAAATCTTGTGCTTGGATCATAGAGATTGTGCGGTAAAAGCTCATGATGCTGGATAGATCCATCTTGAGCTCAGCAACACTCCTCCCAATGACGTTGTCCGGGTCATTCAGTGAGATCGTGCGAAACGCTAGGGAGCCGCGTGAGAAAGCCTTTTCCAGTGCAGTCGTTGGGGATGTGAGCACTGATGGGAAGACAGGCAGACGTTTTGCGGATGGGCAAATGAGCTGGTTCTCTGCGCTTTCATCTGGCGTGGAATCCGACTCGGCTGAGTTGCGCAGCCATGAAGTCGTTCTGTTTCTTACGTTTGTTTGAGCAAGCGGCAGCAAGTGACCATCTTCGGACGAGTCGAGGCTGCTCGAGGTGCTCGCTGGTTCGGCGTCAGCTGCAATGCCTCGAGAGTGCGAGACGGGACGAGATTGCCGCTCTCGATTCTGTCGGTTTTGGCGATTCTGTTGGTGTTGCAAGCGACTGACGTGTGAGCGCACCTGCCTGCGCACTCGCAAGTCCGTAGCATCGCCTGGCCGGTCGAGGTTCACAAATTGGAAGGTCGGCTCGTCGCGTTTGTCGCGGTCAGATCTGGCCATGGCCGCTGAGATAGTAGCGGAAGGTGGCACGCACTGCCATATGTACGATCACGTGGCCGACGGTATTTGAGACGATGTTGTGATGTTGTGGCGTTGCACGATGGCGGCCGGTCTTTTTGTCCAACGTTAGCGTATAGCCTCTCAACCTTGCAGCGTCCCCTCGGCATCCAGGGTCTGCTAATTGGAATTGCTGCAGATCTCATAATCAGCGATGCGATGCCTCGAGTGGGTAATGCTGGTGGAGGTTGTGCAATTCTTGAAAACCGAAACTGTACTAGACACGGTACCATGCTGTAACACAACTAGCGAACGTGCCTGCCAGCTCTCCGGCACATCTTCCTGGATCGCCCACAACCCCACTCACAGCAGTTGGCCGGCCAGTGTGCTGCTACTTACATGCAATTGCTCACGAACAGCATCACAGCCGTCGTCAGTGTCGATGCTGTTGGACGAACACAAGCTGTTCGATGCTTCCTTGCCATCACAGCCGTTTACCCAGGTGATGACACTCCCACCAGGTCGCTACATACACCGCAGCTGCCGGCATCGTTAGCTTCGCAGAAGGAGTAAATGCAGGAGGCCACTTTAGGCATAAACTGCAACGCTTCGCTCCGACGAACCGGCGTGGTATTCAATGAGCATGACCCAGACACACATCGCGTGACGTTGCAATTGATGATGGTGCAGTCGCGACCTGGCGGAGTTTGATCCGTTCGCAAAGACAAACCGCCATCCTACAGCGACCGCTGCAAGCCGCGATACCAACCTCTCCTGCTCTCATACACAAAAGCTACATTTCGACTGATAGGCGCCCTAGCAGTCATGATCAACAGGTCTTCGCCGAGAGTGAACATGCTGTGCGATTTGCTATGAAGAGCCAGTCGCCTGCTTGTGCCATTCCAACAGAAGTCGATGTGCATTACCAACAAACAAAGCGATTCATCGCACCGCAGCCGCTCGACCTTCTACACTTGATCGCCTCGATGTTCCTTCCCTAACTCACAAAACGAGCGGTATCTCCGCTTGGGAGATCGCTTTTCCCTGCCTGTCTAGAAACAAGACACAAGCAATCTTACATTCTTGGACACGACACAGAACGCCGAGAACGAGGTTGTAGAGAATGCAAGCCCAGTGCGGATGACCCACACTCCCGAGTGTACGCAGTTCAGATACAAGGAGAATACGTCAGGGTCCTCGTCCTCGAGACGCACAGACTCCTGGGGTCTCACGGTAAGAGCAGCGAGGAAGAAGTTGGATCGAGCGGTCAGAAGGTCGTAGTACACCGGGAAGCGCTTCTCGCGGCCCTGCGCCTTGCCAACAATAACATCGAATGTCGTGGTGAAGTCATAACTACGAATGGTCAGTAACTACAAGGGAACATTATAATTGCTGTACTGACCGGGTGCGCTTGGTCAGCGGCTCGATGTCCACCATGTTGTGTGAACAAATGTTCTCGGTATCGAAGATTGGGATGCTTGGGTTATCATTGAGTAAGTGTAAGAAGTTCGCCGCTGCGATGGTTTTTTTTTTTTCTTTCGTTTTTGGCACGACGGTGACCGCAGATATACGCAGTTGCAGAAATGTCGAAAGCGGGTGCGGATGGAAACAACCAGATGGCGTGATGGTACTGTTTCTTGTTTGCTGGCCAAGCAAGTCAAAGTCCTAGCGCTTCACTTCATCTCCAAACGCAAACTTCCTTTCACATACGCAACAATCACGAGCTAAAGTTGCATCTCTAAGACATCTTGCGGAGTGGAAATTGACATGCCATCTACTGGATTAACAAAGACCGTTTCGGATGCGATGATGCCCATTTGTCAACGGCAAACCAGCAGTCAACTTCCACCAGGTAAGCAATCGGGCTGGGCGTCATCAGTCGTGGTATTGTAAGAGAGCTTCAGGAAGCGATCTATGTTGCTGTCGCTGCATTATCTTCGTAGAAATGCTCCGATGAAGCACCTTCCTGATAGGCATCGTGCCACGGGTTGTCCATCGCCACAGTGTCACGGACAAGCTCGCACACCAGTCGACAGATCCGGATGTTGAGCTTGAAAGGCGAAGAGTTGCATACACCAAAGTAACATCCAGAACGATACCCTCATGCGTAGGCTCGGGCCGTCAAAAGGATACCTAATCCTGGAACTCTAACAAGATCGTCGGGTCGGAAACAACCCAGTAGCCAGTAGCAGTATACTTTTCATGAAACAGTTGTGGCTCAGGTCAAAGCAACTTTAGTGTTTCGCCGCTCCCAGGCGTGAGGCTGACCGGACGATTGGCACCAACGTGAGCATCCCTACTGCATCATTACGTGCCGACAATGTCTCTGCTGACGCCATTGCAAACTGGCTGGCATGATCCAGGTCCTGGTATCGGGGTGTCTGAGCCTACCTTGACGAATCTGTGATTCGCTTGTGCTTCATCTTGTAAAGACATTGCTTACACCCATAGACCATGACTTTTTGCCAACGTGCTTCTCGATACTGAAATCGGATCCTCCTGCTCCCGCGACATGTTCCTAGCCATGCCTTGAGCAGTTGCTTTCATGCGCTATAGTTTTCGCCAAGGAAAGTCGTTAAATTGTGTTAACGTCAACGAGTACTGCTGCAACTCGAATGATGCCCCGAGTAGCTACAGCGCGAGCCAGAGCAGTCAGAGTTAGGTCGTAGGATCGTGTGTTATCAAAAAGAACAAAAGAATGATCGACGCAGGGATCGAACCTGCAATCTCTTGATTCGTAGTCAAGCGCCTTGCCATTGGGCCAGCCGACCTAATTCATGGAGACCTGTGGGTGCCACAAATTCATGTCCTCTAAATTTGACACGCAGCTTCCACTTGTCCCATGGCAAGGAACAGGTTCTGATCGATAGGGTTAGTGTTAGGTTGGGCGATTTTGCAGGAGATGCATGTATCTCCTGTAATACAAACCCGTATTTGATTTCATATTAGACAAGTACTATAAGATACCTTCACTATTGATCTATATAGTCAGTATATCTCTATTTCATAAAGTTGAAGAGTTAGCAAAAAATTTATGCAATATTTTTGAAGTCTGGAAAGGACTAGAAAATCCGAAGCAGTATTGCAAGCTAGAAGGGTATTGTCGATTCGTGCGTGGACAATAAAAGTCTCCCCGAACACACGATATGAAATTTTTGATACCATGTTGCATCCGCATGGTTCGAGTCGCGGCCACTGTGTAGTTGTCGTGTGGCTATATACGCAAAGCCAGAATCTCGTGGCTTGTTCGTCTCAATACAATGTTCCGTCTCGAGTCGAGCTTACATCTCGTGTCTCTAGAGGGTTTGTTGACAAAAAATTGGAAGTCTGAAGGACCCAGACATTCATAGCACAATTGCAGTTGGTGTATCGGCCCTAGTTGCTGACTCCAGATCACACAAGATCGTAGCAAAAAGCAAAAGGATAGAGCTCAACTCTCCCGAGTGAACTCCTCACAGTGGGCTCGAACCACTAACCTTCCGGTATGCTATGAAGCTCAGCATCTTAGATACTGCGGAATCTAGTAACAGCCGAACGCGCTACCAATTGCGCCAGCGAGGATGCTGATTGTTGAGGTCTGGTGAAGACTATGGATATATATAGCTAAGATCATTTTTGAAAGAGCAAGATGAGACGAAAGGGGCCTCACCCCACCTAACGCAAAATCCAGGCGAACGAATGAACATGGTCAATGCTGAAGGGCTTCCACATAGCGGTTATGGCTTCCATTCGACGGGTATGGCGGGCCAGACGGAGACTTGAAGGTGTATGATCCAGGAGATAGAGTACTGAATGTGGTATTTTCTGAAACACATTGAAGAAGAAGGGGTTGACGCTGAAGAGGGAGTGGCGGAAATAATACCATACCGTTGGCTCAAATTGAGGATGATCGTCAAAGTTTGACTGGATCTGGTCATGTATGTCATCGTCTGGGACGCCTGAAGCGAAAGCGACCGACAGGTTGTGAGTTACGACAGCGGATATCCAACCTTATCGTGTGTCCAGATGTCAAGTGGCATGACTGCCATACCACACGCACATTGCCCCTGCCAGCCATTGCTTCTGCCATGAGAGACAGAGGAGAGGCAGTAGCAACCGCCGCAGCAGCAACATAGGAGGAGGACATTGATACCAAGAGAGGGCAGCGAACCCTTGACCTCGACGTCTTCCACCTCGACCATGGGCTCGCGCGGCAGCTCCAGCTCGCAACCCATATCGACCCCGTCCCACGACCAGGGCGGCTACACATACCAGGAGATCCCGCCCTTCATCCAGTACACGTCGCCCGTCTTCTCCCAAGACTACGGCCACGGCTCGCAACTCCCCCTCAACCTGATTGCGCGCATCGTGAGCTTCCTGGACGATGTCGCCGACCTGGCGCGTATCACGCGCACCTCACGCCTGCTGTACTATATGGCCCTGCCGCAGCTATACGAGCGTGTCGCCCTACACTCCTATCCGCACATCCGCTACGTCGACGGAAGGCCAGAGGGCTTTGGCAGCGGGAGCCCTTTCATGCTGGCCCTGAACGGCCTGGCGACCAAGACCCATGCCACTGTCGTCAAGGACTTCCGGGTATGGGGGGAGTGGAGGGAGCTGGGCCAGGAAGACTTCGCCAAAGGCAGGGTGCCGGACAACTCGATGATGTTGAATATGATGCTGCGCACTTGTGTCGAGAAGATGACCAAGCTACAGTCTTTCAGCTGGGAGCTGGACTGCAAGCCACTCAAAACTCTCTATCAAGGCCTGGCCGTCCGCGACACTCTCGCCTACCTCACTATCAAGTTTCCCACAAGTCGAATGCCCAGGCCGTCAGTCTGCGTGCCACCCATGCCGAGCTTGAAGGGCTTTGCCGCAATCGACATTGACCCCCTCTGCCACCCGGACGACATCTCCCACTTGATCGCCTATTCGCCGAACCTGATCGACCTCCGCCTGCACTTTTCCCCTCGCATGCGGCGGATGGCCGAGCCTTCACTCAACATGGAGACCTTCTTCGGCCAAGCCTTCAAAAGTGGCAAACCGCTGAAGCTCAAACACGCCGCCGGGCAGAATTGGTTTGGGCGAAATACGCTTGAGGTCGGTGCCGTGATGAATCAGGCAGGCTGCACAAGCATGACCTTCCTAGACTTCTTTGGAGGCGTTCAAGGCGGTGATGCCAACATCTACGTCGACGAAACTTGGAGAAATCTGCCGCCTGACTTCAGGTTGCACTACCGCACAATGCGCTTCAACGAATTCGAGCCACATCACATTGGCATGGTCAAGGCTTCCGTGTGTGTCGAGAAGGTTTACATCGTTGGCGACCGCACCGGAGCCCCTCCCATGTCTTCCACCAGCCATATTCACGCATCCTCAAAAGCAGACGCGGAGTACATTACGCCCGAAGACTCGCCCTCGTCCGTTTCCGTACCCAACTCCGTCTCTGCCACCACCGTCGGTGGCTCGACAGACTCGACAAACTCATCAAACTCGACCCACGACTCACGCTCCAGCGACCGCTCAGCCACCGTCGCCGCTCTAGGCCCTCTCTTTCTCGAGGCCTTCTCAACTAATCACGGCGCCACCCTCCAACACTTTCTCCTCCCTCCCGACTGGCCCCTCACAGCATTAGACCTCACCAGACTAATTCAATCCTGCCCCAATCTCACACAGCTCGGCCTCGCCCTTGCCGACGGTCAATTCGAGACCCTCCGCATGCTCCTCCCCTTCCTCCCAAAAATCTACGCGGTCCGCATACTTGACCCTGATGGCACGCGTGCCATGTCCACCATCTCTGACGCCGAGGTAGCAGCATTCATGGGCCGGGACACCTACCTCCACAACGCAATGCACATCAGATGGGTTGGGGACGTCGGTCGAATCTGGAAGATTGGTGGAGACTTTGAGGCGATTTGCGAAGATGGCAGTGGGCGGATGGAGATGCGCAAGAGGGTTTGGAGTGTGCCGAAGGAAGAGGTGGCGCATGTGGAGATTTGGAAGCTGGATACGCTGGACGTGACGGCGGACGCATGGGCAGTGTGAGAATGTTGAAGCAGAAACCTTTCTTTGCACTGGAGGATCATACTGTGTGGACTGGTTGGTGTGAGCTTTGCGGCCTTCCTACCAGACTGTTGGCAATGGAGTTCTTTGCGCTGCTGGATTTAGTATGAGCATCTGCTCTTGCCACGCGCGGTCATCCACCAGCGCCAATGAACCACCAGCACCGACGCCAGCGACTGGCTTGCGCCGACCTGAATTGCAGCAGCGAGACAGTTGACCATTTCTGAGATTCTCGCCTCCCTTGTTCTAGACGCGGAAAGGAAGAACAAAGAAAATGGCTCTCCAGCAAGTTACTTCTAGTCTGCGAGTCTCGCCACCACGTGCCGGACATTGGAAAGAAGAACAAAGCGATATACCCCGTCAAGTCTCACAAAGCAGCAAGACAGGTCTTACCACCGCACGAGGTCCTCTCGACATGAACAAAGCGTATCCATAGACGGAAGTTCAATGAGCAACAACTTTCCCTTTCTGAAGCGAACGACGATGCGAAAAAGTCTACAGGATTTATACACTCCAAAGCCAACTCACGCAGTTCAGTTGAACCCTCTGCAACATGGAGAGCTTTTCAGGGCATAACGCCCTCGACTTTGCTGTGTCTTCTTCGTATACTGCCGCCGAAATCGGCGCCATCTCGCAATTGTCAGCCGAACTATTCTGCAACGACGATCTGAAGCCGTTATGCCTTGCTGCAATTCGAGATAATGACACAGGAGCCGAAAAGCTGTACGAGCAGCTCCATCATGATATCAGATCTCTGGGCCTGTTCATCAAAGCTGAAGATATGGCTCTTCGGACATTTGCGGAAGCTTTGCAGGTTGACAGTATTTCAGACGGTATTGCGCGCGCTGTTGTGGCGTATGCCCAGGAGGTTGTTCGTAGGGAGAGGACAGCAAATGAGGAGTCTTGTCCTGGAGATCTGGCTTCGACTGGAGACCATGGACCCATAGATGATGCGCCGCCTGCAATTACCGACCGCTCTCGCACAAAACCCGCTCGTCCAACATTCTACCTCGACTATGCCACCGCCCACGCAATCCTAGACCTCGAAGCGTACATCGACCTCACCCCTCCATCGATCGACAAGATCCTGCACAGCAACCGCTACCTGTCCCTTCACTCACACCTCCTCGACTCCCTCTTCTACGCCTACGCCCATCGCCTCTCCACTGCAATCGGGCCCGCTGCCCTCGGCGAAGACGGCCAAGTCCTCCGCTGGTCCCGCCTGCAAATGACGATCGACGAGCTTTCACGCACACCGCCGCATAAGATCAGTTATGCTGCGCCCGGCACGAAAGTGGCGGAGGTGGTCTGGACTTCACCGTCGAAAGAGCACAAGTTCAAAGCACCGGAGCTGCGGGACGGGTTTTGTCGGGTGATGTGGACTAGTAGGGAGGGGTTTGTGCGGTTTGTGGATGTCGAGGTGGGGGCTGTGAGGGGGGTTATGGAGGTTGTTTGGAGTGCGCCGGCGGTTGGCGGGTTTGTGAGGTAGGTGGTGCACTGGAAGGAGAGGATGCTGGAAGGATTGTCATCTGGTTGCAAGCAAGAGAAAAGGAGGTGTTAAAGATTGATCTAATTGCATGTTGGATGGCTGGATGGATGTATGGATGTGCATAATTTTGGGACCTTGGAAGAAGCGAACGGGGAATTTCGGCGAAGGCCAGAGTTGATTGTTGGTTGTACAAATTGTTCATATTGGCGAGATAATGTCTATACATGTAGATCCCGGGGCAAATATGTTATACCTGCCAGTGAGAAGTAATTGGAGAATCGGGTTATGCACACCGTACCGTCCCCAGTCATCTCATCTTGGACGTTGCCAGGTCACTTTCTACCCTCGCTGGCCATACAGCGATAAAGCTGGCTGGTTCAGTGCTATATGCACCTTACACACGCACGCAAATCTCGACTCTGATTACTGTGGAGAGGACTTCAAAGTCACCAGCTACCATGTGCTGTGCTGTGGTGTGCGAAGGCCAGCAAGAGCCATGACAGGAGCGCCCAGCGACACTGGCTGACATAGCAAATGATCTCAATGGTAGTTTTAGGCAGTCTAGAAGCATACCTGTCGATGCTACCCCAGTAGGTCTCGGTATTGCTGTGCATAGACTCAAGGGCAAGTGTTATGAAGATAATATGGTCTTCTTTGTTTGTTTAGTTATGTATATGTAGAGCTGCTTGATGCTTTTCTTTGGTACCTATGAGAAACGCTGAGTGTCCCGAGACAAGAAGGGAAAAGTGCTATGCTACTGCTGTCTTCCTCGCGATCATGACGTGTAGAGAATAATGCAATGCTTTGATGAAGAAACGGTACGAAAAGCCAGTCAGACAGAATGTGATTCTGTTTCTTCTCGGCTTTGCCGCTTGTCTGTGCGACTCGTGATGCTTGGAAACAACAAGTGTGGTGCAACAATCAATCGATGCAAGTAGGATGACCAAAACAATGATCTGAATGAAAACACGCGAAGCCCCTCTGAGAGGATGTGGTTTTGCTTTTTCCGGATTTGCATTGGTTTTTTGTTCTTTGAAGAATCCGGCCGCGTCGTAATGATGCTGAAAACAAGGATGGCCGGCTTTGTAATGTAGATGCTAGGCAACCGGAGACGATGTGATCCTGTTTGTGCTCGCGCGTTGCTGAGCCCTGCACACGAGGCGACAGAGATGATGTCGGTCTGCTTCTTCTCACTCAACCCACAGTGCTCTCACGCGCCTCCTTCTCTGCTGCTCTCTGCGCAGCACGCTCGCGCTTCCACTCTGCATCCCTGCGCTTGGACTCGGCAGACTCGTACCACGGCTCAACCCACGCTTTGTCGAACCAGATGTGCTGGTGCTTCTCGATCAACGGGGAGTTCAGCTCGTAGCGCCTGAATTTGTCGCCTGCGGCTTTAACCATGAGCTTGCCGTACTCGAAGCACATCTTCTGCGCGTCGAGCGAGACCTTGTCATAGTCGTCCGGAAGCCTGCCAGTGCGCTGCCACGGCATCCTGAGCGCGAAGTCCAGATCGACTCTCTCAATGTTCTCCATGAGGCGAAGTGCGGGAGTATCGAGGACGCCAGTACCACTGATGCTGAGATCTTTACTGTTGATGTCGTTGTTCTCGAAGGCGACTTCCCACCCCGATCTCAGCTCCACCTTCCTAACCTCCTTGCATCTAGAGCCGATGCTCTTAGCCCAGCCGCTGAGGCCCTGCTCGTCGGAGAACGCGAAAGTGTTCTTGTTGTAGTAAGTCTTGATTCCAAGGTCACGCAGGCCGCGACACACGAGGAACAGATTAGTTGGGGAGGCAGTGTTGAGGTTACGTGTGGTTCTGGACTTCAGTCCCTTGCCCTGCGGCTCGCGTGTGATCTTGCCTTGGCCGACGGTCACGATGTGCAATTTCTGGGCTTCGATGATGCGGCGATCGGGGGATTTGCGGACCAGTGTGACTGGTTCGTCGTGGACAAGGAGGATGTCGAGGATCTTGTGGATGGCTTTGTCTGGCAAATTGAGGAGGCGGAAGGTGCCGGGGGATCTGCCTTGAGCACGTCGAGCGCGCCTGTCGATGCGTGTCAATGGTCGAGGTGGGAGTGCAGGTGCAGCATCCCACACTTCGCGTTCGTCGTAATCCTCGTTGCCGCTCTCGATGGCCTGGTGATCTTGGGTGGTAAGGAGAGCTATCGGCTCATCTCTGGCCGCAGGAACAGTTGGCTCATCAGAAGAGGAGATGCGACCAGCATCGTTGTTCTCGGCGGAAGGCTGGATTGATGGAGTGAACGGCGAGAATGATGGCACGTCTGGCGGAGAGTCGTGGCCTTCCGAGCGTGGACCGGTTGGAGCGCGGAAAGGCGAGGAAAGCACTGTGGCTGTAGACTCGGGTGGGTCGACAGCTGCGACAGGACCTGGTAGCTCGAGGGAAGAAACATCATCATCAGCACCGCTGTTCTCAGTGGCGCGCTGGGCCGGTGGAGTGATCGGTGAGAATGATGGCCCGCGAGGCGGAGTCTTGTAGCCTTCTGGGCGAGGAACGGTAGGAGTACGGAATGACGAAGAGTGATGAGGAGCTGTAGTCGCAGGGATTTGGGATGCTGCAATATTGTCAGTATGCCTCTGATATATGTTGCCACGCTTGAACGACTTACGCTCGTTATCCGCGTCGACTTGAGTATACTCGAGCGGCGAAGGCGCATCGGCCATATCGACGTCGTTCGACTCAGCCGCGTCCGCGTCCGAATTCGCCTCTTGGGCTGTTGTAGTAAAACTTGGCTGAGGTGGCTGCGGCACACTGCGTGGTGGTGGTGGCAATGGCAAGCCTCGCAAGCTCGCGACTTGTTCACGGGTTGGGAAGAGAGAAGGGCGCGTGCGCTGAGGTGGAGAGTCGTCGGGAATCCAGAAGGTACCGGGGAGTCCAGGGATTTTTTTCTCCACCATTTTGCGTTGTGTTGCCGTGGTGGTGCCTCGATGGTGTTGTGTGGTTGTAGGAGTTCGTGGCTGAGATTGGGTGGCTAGGACTGGTAGTTATAGAGGGCGTGAGCGAGGTTGTGGTCGCGTTGGTCAAGGTGACTCGTGAGAAAAAGAGCGAGCTCAGGTGTCGGCTGGGAGTGACTGCGAGCATGGGCTGCCAGGCAGCAGAGCCCGTTGATTGGGCGAACGTGGGCCGTGAAGTGAAAGTTGGTGCATCTCTTGTTTTGCGTAATACCTTCACGTATGATGGCACAACCGCGCCCTTTGACATGACAGTGAACATTATTGAACGCGCATTAGAGTCTAGTAGTCAAGTGTTAGGCACGCAAGTTTTGTAATGGAAGCCTTGAAGGCGCTCCATAGCTTTTGGTCCTTGCCTGACTATCCTATCAGTAGTTCTAAACAAAGCGCAGACTTGAGACCCGGCCATACGAGAGCTGAAAGGATAGACATAGGGGAGCGTGGATACTGTTAAAGCTCTTTTGACACCCTAACATAACTGGTGAGGTCGCTTCTTGATCTAAAGACTTACAATTGCAGTATTCGTTTTTGTATCTTTCTCTCGGCTGACTTACTGATCTACTACAAGCTGCTCTCGCTGCTAGAGAAAGACGCACTCGACGCTCGAGATGAGCTGGCACATATTATGGAGCGGAAGTATTTGCCCACGAAACGTTAGCAATGCCAACCCTATAGAAATGTGCATCTTCGTCCACTTCGGCAGCGAACGGCTTCGGCCTCAGCGTATGTAAGCAGACCTGATATCATCGTGACATTGG
>Ga0265797_10003529_pt1 | contig 24887 bp, 18 predicted proteins | sample P2T30metagenome_FD_192433 | JGI IMG/M metagenome (GOLD analysis project Ga0265797, IMG submission 192433) | Plant litter microbial communities from East Loma Ridge, Irvine, California - P2 T30 | ecosystem: Environmental > Terrestrial > Plant litter > Unclassified | place: USA: California... | reverse complement strand
AGCCACGAGGTTTCTGAGCCTCGATGTCAGTGAGCAAGGAACATGAACGTTTCTTTGGGGCGCCGGTCATGGAGCCGGGTGGCAGGGAAGCTGCGAGAACAGGGAGGCCAGAAGTTTCGGGCGTCAAAGTGCCGGCGATGACGGAGACGAGCTGGTAGACGGTGGCGTATTCTTCGACTTTCATGAGTTGGGGGACGTGGACATTTTCGACGCTGGGAGGGAAAAGAGTCAGTAAATTCGTTAAGATGACAGCGTCCTAGAAGATGTACGTACCCATGCACACCACTGAGATCATGGCGGATGAGATCCACAATCATGAGATTCTCGGCTTGCTCCTTTGGCGTTTTGAGCTGTGCTTCTGCCATGGCGCGAGTCGTGGTAGGAGTCTTCTTGACAGTGCCTTTGATGGGTCGGAATTGGCAAGCGCCTTCTCTGGACCACGAGAGGAAACGCTCTGGACTGCTACCGACTACCTTGATGTTCTGGGTAGAATCGGCGCTTGATAAATCGAGGTAAGCGCTGAACGGTGCCGGGTTTGCTGAGCGGAGACGAAGGTACATGGACCATGCATCCTCCGTGCTGCTGATGTGCGTGCAGTCTGTAAGGCAGAGTTCGTATGACGAGCCGGCACGTAGATGCGACTGGCAGGTTCGGACTTTGTCACAATATTCTGCCTGTTTTGGTTCGGAGATCACTTTGACGTGAGCCTTTGTAGCCTCATGGCCGCCGACCGCTGTATCTCTACAGCTGAGCTCAGAAAGGAGGCTTTCGGTCGTCGCCAGCCATTCAGCATCATCCCGCTTCAGGCTTTGCACATAAAGTATGCCCTTGACGTGGTCGAGCACGATAGAGCGCTCGACGAAAACGAACCAGATATCTGGACGCTCCTTAGAGTCTTTAGAAGGCTCCACGTCGATGGTCTCCAGTCCAGCTTCATACGACACGAAGCCGACAAAACCGCCCCAGAACGGAGATTCGGAGGGACCGTCGGACGCTCTTCGATTCTGGACCAGCTCCTCCAAAATGCCAAAGACTTCGGTCGTGTTTTTGCATTTCCTGACTGCGACGCCGGAGCCATCTGTTATGCGAAGCAAGTGAGTCGATGTTGAATACTGGACGTGTGTCGAAGCGGCGTCTTGTAGACCGATGATACTGAAGCGGCCTGTTTCTGCATTGACCGGCTCGCCACCAGTGCGGGTGCCAGACTCCAGCAGCAATGGCTCGAATGAAGTAGACTGATCACGGACAGCTTGGAGTACTGCGGCGGCATCTACTTTTCGAGATGGCGTGGATGACTTCCAGTGGACGGTGTTGTCGAGACATTCTCTTTTAAACGGGATGTTGATGTGGTTATTGTCCCGATGCAGGGTTCCGTTCGTGGAGGCAGGTATAGTGGTGTTGGGTTTGCGGTATAGCTTGTTCCAAGAGCGGGCTGCTTGCCACCAGTTGTCGATCAATTTGTGTCCTTCGTCGTTAGTGCAGATTGATTCTGGGTGGTATTGGACACCTCTGAATGGTTTGATTCCGTGCTTCGCCGCCATGAAGATTGGCCCATTATCCGGATCACTGAGATCCCAAGCAAGGGGCTTCAGGTGAGGACAGGAAGGAGTTGGTGTCCATAAATGATCCTCGGAGGCTTCGACGTCGCCAAGGAGACCCGTCTGAACATGTAGCGAATGGTACTGTGTCGCTTGAACAACACCAGTATCCGCATACACGTCATCGCCACAATGCGTGATGGGAGTCACAAGTCCGTGGCGTGGTTGTGTGAGCCTGCCCACGCTTCCACCATAGGCCAGACATAGACTCTGGAATCCAAGGCAAATCCCCAAAACTGGTAGCAACTTCTCATCCGGGAGAGTCCATAGCTTAGCAATCAGACCGATGTCTTCTTGGATTGCTGGGTGGCCAGGGCCTGGACCGGCGACCACGGCATCGAACTGTTGAAGGTGTTCGTGAAAAGCATCGTCGTTGAAGACGAAGCGTGGGTCGTCGATGAAGACTGATTCGACTGTAACGGAGAGGTGGTCCTTGAGCAGATTTATGATATTGTTCGAGAAGGAGTCATAGGCGTCGATGAAAAGGACCTTGCCGCCTGACATTCAAGATACTCCGCTGGGATATGGACGATGAGGATAGGGAGGAGTGGTTGTCTCAAGGACAGCAAAGAATCATAGTTGGTTGGATAGTGCTGCAGACGAGAGGGATATCGAGACTGTAACAAGCTTCAGATGGCAAATAGATTTTATCTCAAGTCCCCTAAAAATGTCATGGGCTCGGCTCTTCCCGGAGGCGAGTTATTTGCGCCGCATCTACCCTCTTGCATGTGATGGTGGCCTGAACATACAGGCATTAAGCCGTCAAAAAGACACATGAGTGTCTGCTAGTCCTAATGTTATAATATACATATGAGCGTAATCACGTTGTCTTCGCAATCAGACGAAGTCGTGATGGAAGCTGGCCGGCCGGTTCTTGCCGGCGCAGATGCCGGCGAGCGATCGGCAGCGTCGGTGTCCGTTCAGACGAACGGTGCCTTTCTCGGGTCTCTGGAGCGCGCCAACAAAGACACTTGCGCATCGTGTCAGGTCGCGTGAGGGGAGACGGAGACAGCCTCTCGAACGATAGACGGGCGTAGAGAAGGTCATCAACCCCGCCAAGGCGAGAGATCGACCCAGCCCTGGTCCTCTGCCACCTCCCACCAGCTCCCTTGCATCTATCTGTTCCTCCCGCGCCTCTCTCTTCGCCATGTCCTCCGCCAACGATGTGAAGCTGCCTCGCGAACCCAAGTTTCCTACGCACAATGCCCCGCGAGTGTGGTTCGTCACCTGTGCAAACGGCCCAGTGGGCATCTCGCTGTGTACCCATCTGCTCGCGCATGGAGACTACGTGACTGCTGGCGTGCTGCCAGTCGAGTTTGAGAAGCAAGAGGATAGGAGCGCGGACTTCAAGGACTTTCTGGAGGAAGTGGGAACACATCAGGACAAAGAGACATGGCGCGCTCGTCTGAGGGTGGTTGCGCTAGACGTGCGGATCATGGGCCAATGCCAATCTGCTGTCGCAGAAGCCGTACAAAGTTTCGGCCGGATTGACATCCTGTTCTGTTGCCATTCGGAGGTTGTTGTGGGCACTGTAGAGGAACTGAGCCAGAGTCCGAGGACCTTGACACTGGTGCAGGATCAATTCGAGACCAACTTCTTCGGGCCTGTCAACATTATCAAGGCAGCCTTGCCTGTTTTCCGGAGCAAGAAGAACGGTCACATCGTGGTCTTGACTGCAATTAGCGGACACTTGGGAACACCCGGCCTGAGCATGTTCTGTGCAAGCCAGTGGGCGATTGAAGGATACTGTGACAGCTTGGCCTACGAGATTGCTCCGTTCAACATCAGGATGACCATTGTGCAACCAAACATTGAGATCAACATCCTGACACATAAGATCACGAGCGCGCCGCCAATGCAAGCATACGCTGAGGAGAACAACCCTGCACCGCTGTCGAGAAATATACTGTCGAGCTTGTTGGATCGTCTTGAAGGAAGCGCCGAGCCCACAACCGGCGACCAACTTCACAGCAACGAAGTCACCAGTTTGTACCCGCCCTTGAGCAAGACGATGAAGGAGCGCCTAGTCGCCGAGACGGTCCATGCAGTAGCTGCCATTGGAGGACATGACAATCCTCCCGCAAGACACATCGTTGGGTCTGAAGGAGTCGCCTCGGTCAAGGAGAAGCTCAAGACGGTCAGCGAAGAACTGGAAGACTTTGTTGAGTGTAGCAGCGCTGCTGATATCGAGCGAACGGCAGAGACTCCTCAACCATCGGCATTCTGAGACGGATACGCGATTTCCCTTTCGGGATGTAGAGAGTACAGTACAGTAGGAGGTACCTCCTACTGCTGATGCAGCCTCACGGCACGGGCGCCCGACGAGTGGTCTTTGGCGAAAGTCTAACGTAGGACCGATTACACCACCCTTCACGCTAGAGGCCCATCGTCATCGTACAGGAAATGGGCTTCGAGCTTCGTTTTGGCTCGACGCCGCTCACCCTCGCTTCCCCGCATGCTCTGCGACTAGCTGCACGTTGGAACGGCCCAAGCACCAAGACCGGGGACGCTCAGGTCATCTCTTCTTTCGACGAGCACGCGTGCCTCTATCTCTTGAGCTTCTGCAACAAACCTAAGCGACACGCCACGCAATATATAGGAATGCTTTCCGTCGCACCTGGAGCCGGCCACCTGCGGCCCTAAGGTCTTGCCGCGTCGTGCGACTAGCCAGCGCAACCTTGGTACATACCATACCATCCGAGAGCTCCCTCAGCCCAGCCTTACTCGAGCAGGACGAGCTGCACTCGCCTCTCATTTACTGTATGTCACCCGGGATGGCAAAAGAGATGCAGCCGCATACTCAGACAAGCGACGGTTCCGTGTCGCCACCGACCGCCAAGCCAGCTCTGCGCCGAGCATGCGACTGCTGCCGGAAGCGCAAGGTCAGATGTGACGGCAAAGAACCTTGCAAGCCTTGCAATAAGGCATCAATAAGATGTGCTTACCTACAAAAACCACAGAAGAAGGGACCAAAAGGACTACGAAGTGCCAGAGTACTGCATGCACTACGAAAGATCGATGACACGGTCAGCGGGACACCGACGAGCCCACTGAGCCCTGAGCAGAATGGACATTTTGGCGGATGGGGATGGGGAGGGAAAGTTCATGGATATATTCCTACCTCCACGGGCTACCAGGGACCACAAATGCCTCTACCATCAGGTCTGCCACATGAAATGCCGACGAGCATGCCGCAACAACACGCCTTTACCGGCCCAATCGAGCAGCCCGCAATGCAGAATGCCCACCACGTGCAGTTTCAGCAACCGTACTTTCCACAAGCTCCAAGCTATCATTCAGACTCAGGCCCAGGATGGTCTTACCAAGACCCTATGTCTGCAACCAGCGACACCGCACCTTCCATCCCTTCACCGGACAGCTCCGACCGCCACTATCAACCTTCCAGAATACACAACGAAGCCTTTCACGACTATGTGGTGCTGTTCTTCACTCACATGTTCCCGATCATGCCAATCATTCCGCAAAACGTCTATCTTGACCCGAAGCTCTTTGTGAATTCTACGCCCATGAGTCCTGCTCTTTACTGCTTCTTGTGCGCCTTATGTGCAACGACTATCATTCAATTGGATGCATCCATACCCACTCCGCCTACTCTTCGGCCTGGCAAGGCCATGGACGACGTCTTCGCCGAGGAATGCATTCGCGAGCGCAGAGATTACGATTACATGACCACGTCGACACTCTCGGTTATGACCTCATTCTTCCTGTTTTGTTATCACGGCAATCACGAACGACACGAACGAGCTTGGTACTATTTGCAGGAAAGCATCACCATGGCGGAGAATCTGAACCTTGATGATGAGGAAGCTTACAAAAAGCTCAACTCAGTCGAAGCGCAGTGGCGCAGAAGGCTGTACTGGCTGCTTTTCATCACAGAACGAGCGTATGCTGTTCAGCGACGTAAGCGAACTCGTCTGACCCCCAGTGTGGATTTGCCGACCGTCTTCGAAAGTGAAGACGGCAAGTTGCTGAACGGCTTCGTCAACTTGGCCAACCTCTTCAGTGCCGTAGACGACAGCTTCGTAAGCGCTTGGCGTGGCTCGCGAAGACAGAGCCTTTGCAACGAGGCTTGGTTGATGAAAACGCAGAGAGAGCTAGATGCTACTGCCAGGGTGATGGGAGAACTGTCAGAGACTCAACATTTGGACATCTCTGTTACCAGAGAGTGGCTTCATGTACTTGCCTGGCAGATGGGCGTGAGCAACGGCTTGATATGGGGCCAAGGTGAAGGTGGCATGCGATTGGACTATCCGATCGAGCTTGCAAAGAAAGTGGTAGAGATCACGGCCAGCGCAACGTCGGAGGCGTTGGATTCGCACGGCATTGGCATGGTAAGTCATCGACCCGTCACTTCCCCTTCTTACAGGCCATGTACTTATCAACCGTCAATCACAGGAACAAAAGCTCTATGACATCGCTGGCTGTCTCGCCGACGTCCTCAAGTGCACCGCAGGCGACACTTCCCCATCCCACTACGAAGGCAAGCAATACCTCAACATCCTCCTGCAGCGCCTGTCCAATATCCGCGGCAAAGAATCGCACTACCTTCGCCCTCTCATGGCCAAGATGGAAGGCCTCGTTGGCTTTGAAATGAACCAATCACTGCCACTTCCCACCGAGCCTTTGGCAATGCCAACCCTCAACATCCCCATGAGTAACGGCATCCCCACCGGCGCTACAAACGGCTTCCCCATGGGCCCACGTGGCCTAAGTGTCAGTCAGAATGGTATGGATATGCTGAGAAGCTTGAGCTTAAGTGGTGGCTTCATGTTCCAGCAGTTCCAGCAGCCTGAATCTGACGGCAGCACGTGGGAGCGTAGGCCGAGTGGCCGGGTTTATAGTGAGGAGGAGACGAGCTGGATGATGGAGAATCGGGCTGGGTGAGATTGATTGACATGAGGAGGTCGCGAGTCTTGATGATGAGTGCTTGATACCTGAGCGTTTTGCGAATTCTTACCTTTCGGACTTTTGTATGGTCATGAAGATACCCATTTCGAGATTTCTGTGTACCCACGGAGTACAACCTGAGTGGTTCATGCATGTCTTCTGAGTTTTTGGTGAGACGACCTCAATTGAATGCATGTTGTAAGAAGAACAGACTCCGCATTTCCAATTCTATAGGGGGTATCATTATACGAAAACAGCCAAACCACTGTCTACCAGTAGTGCAAAAAAATTCAAGCTCCGAGTTACTTTAACGCACACACGTCCTCGTCATCCCTCACGCAGGCCCAGGCGTCGGCCCAGGCGTCGCCGCCGGCGTGCCTCCCACAGGAGACATAGGCGGACTCTGCGCATCGTGCTTACTCTTCCTCCTCTTCTTTTTCTCCTTCGGCTTCTTGATCACCCTGCCAGGCGTCGTGGGGCTCGTGGCCACGGGCGTAGCAGGTTTGCTAGCTGCTTCTGCCGCTGCTGCCAGAGCGGCCGCAATGGCTTCCTCTTTCGCTTTCGCGGCTGCTTCGTTGTCTGCTTTGCGCTTCTTGGCGGCGGCTGTGGAGGATGCGAAAGCCAGGTTACCGGGCTCGCCTTGCAAAGGGTTCTCGTCTGTGAAGGGATCGTCGGCGTAGGTGAAGGATTGCACTAGGGATTCGCGGAGGAGGCGGTTGGCGAGGGCGTCTGAGGAAGCGGTTGAGGATGATATACCGGCTGGCATGACGGAGCCGGCGCGGAAATCGCCTGCTACGCTGCCTTCGCGCGAGCCGGAGGGTGTGCTGCCTGCGGTGGAGCCAGAGGTTGTGGGGTGTTTTCCTCCTGCTGTTGTTGAAGAGGTTGTTGGGTAGGTATGGCCGGTTGTGGGCGACCAGCGTGGCAAGGTGGCAGCTTGTGTGAAGCACTTGTTCAGGGCCGTCGAGGCAGAGAGCAGTCTCGTGCCCAAGATGTCGCCCACGCTCGGCGCCTGGTAGACGTTCTCGCCGACTATGTAGTACGTCGCAAGCGTCTCGAGGTTGTCTTTGCCCTTCGGCGGCGCACCTTTTGTGCGCTCCTGCTTCCTGATCACCCACACACCACCCTTCGTCGGCTTCCCTTCCTTGTCAAACTCCATGCCCTCGCCCTCGACAATCATGTACTCTTGCCCGCTGCGCGACACCAGCTCCGCCTCGAGCTTGTTGCGATCGTGCATGTTGGCCCATGCCCATTGGTCTTGCCGGCCATGCTGGATTTGCAGGCCGTTCTTGGTGGTCCAGTCGAAGAAAGGCGAGTCGGCGAAGTAGTGGTGCAGCATGTGCTCGTCCATGAACCGCATGCGGAATTCAGAGTTTTCGAGCTGGCCCATGTACCAGACATTCTGCATGTGTTCCTGATAGACGCGCTCGTCGAGCGGCGTGCTATCTTGCGCCATGGTTGCGGGAGTTGGTTGGGTGTGGTTTGTCGTGCGCGCAAGAGTGTTGTGTTGTGAGCGATTGGAGAGCTTGACTTGAAGATCGACAGCTTCGAGGAAGCCAGGGTCTGGGAAGCAGCAGCACAACAGAGGCTCTTCTTCGCCAACACTCACTAATTCACTTCACATGTCCATACAGAGCATATGTTCCCTATGCGACAAACCTCATGACTACTGTGCCATTGGTAGACATGAATGATTGCAACTTGCAAAGAGTCTCTCAATCAAACACCGCGGAGCCATCTCCTACTTTCAAAAACCGCCCCACCTGTCTACCACTCTCCGTTGCCGTCAAGTGACTTCATCAGACCATCATCCTTTAGTGACGTGGAACATTTAGTGAGGACGTCAATAATGTGGACATCTCATCGAAGTGTCCGGAAGTAGCTCTCTCTAGATCCAACAATACAAATACCATCGTCTCTTCTCTCCGTCCCGTCTTTGTTTCTATTCAAATCCACATCTCAATCAATCTACAAACCAACCCATCCAAAACTCACCAAACCCTCTCCCTCCCCCAAACCACCAAAGATGTCCGGTACGCCGCTCTCACCCTTCCCATCCAACCACAAACCAATACTAACTCCTCCCTCTCAGACAACGCCAACCAGCAAAAGACCGCCAAGGACGTCACCGGCCGCGAGAACAAAGGCATGGGCATGGCCGACAAGCTCGCCGGCGCCGTCAAGGACCCCATCAACCAGACTCTCGGTGGCAACAACCAGAAGTCAAAGGGCGAGGATGCCGAGCAGAATGATACCAAGGGCGAGAACATCCCTGGTAGCTCGATTCCGGGAAAGAACTACTAGACTAGGGTGTATGTAGTTGGATTTTAATGATGTTATGAGATATTTGAACAACAATTGTTGAGGTGTTCGTGTTATTGTGCATGTGACTGTTGGCGATTGCATGTACGTGGATTTCCTTGTTCAGTCATAATTGAGTAGATCAATGCTCAAGGTAGTTATATACATTTTGTGGATTAGTCCTGAGATATCTTCGATCGCCGGTTATCACGTTGAAGCTTTATTGAAGCTTTCCCTTCTTTGCTCGTTGATCACATACGTTTGGGATGTTGATGAAGGATCCGATGATAGAGAGATCGATAATAGAAAGACATCGATTATGCTTACAAAAAAACCCTATGATCGCTACACAACTGGGGATATAGCCGCAAACATTACTGCGATATGCAAAAAGAACCCCCAACGCCATGCTGGAATACCCAACAGCCCGTTCCTGCGTATACCTCATGCGTTGTTGTCCTCGACAGCAGTGTCCTCAGACTCGCTCTGCTTGTACTCCGGCACATCGCTCATGCTCGAGTCGCTGCCGTTGTTCTCCGCCTTGATCTCCAGCTTGATCTCGCGCCTGAGCGCGTCCTCTTGCGGGATGGGCACTTGCGGCGGCTTGCGCGCATCGGGCACGATAGACTCGTCAATCTTCCACTTTTGCATCGACAGCAGGATGTCGACGGCGAGCTGTGCGCCGTCGCGGCGCATGGCGCGCTCCCAGTGCGGAGGCAGGCCCTCGCCGAGAACGAACATGCGCGCCGCGCAGCTGATCATGAGCTCGCGCATGGGGGAGTCGGGCGCGGTGTTGGCGTAGATGTACTGCACGCGGCGGAGGCCGGGCCAGGAGTCTGTGTCGTGGTACCAGGTGCGCACAGTGTTCATGACGTCGAGCTTCAGCTTGTTGATTTCCCACTTCTCGCCCATGAGGTACAGGTCAAGCAGTTGGCCCAGATCTTTCTCTTCGTTGGCTGGGGGGACGGTGTCGGCGTAGAGCCAGGCGACGAATAGCCTGAACGGGTAGTCTTCCTCGTCGGGTAGGCCGAAGTACTCATTGCGACGGCCGTTCTTGCCGGCGAGAGCCTTCTTGAAGAACTTGGAACGGTGGGTTAGGAGCTTCTCGTGGAGGACCCATCGTGTGTTATCGAGTCCGACGTAGATGTCGACCAAGTCGTGGGAGAGGAGCCTGTTTATGTTGGTTAGAGCCGGAAACTTTTTGGTGCTCAGGAGAGCTGTGGCACATACTCGTGGAGCTCTTTTTGTCTGGGGGGTAGAGCGGCCATTGTGTGTGAGGATAGAGAGTCTGCTTGGTGAGACGGTTTGCGAAAAGAAAGATCGATCAATATCCCAAGAAATGTAAAAGACGAAGGGCAAAGTTTGAATGTCTCAAATTGCGGTAGATCCAAAGTGGTTTGCGAGTATAACCAGGAGAGAACCACGCGACAGAAGGGTGTGGCTGATACTTGAGGTGGCAGCTCTCTTCTTCTCCATCGGGCGCCAGCACCCGCACGGAGGAGGCTGGTGGTTACTTGGTAGTGATACTGCAGCTGGCGCTAATGCGATACGTCACCGGGATCGTGCTTTTCGTCGGCGATCGAAGATGGAGCACGCTCAAACAGGCCTAGTCCGTTGGAGGATCTTGGTGTGGCTGCTTATAGGCAATTCTGACGTAGGGGGTTTGAGTTTGGCATGTCTGTCTGTGCAACATGTGATATTGGACGCGAGAGCCAACGTATTGATGCATGTCCGTTCAGGCAGCGATGCCGTTACAAGAACACGCCAAGCATGGACGTGCCAGTAGTCTGACCAAGTCTGACCGTCTCCAAGGGATGATGAGGGGTTGCAAAGCACGCGAAGGTGTTGGCGAGGTTTCGGTTACAATAGGTGCGTCTCATAATATTGCCAGCAGGTGCAGAAATACCATATCAAGTAGTAATGGGCCGTGCTTATCCTATACTTCGGTCCATGCAGCGGCTGTACAGTTGGAACGACGATAGGATTCCTGGATAATGGTATTCTGACCGAGGGTCGTATCCTTGTGCCGAGAGGATCTAGAAATGCCTTCCTGGGCTATCGATAACAAGGCGTTGACAGATGCAGTCGGAAAGGCTCACAGTACATGCTTCGGTGTGCATTTGAAACCACAACGAAAATCGTCGTGTTTCGAGAGGTGTCGTTGATTTTGGTGAGTTTGAACAAGGCAAGCGCAGAGCAGCACTTCTTCGGAGCTTCGTGAAATTTGCCCGAGCGCTTGAGGACGGTTTGGATGAGTAAAGAGCTCGCTCACAATGATATTCGCACTCGCCACACGCGCAACGTATTCACGTATAAACCACAAGTAAATATTAAAAGAACACTGCGTGTACATACAAACGGCATCGAACGAAGACTGCTGTTGCAGCGACCTCTCAGTCATGCACGAAATCATCACACTCCAATTTGGCCAACAAGCGAACTATCTCGGCACGCACTACTGGAACACTCAAGAGTCGTACTTCACATATTCCGACGACCCCACAGAAGAAGCGTCTCCTGTAAGCCATGACATCTCCTTCCGACAAGGAATCGCGCCAGATGGATCCGATACATACACACCACGCGCACTGCTTTACGACCTCAAAGGCGCTTTTGGCACATTGAGACGTGAGAATGCCTTATACGAAATCCAACAAGAAGTCGACCCATTGCAGCAGAACCCATGGGGTAGACCAGCGACAGAGATGCGGTTGCCCAGAATCGAGCCGAGCCCATATCAGCAGGCTCTGGATGCTGGCTCTGAGTTGCCAGCGTTGAGTACCGAAAATGTGCGCTACTGGTCGGACTACAACCACGTCTTCTATCACCCAAAGAGCATCGTTCAACTCAATGAGTACGAAGTCAACAGCTCGCTTATGCCTTTCGAGCGATATGCGACTGGCGAGGAACTGTTTGCCAGCCTAGACCGCGAGCATGACCTGCTGGACCGAGATCTTAGGCCGTTCCTCGAAGAATGTGACCATTTCCAAGGCCTTCAGATCTTCTCCAGCACAGATGATGCTTGGGGAGGTTTTACTGCTCGGTACCTAGAGCGTGTTGGAGATGAGCTTGGAAAGTGCTCACGCTGGGTCTTCGCGCTTGAAGAAGGCAAGCACAGCTCAAAGGAGAGACGCCTGCTCCAGCTTTCGAACGCAGCACAGTCAATGCACTCAGTTGTGCCCCATTCGAGTCTGTATATCCCACTCTCGACGCTGCCCAGTCGCCTACCCTCGAATATCATGGTAGACTCAAGCAGTCGATGGCACACGTCAGCTTTGCAAGCAGCAATTGTGGAATCTCTGACTTTACCGGCGCGACTTAAGGATGATGAGCAAGGTAGAGCACGCTTAGGCGAGCTCGAGATGACTCTGGGCGGTGATGGTCGACGTCCTATTGTTGACGCCACTCTTACGGTCGATGATCCCGCCAACTTGAGTGGTGATGCTCCTGCAAACAAGACACACGATGCCAGACTCTCCAACGGGGCTGCGAATGGCATAGCTCATGATAACAAAGCTCTCGACATTGACTTCCTGCCCGACGTTCCTCGTCCCACAGGCCGTCGAGGACCTACTCCGCGAAACAAGATCTTCACCAGAACAGAGTGTGCTCGAGGCTCATGGAACTCAACGCTAGAAATTCAAGAAGCAAACGTGACTTCACGGGACCGATTCGCTACCGGTGCTCGACGTACCATCCTCCAGACCCCTCTGCTCTATCCGATTCTCTCTTCGTCTCCAAAGATCTTCCAGTTCCCTGGAAACCTCGACAAGATTGCCGTGACGGCTTCCGTGGCAACATCTACTAGGATGGCAAGACATGTACGAGACATGTCTGGGTTCGCAAGGCTTTCGTATGGAGTCGACGAGCGAGAGGCTGTGCATGATGGACTGGCCACCATGGCAGAGGAGTACGAGGAAGGTTTCAGTGATGTGAGCAGTGAGGAAAGTGATGGAGAGTAGGTCAGGGGTACAAATGAAATTCAATAGTAAGTACTTGAACCAAACCAAACCATGCCATGCTCCTCGGAGTATGATAATGCAACTCGAAAAGCTCATGCATCGCTCGAATTTTCCGAAGGGTGCCACCAATCTCAGCCACAGTTGCAGCATCGCTCTTCACCACTCCAGTTCTCCAAAGCAAGAAAGCAAGAAAGCAATACATACCTTGTATCAAGCTTCTCCAGCGCTCTCTCCTAGCAAGAGCCCTCCGACGTCGATGCCGAGGTCCTCCATGACTCCCACGAACGCCACAACATGCTTCGTGCTGGTGAAGGCGAGACGACGTTCTCCCAACAGCATCATGCGCATCTGCCTCAGGTGGTCCATGTGGAGGTCCTCCAGATCAGTCAGAATCGCCTCCTGCTCCGAAATCGCATTGGCGAACGCCTGGTCGTAGACGACGCGACGGTAAGAAGCGCCAAAACCGGGGCTTCCACGAGCTCTGCCGCGACGTACCTCGTCGCGCAAGTTTGAGAGAGCCTCGGACAGCGGAGCGAGGGACTCGCAGCGGTTGACTCTGGCGAGGACGGTGAAGCGCTGCGGCAGTGTTGCCAAGACGTAGTGAATGGCGATGGCTTTGATGGTGTCGACGTCTACGCCTCGGGCGTGGGCTTGGGTGATGATGGTAGCATAGTGTTTGTTCTGAGCGCTCGCGCAGTGGTCTGCCCAGGCTGCGGCTTCTTGGGCGAGGAGGGTGGTGATTTTGGGGAGGAGGGCGATGGCTTCAGCATCGGAGAGGTGGCTGATGCGGTCGAGGGTGGTGTTTGCGAACAGCTCCTCTGGCTGGAGGGTGAAGATGCCGTCGAGGGAAGACATGGTTGGTGGTGGTGTTGTTGGTGGTGGTGTCTGGAGAGTGGTGTGGTACTTCTAGACTTTGGTGTACGAGAAGTGTTTTGGGTGTGCGTTGTCGTGGTGTGAGTGTGTTGTCAGCCGTGACGAGGATGGGCAAACGCACAAACAAAGTTTAAAGTGTCGGTCATGTGAACGCCTTTGCGCGTGTCAAATTCACTTACACCCTCATTCGGAGATTGTGCTTCACTTTCGCCTTATCAGAGCAGCCCATGCTGCTACCCTCGCCGTCAGAAACATGCAAGGATCGCGTGCCCCCGAGATGTTCAGAGCTAGGCAATGTCTAGAAGCCTATTTCATCGTTCTGCCGTTGCTGGTAGCATCGCCTGCGTACGATGAACGTGTTCCAGATCACACTGTCTGATGAGTAGGCTCTATCAATTGCATCACGTGGCATACACTTGAGTGAACTCTCGGACCCAAGTTCAAGCTAAGTTAAATAAGAGTGCTAGTAGCTCTCTAGACGATATATGTCATCACGTTCTCGTGGTCTTCGCTTGGGTCATGCCGCATCCTGTCGTTCTTCACCGCATCGGTTGGTTCTTTGGTTGATCTTCTATGCTTAGTTTTGTTTAGACGCAATGATGCTTACCGATACTCACATGAGACTTAGAACAACCTCTACACCTAGTCTCAAGATCATCAAATCATATCCCTTTTAACAACGAAGATTTGACTGTAACGGCACAAGACCGTACATCCATGTTTGTTTGCACAACGTTCAGAACTCTGCAACGTTCAGAATACCGGATAATGGTGCTGGCGATTGCCAGGTAGATCTCTCGTACTGATCCATATACATGTAAGCACATATGTACACATGATAACAAATACATAGATGCACAATGTATCTATGTCCGGCAAGAGAGCTCACTTCGACGAGGCTGTACTTGATGTCCAAGGGGTAGGGTTAGGGCTGATTGCCGATCACTCCTTCCGACGACTGTATGACTTTCACATGGGATTTGGTAATAATTTATTCTCACAAAATCCAATCATCTCACTTATCTTTACCACATATGCTGCGCCAACCCTTCACCAAAAGCGCATACACACTCAGCAATACAATCAGATCCAGACATCCGACCTCTACAACACACACCATCTCGCGACACCAATCAACCACAATGGCTCCCAAACTGCGCGGCCGCGCATTCTACGAGTCTCTCGGCTCGCCCAAGTACATCGTCGCGCCCATGGTCGACCAAAGCGAATTCGCCTGGCGACTGCTCACACGATCCTTCCTCCCTGCCGAATTGCGCACCTCGATCCTCGCATACTCGCCCATGCTGCACGCCAAATTGTTCTCAGAAAAAGCCGCCTACAGAAGCGAGCACTTCAAGCCGCTCAAGAACCCTGTCGTTCTGCCAACACCAGACGATAAAGAGCAACAAAAGGCACTGAGCGCGACTGCGGAACCGCATTTGGATGGCAACCCTCAGATCGATCGTCCGCTGTTCGTGCAGTTCTGCGCGAACGACCCGGATGCGTTGCTCGCGGCGGCGAAGATCGTGCAACCGTATTGCGATGCGGTGGACTTGAACTTGGGATGTCCACAGGGAATCGCTAAGAGGGGCAACTATGGAGCGTTTTTGCAAGAGGATCAGGACTTGATCTATCGGTTGATCAACAAGCTGCACTTGAATTTGGACGTCCCGGTCACGGCGAAGATGAGAGTTTTGGACACGAAAGAGAAGACGTTGGAGTATGCGAAGATGATCCTCAGCGCTGGCGCGAGTATTTTGACAGTGCATGGAAGGCAGCGTGATCAGAAGGGACACTGGACAGGACTCGCGGACTGGAAGATAATCAGGTACTTGCGCGATAACCTGCCGAAGGAGACTGTCATGTTCGCCAACGGCAACATCTTGCAATACGGCGACTTGCAGAAATGCCTCGACGCAACAGGTGTGGACGGCATAATGAGTGCAGAGGGCAACCTCTACGATCCGTCCATCTTCGCACCACCGCCACCTGTGGGCGAGGAAGGCAGAGAATACTGGAGAGGTCGCAACGGTCTTGGTGGCTACCGCGCAGACGCAGTCCTCCGCCGCTATCTCGACATCATCTACAGGCACGTCTTGAACCAGGAACCTCCAGCACGGGCACCTTTATTCTTGCCTTCGGATCCAGCTCCTGCGCCTTCACCTGCTCCTGAAGCAGTCATCACCCAAGACAACGACTCCGACAAACGCAAAGCCGAATCAGCATCTGAAGATACCCCTGCTTCGAAGAAGCAAAAGCGTTCCCAATCAACAAAACCCGCCCGCGACACAAACCTGACAGCCACCCAGGCGCATCTCTTCCACATGCTACGCGCTCTTGTCTCCACTCACACGCACGTACGCGATGCACTAGCACGCTGCAAGGGCGGCGACATGGCCGCCTACGAAAACGTGCTCTCTCTCGTCGAAACCGTCGTGCGGGAGGGCATTCTCGCTTACGAGCAAGACCCGTCAGCGTACGAAACCGCCGAAGCCGACTCGCTCGTAGAAGTCAGCCCTGAAGAAGAAGCGTTGAGCAGTGATGGTGCGGTCAAGCGCTGCAAGCGTCCCTTCTGGGTCTGTCAGTCGCACGTGCGCCCTCTGCCTAAGGAGGCTATGGAGAAGGGCAGCATTCAGCTGAGCAAGAAGGAGAAGGCGAAACTGGCGGCGGCTGGCGACGTTGGTCTGCCTGCTGGAGGGTCGACTGAGGAGGTTAAGATCACCAGTGACGAGCAGAAGAAGCCAGACGAGGCTGCAGAGAAGGTGGAAGTGCCCAAGGAGGGCATGGTGTGCGGCTGAGCAGACAGCGTTTGTTTAATCAAGATCATGTGCATACGAAGACCAAATGTGTATTGAAGTCAACAACGTGGCTGCCTGGAATCTGCAAACAGGTCAGACCAGATCTCCTCAGATCGGATCTCCAAGTCTTGTGTGAGACGTCCAGGTTGTGTGGCTTATCTAATAAGGCGTTGACGCTTGATCGGGCATGTACATTGTTCTCAGCAGAAAAAACATGTAGATGTCACGCCTGAAACCCTTCCCAACAACGAACAAACAATAGCTCCTCCACCCAGTACCTACATGCACAGTACAGTCCAGAAAATCCATCCTCATCACCACCACCAACAACAATGAGAAAATCCCACGGCACCCCGCCATCTTACTTGCATCTTACACGCATCTCAGCTCCGCCCCATTGCATCTTGCTTGCATCGTTGCTCTGGCGGTGGCAGGGAAACCCTCAGCTGCTCTCTACCTGCAGGACCACATAGCGCCGTAGATCATGCGTGCGGGAGCAAGCATCAGTACAGTAGTCTGTGGTAGTCGTGGTAACTAACTACAAGTAACTAGTATCTTGTCCACGTATGTATGTAGCTACAATGCGGATCTTCGATACCCAAGAATAGCACGCTACTTAGATACGTACGCGGTCTACCGTGGCTGAGGCTCGAAGGCGCGATTGGGCTGGTGTAGGGTTCGGCAATAATCTGGATCACCCAGCTTGATAGGAGGTACTACTGGGCGCAGCTGAGGAGATAGATATGTGTACGTGTGCAGTGAGGGTTGGGGAGTTTCGCAAATAGTGTAGAATAGGGATGGATAGTCGGATGTGATTCCAATGTAATGCTCCATTGTCGCCAGCCATCAGAGTCAAATAATCAAGCATCGGAGGATGGACAAGCAAGTTCTTCGAACCACTGGTTGACGAACAGTAGGTGCCGTCTACGAAAGTGGCGCAACACAAACACGAAAGTCTAGAACTGTGAAGAACGAGTGGAAGTCGGATCTCCTTCGAAAAGCTTAGAGAGTAAGTTTCCCAAATTGTCAGCCTGCAAGCTGTATGTTTCAGGTCATGCGTGCTCTTCTTTCCAGCAGTGCAGCCTTCTTCTCTTTGCAGAAGGTGGTGCGTATCCGGGAATCGGCAGCAGTGTACCAGGGCAGCATCTGTACGATTGTACCCTAAGTCGAAGCAAAAAGGTACTTCCCGCAGCAACGTCCGGGTGTAGCGGCACTGCCCTGCAGAGTAACCGCGTATGCTACGAGGCTTGCGCATGAACTTGCAAGGAGATCTGGAGAATGTGGCGCTTTTTAGCCAGTTTATCAATTGGCGAGCCTTTGTGTCTGTGGTGTGGGTTAAGATTTCAATTGTTCGTGAAGGCTAAAGGTGGTCGCGTGGCCGCGTAAGGCTGATGTTCCGAGGTCCGGCAGTTGTGTGTTGTGTTGTATGATTTAGGTTGAAGAATGAAAGGTATGTTGTACAGTATTTGCGATCGCAACGAACACACCAATAGTTCTGTACTTTTAGAAGATAACAATGGTGAGATCATACCAAGATGGAATGAGACGGACGGCAGCGCCAGGCCGTCTTTTGTGATGTGTACATTCTCTTGGGGCCAAGGGCGGGGAGGCATGTCGCTGTCCGGAAAGACCGATGGCCGACGTTCTCGCTATGATTTCTTACTGTAGAGATGTAGTAAGACGACGCTCCTGCGCGCGCGCTTGAGGGGATTGTGGTACTTGTAGTTCTATCGTAGTACCCCAAGCGGAATCGTTGCGGAATACTGTGCTACGAAAGTAATGTCATCGGAAACACAGTAGTGCGAAACATACGCAATTGTGATCGATCGCTGGGAAGTGGTCACCCGAAAGTAGTATCAGGATCTTCAAGAGACCAGCATCTGTAATATGGTCTAGAATTCAGTGACAGGGAACATCAATAATTCTAAAACATCGAGAAGCCTGAAGGGCAGCGAATGAGACATCAATTCCGAGGATTGATGATGATCACTGGCCAACGTTGTTTTGACCGGCATTCTCGTTTCAGGATGACATCCTTGACGCTTTTTTACAAAGACTTGCATATGATCGAAGCTTGATCTGTTTGTTGGCCATTATTGGAGGAGAACCACGAGACAGATGAAGATGTCACTTGGAATAATGGCAGAACCTCGTGAGCGCAAGCAGCAAGTTCTGGCCAGCAACCCTTCAATCCATAATCACCGCATTGACAACCGTCGTCTTTGCCCTGTTTGCTTCCTGCTCTGCTTGCAAGATGTTGAAGAGCCGAATTGGCACCGATTCTGAGGCTGTGAGGCAGCAAAATTGCGATGTGGCCAACCGGTGCAACCGCGCGGACCGCAGCTGGCACGGGCACAGAGAGAGTTCAGGCCCGCGGACAACGGCGTGCGATTACTTGCTCAGGGCAGAGAGGAGAAAAGGGTCTGACAGGAATAGCACATGGGCAGTGTTGGGCGTTGGGAGGTTGCTGCTCAGAGATGAGGGAGTGTGCTGTGTGTTCTGGCATATCGCAAAAGATACGGCTTCAGAGAAGTTGGTGTATGCAGAGATGACCACAACAAACAAAGATTGACACAAGTTTTCCTACCCCTCCCTCTGCCATGTGAGACATAGACACCGGTGGAGTGGGCAGCAGGATTGAAACCGGGGATGGCGGCAGGAGGAAAAACCCGCAGCAGTCGAGCAAGGGAGCGGTTTTTCGCAGCAGCGACGTCACGTGTTCCCACCTGTAGAGTGCAACGGCGATTAGACTCTCCGTGGCCGAGGAGTGGAAGATGGCGATTGGCGGATGGCAAAGACGGACGTTTCAAGTGCGGCGTGCCCTTCGGCAGCTGAAGGGCGCTCGATGAGGATGATGATGTGGGCTGGCCACTGCGCCCCCCTTGCCTTGGCACAGACCTGGCAGCGCGAGGAGCGAACGAGCCAACCAGTCGTGGGCAAGCCGCAGGAGCGCCGGCCGTATTCGCTGCACACACACGAGTAGCCTGTCAGTGGCCTCTCGCTCTCTCCGCATCTCGCTGCCTCCAGTCTCCAGCCTGTCTGTTCCATCATCGTCCTCTCCACTACTCCAGCAACACCCACACACTCGCATTACCACCACCAAACCACCACCAACATCACCGTCATTCGCTCACATACGCATCAATCATTTGAAACGCATCAGTGACAACCACCAAACACCTTCAATCACACCGATCTGCATCTCCCCGGCGCATCCGCGACGCTTTCTGCATCGACCACCGTCGCATTCACTCTCCCGACCGCGCGATCGCCCACCAAGGCATTCGCACTTCTCACTCAACTCACATCCATCACATGGCCGCTCGACAATACGCACCAATGAGTAGCAGACCTGCCCTCAAGACCGAGAACTTCGACATGGACTCCTTCTTCGACTTCAACCAGGGCGGCACCCAGCCCTCGCCCATCAACCCTTCCACATCGCGCCCTGATGCCACGCCGCAGGCGGCCGGCCAGGACTGGAATTCACTCTCACCCTTCGACCAGCCTGAGGAGCGCCAGGTCTTCAATGGACCAAGCCACGACTACACTCAGTACAAGCAACAGGTCGGCCTCCCTCTCGGAAGCATCCACAGCATGCCCATGCAACCCCAAATGATGGATGGCTTCAACTCTGGCATCGACATGAACATGGACGGTGGCTTCGGCAACGGCTGGTCTTCTGGCATCGACATGGACGCCGAGATGGGTATGGACTTCAACCAGCCCCAGCAAGCTGCCATGCCGCCACCCATGTTTTTCCCTGCCGACGGCTCATCCGGCAACTTTGTCAACCCCACCACACTTGGTGGCCAAGAAGAGGCCTCCAGCAGCGCCGGTCGCCTTTGGCCCGGCATGCACTCACAGCAGGCTCAGCAGATGGCCATGCAAAAGGCTGCTCAAACTCAAGCCATGCAACAACGTCAAATGAGACTGCAGGCCCAGCAACAGCAGTACCGCCAAGCCGCCAACGCAGCCCAAAGCCAAAGCCAAGGCTCGTCCTCTCAGCAGCAAAGCCATGGCAATGGCAAGCGACCTTCACACGCCACCGAGCCTCATGTCGAGGAGTCCATCTCGCGTCTTCTTAACCAGATGCGCAACAACAGCTCCGCTTCCGTTGATGATGACGGTTCTCCCGACAACCTCCTTCCTCAGATCGCCAGAATGAGGAAGGACGAGGAGGAGATGGACGAAGATGAGCGTCTGCTCGCTTCCGAAGAGGGCAAGAAGCTCTCAAGTAAGGAACGTCGCCAGCTCAGGAACAAAGTTTCTGCTCGTGCCTTCCGTTCAAGAAGAAAGGGTATGTTTGTCAGTTTCTCATCATGTTTAGAAATATACTAACATCAAACAGAATACATTGGCCAGCTCGAAGGCGAAATCGCCCTCAAGACCCAAGAAGCCACCAACTTGCGCAGCGAGAACTCCCGCATCTTGCAAGAGAACGAGCGCTACCGTGGACTTCTCGAGACTCTGCTTCGCCACCCTGCATTCACACCTTTCATCAACGACATCAGTGCCAACCCCTCTGCTCTTGACATTAGCCAGCTCCAGGAAAAGGCGTCCCAGTCCGTACCTGCTCCTCCCCAGCAGCCTCAACAGCAGCAGCAAGCACCTGTCCAGCCCCAACCTCAGCCAATCCAAGAAGATGTTAAGCCTGAGTTCATGAACTTCGACGCCTCTCAGCTTCAGATCCCCCAACAGCAAACTCAGGTTACTCCTGCTCCGCAACAACAACAACAGCAGCAGCAGCAGGGCAACCAACGTATCGGCATGGCCATGATCCCGGAAAATGACTTCAGCAAGCTCAACATCAACGGCCTCCAACAACCCATGAACTTCAACTACCAAAGTGTCAACGCCTTCCCTATCACCAGCATGCCTATGGGTCCTGATCCCGCTGACCTGCTCGCCTCCTCTTCTGCCTCCACTGCTTTCACCAACGGTTCTCTTGACATGAATGTCCTGCTCGCAAGACTCGACAACTCAGCCAGGAAAATTCCCGTATGAGCGGCAGGCGTTTAAACCAGGCTTCGACCTTGTCGTTGCCTCTCTCACACACAATCTTCTTTTGTTTTCTTCTTGTACGGACATACTGGGCTCAGCGCGAGCAACCAACGGATTAACGGACACGGGTAAACCCCCCCGACGGGAATTTGGGAAATGGCGTTCTGTTTAGACATGTTTCTCTCTCACCATCCAACAACGGATCTGCATGGGATTTTCTGCTTTCTTTTGTGCTTTTACTCACGTCTTTTCACAAGACACCTTTTGACAACTTAGCGAGTTTGGGAACACCGGATCTTTTTTCTATTTCTTATTTTTGTATTTTCTCTTTTTATACTTAGGTAGAACGGCAAAGGAACAACTTTTTCAACCTGATCTTGACTACCTTTCTTCTCTACACAAAATGCAATGGGCTGTCATGGCCGTCATCGGCGAACGAGATTTCGGCTACCTTCGGCGTACAAGCATGTAAACCAGAAAGTGAACTTCTGATAATCTATCTAGTGCTTTCAACTCGTTTCACTATTGTGGTCTAGACTAGTCGAGTTTCACGTTTTGTTTTCCTCTTGGCTGTGGGTATCGTCATGATTGTTTCCAGGATACCCGGGTGGTGGTTTTGGGTTACGGGATTATCAAATGGTGGTAGGAGGCAAGGTGTACACCGATTGGGAAGGCGAGTGGGATTGTTCTTGCTTGCCTTGTTTGGGTCTAAGCTTTGAGCTTTTGATGAACATGGTCTCTTGCACACATACATAAACCATCTCCATTACATGAAGCTCTGGTCTTCCTCCCACTTAGGCTCACCCAGTTCCACACCCTCCCACCACTTCCTCGCGAACGTCTTCACGTCCGTCGGCTTGACCTCTGGAAACGCCTGATTGAGCTCGTCGCCCACAACGCCCTCGCCCTTCACCAAAACCACACGAACCTCGTTGTAAAACCTCTTGCCCTCCACTTCTCTCGCCACCCTCTCCATCTCCTCCACACTGTTCTCCCTGATCAAGAACTTCCTCCCCTGAATCTCCTCCAGCACCCCAACCATCTCCCTCCAATCCATCAAATCCCCTCGCATCCCCAGTTCCTCCGGCCACGCTTCCATCCCCAAAGCCTTCTCCACAAACCTCGCCACATCCCTGGTATCAGTGAACACAGCGTTCCCCTTCCCATCGCCAGGCAAATCCGCCGTGCCGGCTTTGACGTTGATCACGAAGTTCCACGGCCTCATACCGCCCAAGGCTTCTTCCTCGCCGCTAGCCGCTCCTTCCGCTGCGCCAACGGAAGTTACATCTTTGGGAGTCCCCGTCGCCAACAAGTTCATGAAAAGCCCGCACGAAAACCGCGTGTACTCCATCCCGCTGGCCACCACAGCGTCCCAGACATCTCGCTTGCCGGCGTACAATTCAAGCCCGTACCCGCCGCCCCTGAGCGCGAACTCAGACGGCGCGAAGCGCTTGACGCCGGTTTCGACCGCGGCGGCTACGAGGACGAGTTGGCTGTCGCGGAGCGCAGAAGCGGAGCCGCCGATGAAGGAGAGGACGGTGTGGACTCCTTGGAGGGCTTGCGCGAGGGAGGCGTGCGAGGTGTAGTCGACTTCGCGGACGGTGAGGCCGCGGGCGGTCCAGGCGGGTTGGGGAGTGCGGGAGAGGATTATGTAGGTGTGGGTGTTATCGTTGTTATTGGGGGAGGAGGCGAGGTGGCGGAGGACGGTGAGGCCGAGGCCGGACATGGCGCCTGCGAGGGCGACGACGACCATTGTTGGTGGCTGGTTTGTTCTTTTTCTTTTTCTTTTGGGAATGTGATTTGAGGTTCCGTAGACAGCGACGACTTGATCTGGAGGATGGGAGACGGATCGATTGGCCGTAATGTAGGCCAGGTATGTTCTTTCGACGGATTGTCTGTTCGACTGTTACTAGCAGAATCAGTAGTAATATCCGAAGCGAGTAAGAACCCCAATGATATCGAATGAAGAGCAAAAGAAAAAGAAGAAGCAACCATTTCAGACCAATCCAACCAATTTATACCCACCTCATCCTCCCCTCCTCAATCTAGACACATTACAAACACCCCATCGCCCACCGACAAACACGAACCCCTAACTCCTATCACCGCGACATTGCAGGTCCGATAGTAGCACGATAGTACAACTTTCGCAAAGAATTGTCGTTTCTCGCAGAAGGAATCCTTGGAAGCGGAGGATATATCGATCCGGTCGTGAGCAAGTTTCCCTACGAGCGTGCTGATTGGTCCGGTCCGAGTTTAACGGAGGCTCCACACTACTTGCGTTCGACATGTCAGCAAGATCAATAATACGAGGGTACTTCATTTTTGTCTAGTATCATGCAGTGTATAGTGTATACGAGCCGATTGGCATGCCAATAATGTGCTACAGAGGATGTGCAGCATGGCTGAGCTGCGAGCATCGACACACTCCAACAACTGCAAAGACTGGCGATCAGCTATGCGCCAACATGCTCGGGTGTGTAACAGAAGATATATCCTGACAACGATTGCCTTCCTTCGACGTCCACTCGGTCGCAGGAACGATGATATGCTTCGCCATACTCGATAGCGTGACGTGTATATGTACACTTAACAATGTACAAGACACACCGCCAGTATCGAATGTCTCCCCTGGCAGCGTTCAATCAAAATCATCTCGCTTTGGTGAGATTTAGCCTCAGTGGGTCGAAGACGTCAATCGGACAAGGTAGACTATCGTGGCAGCGTTTACCCGCACACGTAAGGCTCAGCATCAAGGCGGGCACTAGATATTGAGGCTCAAGCCAAAGCCGAGACCATCAAGTCGCTCAGACATCGATCTCCACCTCTACGCAGGTACATAGATCGTCCGAACCAAAGGCAATGGGAAAGAACCACTGTTGCAATCGCCTCTGTGGAGCGAGAGAAGGAACATGAGCAGAACACAAAAAAAGGTTCGAACAACGTGTGTCCAGATTCCTCCAATCATATCAGGAAAAACTTCGATGGTTAGAAGCTCTCGAGACAAACATCCCGGCCAATTTTAGACGTACAATTCTTCCAGAACTCAAGAATAAGCAAAGCAGAGCAAAATCCCAAAATGCGCCTGATGCATAAGCTCGTGTGTGACACCCCTTTGGTAAGTCCTCTCGATGAGGAGGCCGGCCTAGAAAAGAATAAAAAGGTATCTGTCCAAAACCCCACAGCAAGCCTCGCTGATGTCGCCCTTTTTTGAACGCCTCTGAACGCCTTGCCGCATGCGAATCGGGTTGTTTGTATGTACAAAGTTTTTTCCTCGTGCTTATGTGTCGTGACCTCCTCTTTATTCGTTCCGGACAGGCGACTTTTTCAACGCCACGGTGCTGTCGCCGAATATCCAGCTCATATGCTGCTGTCCGATCTAACGAGTGTTCTGGGTAGCCGTTGAGGGGCAATTACCTCGATAAAGCCAGTCGAACTCCAAAGAC
>Ga0265797_10003528_pt1 | contig 24891 bp, 26 predicted proteins | sample P2T30metagenome_FD_192433 | JGI IMG/M metagenome (GOLD analysis project Ga0265797, IMG submission 192433) | Plant litter microbial communities from East Loma Ridge, Irvine, California - P2 T30 | ecosystem: Environmental > Terrestrial > Plant litter > Unclassified | place: USA: California... | reverse complement strand
AGAAATTGATGTCGCAATCGTCCTCAGTATAAATGCTAAACTCGTCGACCACCCGTTGACCAAGGAGCGCAAATTTGTGGCGCCGTGCCTGCGTGGGAGACGTTCATAGACCATGATGCGTAGTTTGGCTGGCAGTTGGAGAAATCGGAACGGAGCTCGTGGAGCATCTTGGTCTTGTTCTCCGTTCTGATGTGAAGCCGTGGCGCTGAAATGCCAGTTCATATCGACCTTTTTGTATGTGGTGCGAGGCATTGTTGTGTAGTTGTGAATGGGAGCCAGGTATCGTGAGAGAGTCGTGCAGATGACAGATCAATGAGTGGGAATAGTTTATGTGCCAGCAAGAATGGGAAATTGGCCGTGCACTTGTGAAAGCACAATACGCTAGTGCAAAACGAAAGTGACAGTCGGGGGTGTTTGTAGTGGGAGACATACAATGACGCCGCGCGTCAAAAATACTTTGATGCAGCATCCGCTTCGTCAAAGTACAAGAACACTCACTGCTTGAGATGCTCGGGCGCAGACACATCTTTCCAGCAAGCATTTGACCTATCACATCTTGCCATCATCATGCCCTATACTTCCACTATTCCTTGTTCGCGCCGTGATCGATGCAAATGAAGGTTGACCCTAAGAACGTACATATGCATCGGGTCCAGGGCTCGGTGAACTAGTTGTACCATCTAAGCTTCAGTTGGTAGATAGTTAGAACTCGATTTCACTGCACTGTCTTCTTCCGCCATTTCTTGACCACAGCCTGCAAGTCATGAAACCTCGCCGGTTTAACAAGAAAGTCATCCACGCCAGATTCGTATGCGCGATTGTGATCCTGTGTGCTCGTGAGAGCTGTGAGCGCACATATGTGTGTTCGAGTTGCGACCTTGGAACGCGCCTCGATTCTTCGTATCTCCTCCGCAACGTCAAATCCTGAGACATCCGGCATGGATAAGTCTAGGAACATTATGTCGTAAGGTTGGCCGACGCTGCCTTCACTGGCAAGTGAGTCCTTGAATGCGTCGATGGCCGCTTGACCACCGCCTACGGATACTGGTGGTATCGTACTGCATTTGCGTGCAAACATGACGACAACCTTGAGATTAATCGCATTGTCGTCGACGAGCATGATCTTCGGCTGAATCGTTACTCGGTCAGATAGCGGAGATGGGCTGCTTGCTCTTGTCGCCATTGATTGCGCCGTCCCGTTCAGATTGCTTGCTCGAACCTTCAAATACGTCTCCAACTCTCCTTTGACTGCAGGTGCAGGCAACCCTTGTACGGTTGCAATCTCTGTATAAAATGCATTTGTGTGGATTCGGTCTTCTTGTTTTCGTCCTCTGTCCAGATCCAAATCGGATAAGAGTTGCGGCAGTGAACTACGGTTCGCGGTGCCACTGGGCGAATCACCCTCTTCCGGATGACCATTTGAAGACTCCAAATCAGCGATTGCTCTCGACATCTTCCCGGAAAATCCCTCCTCCTGTTCGTTCTTGAATGCACTCGGGAATAATTGTATCATCGCATCCCGAAGCGCCGTAACGGTGACTGGGCCAACGATGGTGGTTAGATACTCAGTAGGCGCGATGGGATGTAGGCGGGGTTCGGCAGAATCTGGACAGAGGACGATGGTTTTGTAATTTACCAAATCATCATGGGTCTGCTTTGCGTCGCTCAAGTCGCCGAGCAAGACGAACAATAAGCGGGGTGCTTTGCCCGGCGTGTTAGATTCTTTCCTGTCTATTGTGAACCACCGACTCAGCCCTCGCGCAAGAGACTCGTTAAGCATCTGAACACATCGCTGACCTCGAGCATCGTCTTCCATTGTCCAACGTCTGGATGGGTATAACCGCATCTCTAGTGCCGGCAATGGTACAGCAATCGAATTCGACGACGTCTGTGTTGAATCGGATGCCACCCGATTCAAGCATAACAATGCAGTGAAGTCAGAACCCCATTCCTCGTCAGAGTCGATAAGCATACTGCCGCCGAGAGCCGTGACGGTCTTTTTGACTAGGGATAGCCCGAGACCGGTCCCTTCGCTGGATGGATCTGCTTGGGAGAACGGATCGAAGATCGCATGGCGGATGAAATTTGGAGCAATGCCTTTTCCAGTGTCACTGACGGAGAGTTTGACGGCTGCTTCGTCAACATCCAGTCGAATTCGGACACAGCCACCTTGGTCTCCAAACTTGATTGCGTTGTCCTATCCCATCATTAGTGTGAGCCACTCGATCTACCTTAATCAGAACATACCAGTAAGTTTAACAAGACAGTTTCGAAATCCTCACCGGCATTCAGCCGGCACGAATGTGTTGCGTTGGTGTCAAAAAGTATGGTGAGCGGGTGAGCGAACTCCATTGGATCTGTCAATTCAACCGAAGGCGTATCTACGCCCACACTGCTGTGGCGGGGGCTGCAAAGTTCCGGCCGTACCTTCTTCTTCAAATGAAGCCTTCGCGCTGCCCCTTGAATCGTCTTTTCGCAAACATCGATAATGCTTGGACCAGCCGTCTCAGTTGATGTCGAGCTGGAATGCAAATTTCGGCGACTTGGCTGGTCTGAAAGCTGGTTCGTCGGTATCCGCGCATACTTGTCGTCTCCAAGCTGCGCTTTCGAACTGATCTTGCTGAAACGCAAGATGCGGTTGATTACATCAAGTAGTGACATACCGCTGTACCGCGCCATTTGTATTAGTTCCTGCTGTACCTCGTTGCTGGAAACATCGGCCAAAAGCTCAAGACTGGATAGAACGCCATGCAGCGGTGTGCGCAGCTCGTGAGACACCGAACCAAGAAAGTCTGACTTGACTTTGTCGGTCGCTTGGACCTCGAGCCGGCGCACCTGTGTCATAAGAGTCGTGCAGAACGCGGACATGGACGAAAGGTCGTTGGAGCTCAGGTAGACTCTCGACTGATCACAAGCGTAGCCAAGGACTATACCTATATTGCGTTCAAAGTGCGGGTCCCATAGCGGCATTAGAATGACCTGCTGGGCTTGCGGGAATGCTGAGGATAACGCGGTTGCAAGGGGGTCACCGATCGAGACAGGTACAGAGTTTGCGCTCGTCGCAGCAATGACTGCACCCGAAGCCGATTCAATTTGGAATACGGCTCCAAGTGGGAAACACTCCAGGAGGGCGCTCACAAGTGCGCCAGAGATTTCTCCGGGCTCCGGGACATCTGGTCGAACGCAGTGAGCCATGATTTTCGAACCATTGAAACCCGGGTTACTGTTAACGAAGTCTTCCGCTGCGCCCCGTTCTTGGATCCTGACACCGTCGAAATCGAAGATGTCTTGAAGTAGACTCGCTCCGGACCGATAGGTGCGTAAGGCAACGTCGGTGTACTGATTCGATATCAGAGGCTGTTGTCCGGGATTGTTGTTGTCCGGCAGCAAGGTCTCCGGGTCCATATTGGTGGCAGCGGTAGTGCCAGTCTTGACCAACGCTTCGATGCCTCGATTGAACCTCATCACTCGTCTTCCTTCTAAAGCTTCCACGGCTTGTTCGAGATGTTTCCTAATGTGGACAGCAATCTCTGTCAGGTACGAACGTATTGCGATTGCGGCTGGAGATCTGGCTTCGCAGGGCTGTTCTTTGAACAAAAAGACTGTGCCAACGTTGGGGCCGTCGTAAGGATTGAGCGGTACGCCGGCATAGTATCGAAATCTAGCGATGGATCCATCTACGAATGGAAGACACCTCGTTCTCTCAGATCCGGCCAAATCGAGTTCCTCGTAGAACGCCATGCTCCCTCCCTTGCAGTTCTGTTGCGTGATAGTCCTCTCACAAAGACCACCATGGTGGGTCACACTTTCGCACCCGTACCATTGCGTCGACTCTACGATTAGATCAGACCCCCTGGACGAGGCGATGTTGCTACATTACTCACCCATAGTGACCTTCGCGTCTTCTGAAAGAGGGCGGCTAGCTCCCGACTAGAAAAAACACGAACAAAATCAGCGCATGTCTCGTACACAGTTTGCGCTTTCGCGTACTTACCAAAAAGTACTGTGTATGGTCATCCAACAAGCTGACCATAGCAAGGTCGGCATCTAACTGGTAGATGATGCAGCGCAGCAAAGCGGCCAATGCCCCATCTGCCTCGTTTCCAGAACGACTCTCCCGCGGCACATTCTGTCCCCGTTCGTATTTGACAATGGATGGTAACACTTGACAGAACCGTCTCGTCTCCCATACACGGGCGCGATCGGCAACGATGGCTGACTGCTCCGGGGTGAGCTCTTGTGGTGTCATAGTCCGCATCGTTGCGGACAGGATATTCTGTGTGCCACGCGGTTTGATAGATGGCAGACCCAGCGGGTCGTGGTGTCGTGGCGCATGAAAAGCATGATCGTTGATGAGATCGGTAGTGGGATCTGGTTCCCGGTGGCAATTCAGACAAGAGCTGCAGGGGTGTGAACAATCGGCACGCGAACGCCGACACTACCATAAACCGCCGGACGACTTCCATTAAGTTAACTAATGGATGATAATCTTCTCGCTTCGAACATTCTCTTGCTACCAGAGTAAGAATGCCCTTGAACCCGTATTATGTTAATGTGCAATACTTCCAACAACTCCATGCAGTTGTCAAACGAACTTGACAGGCCAGTCAATCATACGACATGCGGCATGAACGAATAAGAGCGAGGCAAATCCCGAGCTGTATGGCTCAAGCCGCACGTGGATAGAAACCGTCGTCGAGAGAGTACTGTGTATGCGTAAAAATTATACCAGTAGATGGCAGGGCTTGTTGCATACGATGTCTCTGTTGGGAAATGCATCCACACCCACGAGCATGAGCACGGGTCAGGACTCTGTTAGGTCATCGCGACCGTCTTGAGTGGCAGAGATAGCGGGTACGGGTCGACCGTCTGCGGTGACCTGTTAAATCGAGAAAATTAGCTGTATTGATCCGTCCAAAGTGCTGTAGCGAAATTCTGTAGAGCTGTGAGCCAGTGCCGCAGCCCTGTGTAGAGGTACAAGCCAACATTGAATGGCTGGCCTTCCATGCAAGCCATCAACACCGCTCTTCCAAAAATCATCCTTGATCGCGATGCCATCACAACGACCAATTCAACATCAAGAAGCCGTGGTGATACATGCAGGGGTAAATCGTGTCGACGCGTGGTGGCATGATGGCAGTAGCACGGCGCACGCTAAGCAAGGAAATACCCGACCTCTTCAACCACTCACGCGCAACGGCACAGAAAAGCCATGTATGCAGCCTATCACTCGTCACACGTCACTGTTCGCATTTCTGCGCTTTGCGATCCCTGACTGGCCCGTGAATCGCTGCATCCAGCAGGCTGTATCCCAACTCGGCTCGAGGTCTTGTTCTTGTCCTTCGTTCGCCATGGCGTCCTCGCCAACCCACCATCAGCGATTCTTTACATCGTGGAAGAAGAGCGTCTTTGGCAGCTCCCGGCCAGGCTATCCGCGTACTAACCCAGACGACAGCTGATCTGACACGAGACGGAAAGACGCATATGCAGTTCGGGACCCGACTTTGAGGGGCATTGGCATCCTCACCGCTCGACATAGGGCCAGAAGAAGGGATACAAGAATGTCGATATGGCCACTTTGTCCCCTGGTAAGTCGAAGCAAACTCAACCTTCACGACGACTTCAGGCGCTGACGGAGCCTCACCACAGATGTCCGCGACTCGACCCTCCGCTCCCTCAAGCTGACTTGTCCCTCCGCCGAAGTTGTCAACCAAGAGGGGCCATCGTCCGCCAGCACCGTTTCGCCGCTCATGGAGACGCAACAACCCAATCCATTCGGCGATGCTGATGCAGAATGGTCGGACGAAGAAGTGCTTATACCGCGCCGGAGCAGTACTAGGAGGAAGACGCAATACATACCACCACCTGTGAAAGTAACAGCTTCGACCGCCGAGACAAGCTCAGAAGACTCAACAAGCGGCTCACCAAGCCCAAGCCGCCTTGGCGTGACAGGCAGTCCGTTGCTTCCTCCTAAAAGCCCTTCCAGGCCAGACGTCAGAGTTGGAAGCAGCCATGACGATCTGGTCCAGCGCTTCTATCAGGTTACACGCGAACGCGATGCGCTACGGAAAGAGCTGCAGAGGAAGAGCGTAGGACCGCATGGAATACCCAATACACGTCCAGCTTCAGCGGCTGTCTTCCATACGGAAGAGAAAGTTCTGATAGAAGAGCTTCAAGCCTTGCGCCGCGAAATCCGCATGTGGACCGAAGAACGTTTCTCAGGGCCTATGAGATCACGACCGCACCTCTCACGCGCGAAGCCACTCTTCGCCAGCCTCACCGATAACTACGCGACGTACCTGAAGAACCCAGAGGAGAGGCCGTTGCTAATGCAGGCATACATCTGGTCGCGCCTCCAGCAGAAGGTCTTTTCGAATTGGCAGAAGGGCTGTGGCTATGTCTGGGCCGGCGCACTCGGCAACACGAAGCTGCGCCCAATAAACGACACACTTCGCAAAGCCGTAAAGAACGAAGAGGAAGCCGAGCAATACCACGCATGGCGCAGCATGACCGTGAATCTCCTCGTCCCACAAGTTGATGGCAGGTGGCGCCCAACTTTCGACGCAGCGCCCGTCCTCAAGACTATCAAACGTTTCTGCAAACGCATAAGACGCAAGCTGCGTCCATGGGCAAGCCGGAGTCTCCGGGAAGGAAAGGAACAGCTGCACACCATCGTCTCTGCGTCCGTCGCTCTGGACTTGAAGATGAAGCGCCAAAAGGCAGACTATCGCTTCGTTACGTTCACGGGTGGCCGCAAGGATCAGTTCTGGGGCTACGGCTTCTATTCGAGCGAAATGGAGGATGCGTACGATGACGAGGACGATTACGGATATCAAGATTATGGCAAGAAAGAAAGGAGTGATGAGGGCAGGAAGGTCGAATTAGCGCTTGCACCGGCGCTGGAACGCTGTGGCAATGCAAACGGACATGTCTTTGAAGAGAGCTTGATGTTGGTCAAGGCTGATGTGACGTGTAAGAGGCTACAGAGGGAGGAGAAGAAGACGAAGAATTACAGTAGCAGTAGTGGGACGAAGAGATTCGGCAAGGCGTGGAGAAAGCGGTGACATTTCAGGAATGCCGCCGCGGGCTAATGCTTGCAGTCGAATCGATCGCACTTTTCGCTGCTACATCCCCAGCTGACACTGTACATCTGTCTCTGGTTCCCGAGCTTACACCAGAATGTACTCCTGCCACTTGTACCCTCAATGTCCTCGGTCCTACTTGACATTCATACTGCACGAATACGTTAGCCTCGCCGCATAATCAGTCTCCGTTAAAGAACTTACTTGATTCTTATCGTCTTCGCCTCCAAATAATTCATCAACCCGGCCTTGCCACCCTCACGTCCAAGCCCACTCTGCTTGTACCCACCAAACGGTACATTTGGCCCAAACACCTGGCTCGTGTTGATATTCACATTACCAGACTCAATCTGGCGCGCCAGCCTCAGCGCTCTCGGGATACTCGCCGTGAAGATACATGCACTGAGACCAAACGCAGTGTCGTTGGCAAGCTTGATAGCCTCTTCCTCAGTCTTGAACGTGCGAATAGTGATCACAGGCCCAAAGATCTCTTCGCGGTAGATTCTTGCATCGTCCTTCGGGTTCAGGAAAATGGTAGGCTCGACGTAGTAACCACTATCGCCTTTACGCACACCGCCTGTCACAAGCTCCGCCTCAGTCTTGCCGATTTCGAAGAATTGCATGACGCGCTCGAATTGCTTGCCATCCGCCAGTGGGCCAATGGATGTCTTGTCGCCTTCAGGCGCGCCGACAGCGTGAGACAGCTGCTCGAAGCGGACCTTGAGCTGCTTGATGAAATCATCGGCTATGTCTTCGTGGACAAAGGTACGGGAGGCGGCAATACAGGCTTGTCCCGTGTTGAAGAGAAAGTTCTGGGAGTGATGGGTAAGCGCGTTTTCGATCTCGGCATCCGGAAAGATCAGAGAAGGAGATTTGCCGCCGAGTTCAAGGGTTACGCGCTTGAGGTTGCTGATGTACAAATTAGTGATGGCTCAGTGGTAGTGAGAAATATACGATACCTCTTCGCAGCCAACTCCTGCACTTTTTTCCCCGCGAAGAGGCTGCCGGTAAAGCTAATTTTATTGATGTCCATGTGGCTCGCGAGCGCCGCGCCAACTTTACCGTCGCCGGTGACGATGTTGATAACACCAGGAGGAAACCCGGCCTCTTTGATCAGGGCGCCGATCTGCAGCAGTCCAACTGGGCTCTTCTCGGAGCCTTTGTAGATGAAGGTGCATCCCGTTGCCAGCGCTGCAGCAACCTTGAAGCCAAAGAATATGCCGGTGCCATTCCAGGCACCGATGCCAGCGCACACGCCGACAGGGTCATACTGAACGATCTTGTACATGCCGTCTTCTTCAGGCCATGACTCGCCGGGTAGCTTGTTGGTCCAGCCAGCGTAGTATCTATGAGAGGTAATCAGCACAATGACCTACGTTCATCACTTCGTACTCACCTGAACGTGGAGCTGACCAACGAGTAGCACCCTTTCGCAACACTTATTGGCTGTCCCATACTCTTTGACTCCCAAGTCGCCAGCATCTCCGCGTTCTTGTCAATGATGTCGGCGAACTTGTTCATGATGTCGCTGCGTTGCTGCGGAGTCCATTTGCTCCACTCTCCTTGAAAAGCTGCACGTGCTGCCGCAACGGCCTTGTCGACATCAGATTCGGATGCGACCTGAATACCATCCGCGACCAAGGAATCATCGTGCGGCGAGTAGATAGAAAGCGTCTTGCCTGATGTGGCGTCGACATACTACAAGGCGTCAGAGAGGTCTAGCAATACCAGTGCTCGATCGTACCTCGTTATTGATGAAGAGCTTTTTATGGACCATACTTGCTGTTTCTTGTGCTTCACAAGAGACTGAGCGAAGAATAGAATCCATCACACATAATATACTCGACTTTCGCCCTGTTCCATACACGATTCTACGACCTCAGGTACTCGGCTGCTTTACCGTACACTCCGCTAACTCCGTGCCCGCGCCGCATCCTTCACTCGTGCGACTAAACTGCAAATGTAACCAACAACTCTTCCGTACCCGTGTCACTCTCAGTGCCAAGTAGCATGGTTTCCCGCATCGTCTCGAAAAGCTGAATTCCATTGAGATCCAACTTAAAGTCAGATTTGTACATATAAGTGGTTGGTCAATGAAGTACCAGTGAAACAGGGGGCGTATTCCCTCGCATGGCGCTAATGCTTTCGACGCCATCGGGTTCACAGCTCAGCCGATGCAGTGAGTAATCAGCCGCGTACGCACGTATTGGTCGGGCAGTTCTCGCAGCTGGCATACGCACCAATGAATAAGACAAGCAGACAAAGCAATATCGTTAATGTTCAACAGCTTCAACAGCGGGCATCAAACACGGATTAGGTCAACGCTGTGGTCAAAGAATTGACTCGAAATCCCACAACACGTTAAACCCGTCTCCTAGTCCAGGAAAACTGCCCATATCAGCTGCGTTGCGTCTCATCCTATGGCAAAGACCTTACGATGTCTTTCCGGCTTTTGTCCGTCGAAAGATGGGTCACCGGCAGGAATGTTGAATGCACGATTAGCTCCGTTCGAAATCGCAATTTGATGAGGATGCGGACGACGCAACGGATCCTTCGGCTCTGCTGTACTCTGTGTGATCGCAACTTTTGATCATGAAAGATAGGACTGCGACGGCATCGAAGACAATTCAATTGCTAAGGTAACAAGGAAAAAGGGCACAGAGTGATAATGTTGGGTAGGATAACAAGACAGCAGCGTAGCAATGACCAACAACGATTCGCACCCGATCAATACAAAACCAAACAAGCCACGCGCACAACGCTTGATTTTGGAGAAAACAGTAACAATCAACGCGAAACGGGAGGGCCATATTCATGGTAGACTGGTGCTCGACGGAGCAGGGGGAAGACGAGTGCACGATGTCGATTCGCTACGATGGAAGTGCTACAAGGATGGGAGAGCCGAATGAATATCGTGGTGGAGGTTCGGTTTGTGCGCTTCCACTGTGCTCTTGCGTACCAAAGCGGATGCTACGCGGGATCTCGACTTTGACTGGTATCTCGGGTGTCTCGGTAAGCTTCGTAGTACTGTCGTGGACGATGGGCGCGAGTTCCATATCCTGCGGGGCTGCAGCCGCTGCGACTGCCCTTTTTCTGTCTAGTAGGCGGACCATCACACCCAGGAGGAATAATGTGCTGACGAGGGAGCCCAGGACAACGACTGCCGGCTCGAGGACAAGTATTTCGTTGTAGTAGACGTCTGCGGTCGGGGCGGTCAACTTCAGTATCTGCTCAATGTTGCCCAAAGTGTAGTTGCTAGGCATTGCTGGTTTCTGGGGCGGAATATGGTTCGCTGATGTTGGGGCCCAGTGTGGATTCAAGCCTTTGGTGTCTCGTATTGTGTGGAGGTCGCTGTACTTCCAGTAGATGGTGCCCCGTTTTCCGCCGACGTCCCAGGAGTCAACCTTTACAGTCTTCACCTTCTGCCAGCCGCATTCGTCGGCGCGGTCGAGTCGGCCGTCGCTGGAGCCGAGGCTGAAGCCGCTGTTGGTATACAGCTGCAGGGCCTCTCTGAGCGCACGGGGATAGTATAACTCATGCCGAGTCTTGATGCCAAAATCAAACCCGGGGTCGGCACCAGCGCGAAAGAATATGAATGTACTGTCATAGGGCGAGTGACAACCCGTGGGTTTTGGAGGTGAGGAAGTCGAAGCGCTTATTGTGGGAAGGATGTGCGTCGAAACGGCGAGGGCAGTGAGCTTCCAGTGCAGATGCATGGCTGAGAAGAAAACGATTGAGCGAAGGGATGTCTTTCTGTATGCGATGGTTTCGGACGGGGGAACGATGTTGTGTCGGCTATGGATGTTGGTGTCGTGAAGATCCTGTCGAGGGGACCTGAGGTGAAGGCCACGCCATCGTGAGATGCTCCTGCCGGCGGGTCCTACCAAACACGCGTAGAGAAAGGAAGCAGCTACGGCGATATGGAAGGTAGACTTGAACAGAACGGAAGGAACAACGACACTCACATCGTCCCAGACGCATATCATTTCGCCGCATTGAAGTGATACCTGCCTGCTCCTACATGTCCTCAACGTCGGTTCGAGGTTGGGACTTTCGCGGCCTCTCAGCTCGTTTCTGTATCAGTGTAAGATGTCCTACACGTCGTTGATGAGCTTCGTCATTTTGCTCGATAGGTCATGAGCGGCGACGACCCGTCTTCCAAGCTTGCATTATGGCCGTTGGCGGGGAAGGTGCGATGTCGCGACTTCGAGCCATACGAAGAAGACCTGATGAGCTATATCGTATCTCGAATTCGAAGACGTGGATCGAACATATGCAAAGATATACTTGGCTTGAAAGCGGGCAGCGTTGCGTCATGTCGGTGTGAGGCCCGGGTTTCGATTGATTGGCGGCTGAGCTTACTCATTACACTCGGGAGGCTTGGGTCTTACCCAAGACCACTAACATCCAAGCCATAGGGTTCTGCTCTCTTACTATTCGCTCATGCAGTACGTAAGGACTTGCCTGATCCAGGGATGTTTACCTATGTGGCACAGCCGATGCCTTACCGTCTATTCAAATTGCGACCAATCGTAAGAAGGACATCTAACGGCTATATAGCGTAGCACCGCGCAACTCTCTCAATACCTCGAATTTAAGATTTGAGTACTGGATGTCCATCATGGCTGTTCCAAAGGTAGCCCAGAAGCTGGTGCAGCTCGACTTCATTGCGCTAGCTTTGGTGTGCCTTCTGCTTTACCTCTTCACCACAGCGGTGTACAATCTGTACTTTCATCCGCTAGCGGATGTTCCTGGACCGTTTTGGGCAGGATGTTCGACTATACCATCATGGTGGCACACAAGGAAGCAAAATCGGCATCTCTGGTTGCTCAGCTTGCAGAAAAAGTATGGTCAGTATCACCTCTTGACAACTACCGACACCGCAGAACTGACTCACCAGGTACACACTTCCGACACCGGCCAGACAGTGTTTGCATCAACACACCGACTGCATATCGCAGCATCTATGGTCCACGCGGTAACGTCAAGAAAAGCAACATATATAAGGTGTGGCCGCGAACGGCTGATTACCTCAATACTTGGAACGACACATCGATCGAAAGCCAGGCGCACAAGCGACGGGTACTCAACTATGCTTTCTCTGACATGGCCTTACGCAGCGCAGAGCCCTTCATCCACAAGAACGTGGATCGCTGGATTGATTTGCTGAGCCAGCAAAAGGCACAATCCCAGAATCGGAAGAAGTCGATCAATATGGCTGATCAGGTGACGTATCTCGTCTTCGATATTCTAGGTGATCTTTGTTTTGGGAAGTGTTTCGACATGAAAGAGCCGGGCAGCAAGTTGAGATACGTCATCGACATGATGCTCGGATTTATAGAAACGATGCACCCGGTGTGACTCACAGCCGTACATGTCCGTGACTGCGGCTGACTATCGTAGGTCAGTTGGGCGCCGTGGAGCTCGACGTGGGGTTGGCTGAAGCCTCGAGGTCTTGATCGTGTCCTGGCCCTCACGTTGCCAGCGACAATCAAGTCGTGGGATGCCTTTGTCGCCGACTGTCAGGAGACTCGAGCAAAGATACAATACGCCTTGGAAGGCAAGCCAGACTCCCAAACGCGAAAAGACTTCTTCCACTGGCTTTGGGAAGCAAAGGATCCCGAAACAGGTAAAGGATATTCTCTGCCAGAGCTCAACGCCGAATGTGAGGTCTTGACTATTGCTGGGTCTGACACTACTGCCACCGTTGTCTCTGCGTTGTTCTTCTACCTCAGTCGCAACGAACACGTCCAAGATCGGCTCGCGCAAGAGATCTCTACGACGTTTGCGAGTTACGATAGTATCAGGGCTGGAAACGAATTGCAGTCGTGCAAATAGTATGTAAGCCCATTACCCTAGCCAGACGCCTGCTGATACAGTTCGAATGCTTTTAGTCTTACAGCCTTCATACACGAAGGTCTGCGCATGGCGCCTCCTATCGGAGCAGATCCAAGCCGCGAGGTCCTCGAGGGCGGTACCACGATCGACGACCGATACTATCCAAAAGGCTCGATGGTGGCCACCGCGTTCTGGGCAATGCACTACAACAAGGACTTCTACCCTGAGCCGTTGGAGTTTCGACCTGAGCGGTGGGTTGCAGGCGAAGCAGGATCGACCGAAGAGAGTGTGGCACGAGCTGAGAGCGCCTTTTGCGCTTTCTCAACGGGCTCGCGAGGATGTGTAGGTAAGAACTTGGCCTGGCTGGAGATGCGCATCATCATGGCGAAGGTGATCTGGAGGTTTGAGGTTCAGAGGGATGCGAACAGCAACCTTGGTGGTGGGCATCCGAGCGCAGGGTATGGCCGGCAGCATGAGGATCAGTATCAGACTTACGATGTCTTTGTGTCGGATCGGAAGGGACCAATGGTACATCTGATGGAGCGAGTTCATGGCGACTGAATGCTTCGATGAATCAGGGTCTGCGCGTCTACGCACTAGGTCGAGAGCTGCAAGGCGTTCGACGGCTTCTTGAATAGCTAGTGGGACATGTCTCTTTAGCAGTCAATATCGTCGTCCCAGAGGCTTGGTGTATGTATGATGGTTGCGCTGTCGTGTCGTGTCTTGTCGTGGATGAAGCCGAACGACACGCTAGGTGCCAGCTAGCGCGTACTCTTGTTGAACTTCACATCACACTGCGTGAGAATGCATGCGTCGCATTTGGTAAGGAGCAGACGACAGCATCCTTAATGCGATGCCGGGTCTTATGATCGCTTCAGGAAGTATCGGCGTCTATCCCATGTTGGAGCAAAACGACAAGCAGCTCCCTCTATCACGGACGGCTTCACAGCCCACTCTCATCGTCGATCGCATCGTCACAAGTACTTCCCAGTCGTCATGCCCAGGGCACCCCACGCCGCCACCAACGCTGTAGCAACCGAACGAAACACCACGCTACCCTCAGCACCATCTTCATAGCACACCCAGCCATCCACCAGCCCAATCCAGCCCATACTCGCAATCAGAATATCCATCGCTTCATAGTGCCCGCCAGCGTACATGCCACATAGCGCCAAGCCAAACGCTGTGATCCGCGCCGAGCCCACTTTGATAAGCGGCCACGCTGCCGGAGACGCCGCGACTGAGGGCGGGAAGCCAAACTTCAGGAGTGCAGCGCGTGGGCCGTGTGTCCAGGGCATGAGGCCGCCGATGGCGATGTGTATACCGAGGAATAGGGGTGGGATGTGCCGGTAGGTGAAGTCTTCGAACATGGTTGCAGGAGGAAAGTCGGCTGGGTCTTGACTGGGTCCTTGGATAATAGATGAAGAAGAAGATCTCTCCCGCTGTAACAAAGGTGGGAAAGGCAGCTTTGTGGACCGAAGAGCGAGCTCAGTGGCGGTTTCGCACGCAGCACATTTGGAGATGCATCAGAGCAGTAGTTCGATGCTTTCTTAGTCCGTAAGCCCGACCTATTAATATCTAACTACGTCATTAGGACCTAACCGTTCGAGCTAGCCAATCAGCACAATTTCTGCATAAATTCCTCTTTCTACTGTGAATCACTCTGCATACTATAGATCGCCTTTCCCCCCACCACGAACATACTCCTCAATTACCATACCCAGTACGCTCCACACCGGAATAACACCCGTCCACCCACACGAATTAACGTGGACCCGGCTGCTCCTTTCTGTACACAAACAATAGTGTCAACAGGTCCTACCCATGCCATCGAAGCTCTATGGATGTCCATGGCCTCCAAGCGTCATTACAACATATATGCCCCATAGAGCTATGCTAAGCGCTGCTTCTCCGGTGCAGGCAATACTCATTACAGGCTATACTGCTCCAGATACCGCACTGTTCGGGTGAAAGGCAATAGGAACTAAAGCAGCGATACTGCTTGCCCATGGGTCAAGGGCATTAGTCCACCGATGGTCACTTGAGATCCGAGAAGGATGGGGGAGAGATGGCACCATAGGAATGTTGTTGGTAAGCGGGTATAGGTGTTGGGGGAGTTGATTGACTCGAATAACGTGGCCTGCTTGAGATGTCACAGGAGATGCGTGGTTAGACTTGACGGAACAGACTTCAACAAGGAGCGACATCAGAACAGCTGACAATAACGTGTCTGAGGAATGCGCTGTCAAAGTATCTCGCGTGAATCTGCGTGATGAACTCTAGTGGTAGCCATCATTAGCTACATTGACCTGACATATACCCCAGCACTTTCGCTCGTATGCTCCAGGCTGCAGTATTGCGGCAGAGCTTCACGCTGGAGATTCAGCCGGCTGTGAGAATCCACATTGCGCAAAGTAGCACACAGCAACGTCTTTGCAAGCTCATCGCATCTATTCTTCGAGGAGTGTAGGTATAGAGGCTTAGCCCACAGGAAGAAGCAAAAATTGAACGCTCAGCTGGCCAAGCTTCACGTACACACGTGCAACGGTGTGCAGGAAAGGGAGGTTAGCTTCCGCCCAAGCCATAGGACTAGCTAAGAGAAGGCAAAAAGTAACGATGGACTCGCGGGGAATCGAACTATTGATCGATGTTAGTTAAATTCTTAACTGCGAGTCTGAAGGGGATATCACTCACCCCCGGACCACTCCCATGCTAAGGGAGTATTATACCACTAAACCACGAGCCCGTGATTGTCTTGATGAGGAAGAGTTGGTTTTGTTAATCTATATCGTTGTTCATTTGAGATTAGGCCATTAGTCACGTGGCAACGTCAAGGATTTCAAGTGTGGGGTCGGCGGTCGCGTGCTAAGCGAGACCTAAGCGTACACGTGGCTAGGGTCGGGGCATAGATCGCCGCCAGGTGCCGCAAGCATCCGTGATAGATGAGAACAGCAAAATCCACCAATAAAGGGCAAAGTCTGTCACTACAGATGTAACTTTAAATAACTTAGTAGTCTGTCTATCTTCAATAGTACTCGAGTAGAGTAAGAAAGCCAACTATAGTTAGCACATGATCAAGCTAATTAATCAATTCAATCAAAAATAGGGCCTTAATTTGTTCTTGATTGAGAAAACGCCAGAGGTGAACTGATCTTGATTTGTTTGAGCTTTTGGATCAAGAAATAATCAAGTCAATCAAAAAACTTGCTTGTTGGCGTCTCTGCCATTGGCATAGCGCATCCTCCGTCAGCGACGCGGGTCGCAACACAAGTCCGTTTTTGGCAGTTAGGAAGCGCCCTTACAATTTCTCTTTATGTTGAAGAACGCCCTTCGGTACTTTTCGGTACACTTGCGCCCTTCAACATGCTTCTTTACTTAAACTCGAACGCCGTTGGATTACTCGGCGTCCACTGCTACAATACTGTTAAACATGCCAGAACACACGAAGAACGTTCGGACCTACACCTTTCACCATGCGGAGCTTGGCGAAATGACTGGTGTCATTGCGCCTGATGGTGTCGTTCAATTCCGAGCCATACCTTTCGCTACTATTCCGGCACGATTCAAGCAGTCCGTCCTTCAAAGTGACGTCTCCGAGGCCAAGGGAGATTTCACCCGCATTGGGTATGTATATTAAAGCCACGATCAAGCTTGTACGTATGCAACTTGAGAAGATGTGCTAATCGAAGATCGCAGATATGCATGCCCTCAGGCCTTCCGCTATGAAAGAACTTCTAGTGGCGGCCTCGTTCCCGGAGAGACATGGCCACCGCCAACTGACGAACTGAAATGCTTAATAATACAGCTCAGTATCCCAATCACCTGTTTGGAGACTGTGGCTACCTCCCAGCGCCTGCCAGTCATGGTTTACATACACGGCGGCGGCTTTGTGCTCGGCCACATCGACGAGCAGCATAACACAGCTTTCATGGTCGAGCAGTCACTCGTTGACTCTCGGCCAGTCATCATGGCAGCCATACAGTATCGGCTGGGAGCACTTGGCTATCTCCATACCCCAGAGGCTGGACACACGAACTTGGCACTGAACGATCAACGAACAGCGCTTCGCTGGATTCAGAAGTTCATTGGTGGCTTCGGTGGTGACCCCCAGAAGGTGACAGCTATGGGAGAGTCTGCTGGTGCGATATCAATCTGCTCGCACATGCTCTCTCCTCCGCCGACTGAGGGTCCGCTTTTTCAGCGAGCAGTACTCATGTCAGGAACACTCAACCCAATGACGATGCCAATTTCGATAGGCGAAGCGGAGAAAACCTACGAGTCTCTCTTGAATGCGCTAGGAATCACGGAGCAAGGGGAGGTCGGGCTAGAGAAGCTGAGACATGTTCCCCTACAGAAACTCATCGAAGCCGCCGAAGACTGGAACAGCAGTGGAGGGACGTGGCTGACGGTGAAAGACGATCATTTTTTTGGCAGTAACTCGCGATCCCTTACGTGGGACAGAGTGCCAGAGCTTCTCAGTAATTGCGACTGGGTCGGTGAGATCATGCTGGGAACTACTGGATTTGAGGTCAGTTACTTCGCTGTAAACCAAATTGGATCGTCTTTTACTGACTGACAACCAGGGCGCAATGGTTATGTCCCGCATCGCCTCTATACAGCCAAAAGCTTTCCTTGACGGCATCGCACACCAGTTAGGGAGTGAAGCCGCTGCGCTTACTGGTCGTACGTACGGCATTACTTCTGACATGGATCAGAACCTGTTTCAAACGAGGGCCATGCAATGGATGGGTGACTTGGGCTTTGAAGGTGACACATCCTGGCTACTTGATCGTTGAGCTCGGCTAAATCTCACAGCACCTTCCCACGAGTTGCTGAAGTATCTCACGAGGCACACCAACAAGAAGATATATCGCTACGTCTTCGACGTCCGCAATCCTTTCCCAAACTCCGTATACTACCAGACCGCACATCACTGGGTCGACATGTACTTTCTCTTCAAGACGCTACAATTCAGGTACCCAACGCAGCGGCTCAAGAACATATCGACACGTCATGCGCAGCTGTGGAATAGTTTCACCAATGGTAATGCGCCGTGGAGCGAATACAAATACACGGATGGCAAGCAAGAAGTCATCATGGTCGCAGATGAGAGGGAAGAATGGGTCGAGCGCAAGGTTGCGGATCATGAACGTCTGGCAGAGTGGAGCTGGGAAAGGTGCGAGGCATTATGGAAGAGCTGGGAGTCACAAAAGGGAAAGGACTTCAAGCCGATGGGGATTGAGCCGTTCAAGGGTATGCCGAAGACGTAGCATCTTGAGTGGCTTGAGAGAGCGATAGGGGTTGTCTGCGAGGAGGCGCGTGAGAAAGCTGCTCTGAGCACACGTTGGCACGCTCGCAGATTGCTCCACATAGTGTTCTTCATTCCTGTGACCTACCCACCTCAAGACCGCGCCTCGGCAGACTACAATGACATCATCGTACCTGATTTCCCCAGGCTCAAATTCACAATCTTCAGTATCTCCGGCCTCTTCATCACCAACCAAGGAATCGATGAACCCGTAGCGTTCCAGGTCGTGAATTGACGTACCATCCTGGCCACCCCTCAGACCACAAGATGTCAGTCGATTTATATCCACGTTCACCCCAAGAAGCCTGATGCTCTGTTCCTCGATTGCCTTAGCGATGAGCATGAATGCTCGGGCATGATTATCCTGGCCTTGTTTTGGGGTTCGGGTTTGACATTGCCTGCATCCGTACTTTGTGAGGAAGGCATGCAGCACCTCGTGTAGGATACTCCAGACATCACCAACACTCCAATCAAAGAACGCATTTACGCCTTCAACAACATGAAGCTCCTCGTACTCTTGTCCCTTTCTGCCGCTACGCTGACCGTGGCCTGTCCCGTCATGCCCGCACACGGCCTCGATCTCGACATACTTCGACCAATCTTCGACACAATGTTCCCCAATTCTACTCCAACTCCAACCCCAACTCCCTCTCCAACTCTTAGCCCTAGTTCTCTACCCGCAGCAGACACGTGTTCTGGTACGTGCCTTCACCTATCCACCTCTCGTCGCTAACATATCTCTAGGAAAGACATGCTATTTCACCTCGGAGTGCGCGATGTGCGCATCGCGTAAGACGTGCGGCGGGGCTTTTGACGGATTTCCAGGGTTGTGCGTTGCGTGAATAGATGGTTGTGCAGGCTAAGCATGTGCGTTGTTGAGGAGGGAGTGAGTCTGGTTCCAGGAGAGTGTGGGGCTTGGGATGTGGGGGCTTGCAGGTAGTCAGTGGCGCTTTGGCTGGCGGGTGGTATTACACTCCTTTGATCGTGTGCGTATGCGTTGATACATTCTTTTTGGCCTTGCGTTTCTCACAATGTCGGCGAATGCCCATGCAAGCGACTGCCTGTTCTGTGACGTGGGTGTGGTCTACTTTCTTTGTGAGGCTTCGGCAATGTAGTCTGCTTGGAATTACCTCCTCGTTTATTGCGCATCGACGTTGGGTTGAGATGTCGCCGGATTAAGCATGGCTTTGCTCAGGCCAAGTCGAAGGTACGGCATGGTCGATCGCTGCGTCGTTAAACTGATCTGTGAGCGAGCATTCGAGGCCTCCACAAGTCCACATCATTACATGATCTTCCTTACCACGGGTTTCGTTTGGTCAAGAAACGACGTGCAACACGAAAATCTTTGGATTGAAATAATCCCGGATGCGTTAGCCACGAAACAAAACGCCACGCCGTTGCACAAGACAGATTTGATCGGCAAAGCCACATGTTCTTCGGGGCAGCCTCACAAAGAGCAAAGGACCTGTGATCATAGCGCCCAGATATAGTCTCGTAGAGCCATGGTAGCTTCGACTCGACGTCGCCGTACTGCGTAACCTAAGGATGTAAATCATAGTCCTTGAGCAATCGACCATCTTCTAGGCTAGGACAGAAGCAGTGTAGTTCCTGAGGACTTTGGGTTCGCGACACGTGAGTGACAAATCTTGAAGGAGGATTCGCGCGTCCAGTGCCTTGGAAAGATCTCGTGGTCGCTGATCGAGAAGAGCGACATCGCCGACAGTCTCACGACCCACGCGAAACGATGAGCCCGTAGCCGAGCAAGTCCACCGTGTGACGAGAAGCGCCATGTCGTTGATCCGGCGAAGCTATCATGTACCTCGCAAACTTGCAATGTAGCCTACAAGCGCCGACGAAGACGTGTGTATAACGCATCTATCCGCCGCTTCATTCATCTCCATTCCCAAATTTCTCAATCACTCATCCTTCTCTGATTCACAACAGAGCACGAGGCAGCACAAACCATCGACAGGAAATACCCCACGCTCCTGCCTATCGTCCTCGCCAGCCTAGCCATATCTGCACCTACCACGCCTGCGCGAGGTCTCGTAGGAGATGTCCTGGGCCCCGTAGTTGGCATCTGAGATCCTACTCAAGTTACGCAGGGCCCTGTGGGCCTCGCCGCAAAGGACATAGTATGTTCCGCGCGTACGTTTGAACCTTTTTTCTCCGTCTGTGCTAGCTGCTAACCACATCCTAGTTCCATGCTTCAACGATAAGGGGTGCGCTTCGTGTGCTACAAAGAAGCGGTGTTCGGATACGGAGGAGTCCGGCTCTGATGGGAAGTGTCGGGAGTGATTGATTTGTGCGGTGGGCAGGCGTCGCGAGCTCGTGTGCGCTTCTCGTCTTCAGGGTGGTCGAACCGAACCGGGTAGGAGGCAGAGGTCGTGTTGTAAATGTGGGAGCGCGCGATGATCAGATGAATCACTTCCGGCACTCCCTGCAAGCCTTGCAGAACTGCACCAGGTGCTTGTGCTGGCGGCGAGGGCGCAGGGGCTGACGCCGGCGATGAAGGTGTGAAGCGACTTGTAGGTGCCTGCTTGAGTGTAAGAGCGTGCAATACAGTGCAGTTCCACAGAATGTACCTACCGCCGTCTCTGGTCGATCATAACGGAAGGAGCGCCATATTCATGGCGGTGCGGACTGACTATACTATAGCCGCGACTTGATTGGCAGGACCTCTGTGCCTAGCCCGGCTCCCAATCAAAGCTGGCCACGGGTGTCCAGAAGCGCTTGGCGCAAGGGCTGTACAGCCACACTGACACACAGTTATAAATTGAGCGCTAGCTGATTTCAGCAGGATGTGCGGATCCTTTATTATCTTGCACTTCCAGCAGGCAAACTTAAAATCAGTGTAACAGCACAACAACCTCTTGAGCTCAGGTGCTGTGCTCGGAATAGGATCATTATACAACAAGCTGGAGTTTCAAGGAATTTTCAAGAAGATGCATGAGCTTTTGACGCACCTGCTTCCAGCCAAAGCGAGGCAGTTGCAGGATGCTCGTACCAAATTGTTGTATTGCACGGTAACTTAGACATATGGTATTCTCTCTCCCTCGGAACGATTCTGTCAGCATATACTTCAGTACCACCATCGGCATTTGTTCATGGGCCCAGTCCGCGAAGCTGAAGTATAGCGCAATCAATGCGAGAACCAGCTTCTCGAGGTATGGTGCAGCAGTGGAATGGACTCAGCATCCATGGATTTTCCTCACGTTGTGCGCACAATCTATGGCAAGACCATCCTAGTGCGGTTTGGAAGTTTCCCTTCTCATTCCAGCTGCCAATTTCGTGTGAATGTTCTAATGTCACAACGCATGTGCCTGACATGCATCGGCTGCATCCAATTGTCGTGTTTTGATTGCGGCGCGGTGCGAATTCATACTGTCGGGAATGCATCACAAACGACTACCTCACGTTGACAAGGTTTCCACAGGTCTCGAGGCCATCATATCTCACGTCAGCGACATCTCCTCTCCTAGCGCCTTGAAGCATCTCGGTAGATGAGACAGCGAGGAACGCCACAACTACATTACCTCTAAATCCCTCATCCCTCACACAACCAGACATCAACCGCCCGACTCCCAAAATGCCCTACACGGTCATCGTACACGAAACCCGCCACCCCACCCTCACACCCACCCAATTCGCGCACCACTACGACACCATCCACATCCCCCTTCTCCGCGATATAGTCGGCGACGCATTTCCAGTCTCGCACCAGCGGTACTACTTCAAGCGTGCGGGAGAAACTACGCCACTCGTCTTCTACGGCACCGCGGAGGATTTCAACTTCGACGCTGTTGTAGTGATGGTCTTTGAGGATGTGGAGCACTTTGTTAGATTCAAGGATGCGTATGAGGGGAGTCCTAGGAAGGCGGAGATAGATGCAGAGGAGGATACGTTTATTGTTAAGAGTGAGATAAAGGCGGTGGCTAGTGAGGATGCGCATGTGACGCTGCGCTGAGATTTTGAGAGTGTGTGTGTTAGCGTCGAGGCAGTTTGGCTGACGGAGGGAATGGAATGAGGGACTTGAGAGAGTCACTGATGAGTTTTGTTGAAAGGTGGGAAACGTTTCACGATCGAGCGAATTGCGTGCAAATACCAAGGTGCTCGTATTTATTGTGTCAGCCTTCAGGACACACTAAATGCCAAAGTCTTTGACTCAATATATACGAGAATCTTCGTACTCACAAGTATTCGTAAACACACACGACAGTGTTATTCCACCACCCCTAGAATCTCCCTCCAAAACATTCCCGCCTCACCTCAACCTCCACCCATCATCCCCCGGACTAAGCGAGACCTTCAAAAGCCTCGCACTCTCCTCCATATCGCTCCTCTTCTCCAACGCCCTCGTCCCATGCCTCAAATCGTCCTCCAGCCCACCAAACAATAGCGCCAAGCTCGAAGACTTCCAATGCCCATGCTGCCTCGTAACATGATCGCTTTTCTTCGTCTTCACAATAGTTGCAGCAAGGAACACGATGGTGAAAAGCACCAAGCTGGTAGGGAAACTGATCCAGCCCCACCGAATCTGGATGCATGTCTCGGTTTTCACCGTCGATCCGTGGGCGAAGCCTAGTTCGGGGTTTTGCAACGAGGCGCGCTGGCGTACGTGTGTGGTCAGCGCGCGTGCTAGCTGATCAGTATATTTTTCGGCGGTAGATAGGCTAGCTGTGCCGTTATGGAATAGATTCCTGATCCAGAGCTCGCCGTTTTGTATTCTGCCTCCGCCGTACGCCCCTCGGGCGATATACTGCTTATCGAACATCCTTCTCAAGGCGATGGATAGTGCAGAGACAGATGCTGCGTCGATGCTCCACACGCAGTCGGAGGACCGGGTTGTATCGCACGATTCCCAGTTGCCATTGCGCAACACCCGAGACGTGATCGTCTTGTAGTCGTACGGCGTCTGCGTCCATCCATCTGCTGTGTATCGATTTAGTGGCTCGGACGACAAGACCTCCTCTTGCAGCTTCGAAATCTCGATGCGCGATGAGATGGTCTGGATTACTGGCCACATCTTGCATTCCACGGCCAGCGGCACGACACAAGATTGATTAAGGTTGTTTTTACATTCGGATTCGCGCAGGAGCGCAGTGAAGGCGAACAGCGAAGTGTTGCCACGATTTCCTGACCAGTAGGCGGGGAAGTATGTATTATCCGTTGTGAGAGCTGGGAACTGCCCTGTAGCTCGAAGTGTGTTGTTTGCAAGTTGAGCAGCTTCTTTATCCATCGCTGGAATGTACCACTCTGGGGTCGCGCTGGAAGTGTTGTCGTTTCTCTTGATCTCCGCTGAAATGTCAACACAAGCCGAACCAAAACCAAGGGTCTGATACGTCGCCCCAGAAGCCGCGTCACTGGAGAATGTGCAGTTGCCTGTGGAGCATTGCACAGGGACTAGTTCCGGGTCTCTCAGCAGACCGAGGAGGATGGCGGTTGTGGTGTCGCCATCCAGGGTCATGGGCTCATAACGGGCTGTAAGTGTTCCAATGCCAGTGAGGTTGTTTGCGCGAGGCACGCTTGCCACGACACCTTGGAGTGTTTCATGACAGACGACTGGGTGGATGATCTGCTGCGAAAAAGGGTCGATGGCGATCGCAAGCACAGTAATCCAGGCACCAAGAGCAGCAACGTGACTACGGACATTTATTAGCTCATCCTCAAACATGATGATCAATTAGTAACCCACCGGCTCTGCAAGCGAAAGACGAGTAGCAACGAACCCCAGGGGCCTCTACTAGCGGAGTCAAAATGCTCGAAATCGATCAAGCTTCTGGCCTTGGAGAACCAAAGCCACTTAGACTGGCTGATACCTAACTACGGTTATTCCAGTGTTCAGTTGCGCCAATCGAAGTAACATACCTTCTGCGACCGGCAGAAGAAGCGCCGACTTAACAACCGCAGCAAGAATAGCTACTAGCGTGTTGATAGAGATCTTGAGCGGCATCTCAGTCACCACGTATCCGTCAAAATAGCGCAGTGTTGCGACCAAGCATGCCAGAGCAAGGACTGACAATGTGCAGCTCGCTATCTCTGCTGCCCATCCGTCCACCCATTGTTTCTGAAGCCGCACATGTAGCGGAGGCTTTGCTGATGAGTCTGGCGTCTGAAATGCAGTTTCCGTGGCGTGCAATGTCTTCTCGCCGTGCTCTTGGCTGCTGACGCTGACAGGAGTGTAGCTGTGGTCGTTCGTGCTTGCTGGGTGGCTCGACATTGTGTTTGAACGAGCGCGAATTTGGCGGCGCGAGCAGAAATTTGGAGAAGCAACACGCGTGGGCTAAACAGCTGTTGCTGCAGGGTGTAATGTCAACTTCGAAGCGGACATTTTAAAGTGTTGTATCGGGAGCAAGCAGATACATGTACTTGAGCAGCGGGTCAGGGCGTGATTCCGCCCCCATAAGGCCTCCCGCGGCTATCATACGCTACAGAGTACTATTCAGTTACAGCGCCTTAGATCGAAATCAGTTTAGTGCAGACGAAGTTAGCTACCATCGTTACCCAAATAGGCTAATGGGCAAAATGGTTTTGCCCGAGTTTGTACACATGTAGCGGTGCACAGGCAAAACTCAAACACAGCATGCATGGGCGCTACAATTTCAAATTCTGGACATTTCGCGCCCAACGAGACTTTCACCAATCTGCGGAAATGAGGAAGGG
>Ga0265797_10003527_pt1 | contig 24892 bp, 24 predicted proteins | sample P2T30metagenome_FD_192433 | JGI IMG/M metagenome (GOLD analysis project Ga0265797, IMG submission 192433) | Plant litter microbial communities from East Loma Ridge, Irvine, California - P2 T30 | ecosystem: Environmental > Terrestrial > Plant litter > Unclassified | place: USA: California... | reverse complement strand
CTGCAGACCCAGGCGCGCATGGCGCTCGAGCTGTCGCTGCGGCCGGCGCTGGCGCGCGGCGAGTTCGAGCTGCACTACCAGCCGCGCGTCGACCTGCGCAGCATGCGCGTGGTGGCGCTGGAAGCGCTGATCCGCTGGAACCATCCGGAACTGGGGCGCGTCGCGCCGGGCGAATTCATCGGCATCGCCGAAGAGACCGGCCTGATCGTCGAGATCGGGCGCTGGGTGCTGCTCGAAGCCTGCCGCGCCACCCAGGCGCTGGTGGCCGAACACGGCCGGCCGGTGCGGGTGTCGGTGAACGTGTCGGCGCGCCAGCTGGCCCAACCCGGCTTCGTGGGCGAGGTGCGCGCGGTGCTGGAAGCCACCGGGCTGGCGCCGCACTGCCTGGAACTGGAGCTGACGGAAAGCGCGCTGATCGAGGACCTGGAAGTCACGGCTTCCATGCTGGGCGAGCTGGGGGCGCTGGGGGTGAAGCTGGCGGTTGACGACTTCGGCACCGGCTACTCGGGCCTGACCTACCTGCGCCGCCTGCCGATCGACGTCCTCAAGCTGGACCGCTCGTTCGTGCTGCAGGACGACGGCCGCATCAGCGCCTTCGACTTCGTGAAGGCCTTCGTGGACATGGCGCATGCCCTGCGCATGTCGGTGGTGGCCGAAGGCGTGGAGACCGCCGAGGTGCTCGATTTCCTGCGCGCGGCCGACTGCGACGAGGTGCAGGGCTACCTGCTGGCGCGGCCGATGCCGCTGTCGGCGCTGGCACCGCACTTGCGGGATTAGGACTCAGGCCGCGGCGTCGTCCAGCACGCTGGCATCCGGCGCGGCCTCGCCGGCGGCGTCGGGCACCAGCAGGAACAGGCTGCGCTCCAGCACTTCGAAGCGCAGCGGCAGCGCCATCTTGCAGACTTCGCCATCGGTCGCGACCTTCAGGCGCCTGCGGCCGGACAGCAAGGGGCCGCGCACCGTCATGGTCTTGAACGCGAACGCGTCGACGTCGTCGGCCTCGCCCAGGCGGCCCAGCGCCCCGCGCACCAGCAGGCCCAGCATGCGCAGCTTGCCAACCGCGCGCGGCGCGATCGCGGCCAGCCTTCCTTCGTCAAGCGCGTGCTCCAGCGGCGGCATGCCGACCTGCTCCATCTGCAGGCGGTTGTTGCCAACGAACAGGGTCGGCGTGCGCAGGTGGCGCGTGCGGCCGTCGAGTTCGAGCGTGATGCGCAGGCTGCGGTGGCCGCGCAGCGCGGTCTTGATGGCCGACAGCAGCGCCACCACGCGCGAGCGCCCGTACTGCCGCTTGTCGTGCTCGCGTTCCTCGAGCAGCTTGGGGTAAAGGCCGACGCTGGCGTTGACCAGGAAGATGCGCTCGTTGACCCTGCCGATCTGCACCGGGCGCGCACGCGCGCGCAGCAGCGCGTGGACCGCTTCGGCCAGGTCTTCGGGGATATGGTGGGTGCGTCCGAAGTAGTTGAAGGTGCCCTGCGGCAGCACGCCGAAGGGGCAGCCGGCCAGCACCGCCTCGTGGGCCACCGTGTTCAGGGTGCCGTCGCCGCCCGCCGCGACCAGGATGCCCGCTTCCTCCACCGCGCGCACTGCCATGCGCTTTGCCGCCGCCCCGAGCTCCGCGCCGTCGTGCACCACCTCGAGGTGGCAGCGCCGGCCGGCGCCCTCCAGCACCTCGCGGATTGTCGAACAGCGCAGTTCGGTCTCGGCATGGCCCGAGCCGGCGTTCAGCACCACCAGGAAGGGGGCGTCGGGACGCGCTTGGGTCATCTGCATGGGTAGGGGTCTCCTGATTGCGATCGGTCGGAAAACGGCAACCGGAACACGTCCCGGCGCCACCTCTTTTAGCATAGCAGTCTTTACACGCGAAGGCGGTTCGCTTGGCGGAGGCAACATTGGGGTGTCGCTAATTTTCCGACGCGCCAAGCGTGTACCGACAGGGTTATACTCGGCCCCACAATCATTACGACCGGGGCCGGGAGCACGCGGGCGCCATGAGTCCACCCTCACCCACAGGCACAGCAATGAGAATCAGCAAGGAAAAAGCAGCCGAGAACCGGACCGCTTTGATCAGGGCCGCCAGCAAACTGTTCCGCGAACGCGGGATCGACGGTGTCGGCGTCGCCGAGATCAGCAAGGAGGCCGGACTGACCCACGGCGCCCTGTACGCCCATTTCAAGTCCAAGGAAGAACTGGCCCTCGAAGCGCTGTCCTATGGGCTCGAACAGAACAATGCGCGGATGTACGCGTCCACCGTCGGCGGCATGCCCGACCTGGCCGGTTTCCTCGACCATTACCTGTCCCCCGAATCGCGCGACGACTACGGCAACCGTTGCCCGATCGCGGCCTCGGCCAGCGAGATCGGGCGCCAGGACAAGGCGCTGAGCGCGCGCTTTGCCGAAGGCTACCTGGTGATGGCGCGCGCCTTCGAGCGCCAGATCGCCGAGAACAGCCCGGGCAGCGACGCGCTGGCGCGCGGCATGCTGGTGGTGGCGGCGATGATCGGCAGCGTGACGGTCGCGCGCGGCGTCGCCAAGGCGAATCCGGTGCTGTCGGAACAGGTGCTGGCGGCGGCGCGCCGCCTGCTGGACGAACTGATGCTGAGCAGCGGCGAAGGCGATGGTACGGGCGCGGCGCCACCACCACTGGCCGGGCAGCACCGCCGCGCCGGCGACAATTCGAACCACTGAGTCACGCTCATGACGCAAAACGGGGGCAGGATCCGATGATCCTGCCCCCGTTTCTCCATCCCTACCCTGCTGCTGTTTACTTCGTCACGACGATCGGCGTACGGTGGCCGGCCTTGAAGGTGTACAGCGTGATCACGCCGTCGCGGATATCGCCGCGCGCATCGAAGGCGATGTTGCCGGTCACGCCCTTGTAACTGATCTTCGCCAGCTCGGGCAAGTATTTCGCCGGGCTCGAGGAGCCGGCCTTGTCCATCGCCGCCGCGATCGCCAGCACCGCATCGTAGGAGTAAGGCGCGATGATCTGGACGTCGACGCCGAAGCGCTTGCGGTACTCGGCACGGAACTTGTCCAGGCCCGGCTTGCCCGCGGCTTCGACGCCGCCGGCTTCGGCGCAGATGACTTGGCCATCCGTCATGGTGCCGCCGGACAGTTTCTGCATCTCATCCGAGCAGATGCCGTCGCCGCCCATCATCTTCGCGTTGATGCCGAGCTGCTTCATCTGGCGCAGCATCGGGCCGGCCACGGCGTTCATGCCGCCGAAGAACACCAGGTCCGGGTTGGCTGAACGGATCTTGGTCAGGATCGCCGCGAAGTCGGTCGCCTTGTCGGTGGTGAATTCCTTGGCGACGACGTTCACGCCCTGCTGGCGCAGGCTGTTCGAGAACTCGGTCGCCAGGCCCAGGCCGTAGGCGGTGCGGTCGTCGACCACGGCGACGCGCTTCGCGTTCATAGTCTTGGCGGCATAGCGGCCCAGTACGTGGCCCAGCTGGATGTCGTTGGCGACCACGCGGAAGGCGGTGTTGAAGCCCTGCTGCGTGTATTTCGGCGAGGTCGTCGAGGCCGAGATCTGCGGGATGCCGGCGTCGAAATAGATCTTGGAGGCCGGGATCGTGGTGCCCGAGGTCTCGTGGCCGATCACGCCGTTGACCTTGGCGTCGGCCAGTTTCTGGGCCGCCTGGGTCGCCTGCTTCGGTTCGCCCGCATCGTCCTCGCCGACCAGCACCCACTTGACCTTGCGCCCGGCGATGGAGGCGCCGCGCGCGTTCAGGGCTTCGATCGCCATGCGCGCGCCGTTTTCGCTGTCCTTGCCGAAGTGGGCCACCGGGCCGGTCATCGCGGCCACATGGCCGATCCGTACCGTTTCCTGGGCCGACACCGCGCCCGCCGCGGCCAGCGCCGCCATCAACAACACCTGCTTCTTCATTCCATCCTCATCTAATTAGGTGATTCTTTATACCAAAGTGATAGGGTACCGTGAATGGCTGCAACTCACAAGTGTTGCAAGGCAATGTGAAGTTTGGGGCACAATGCGTTCTTTGCGTGTCCGAAGCTTTCCATGGAATCTGCCAAGCCCTTGCCCCTGATGAATGCCGCCATGCTGCTGCGCGCCCTGTTCCGGCGCCCGCGCCGCACCCCTGGCGTACCTACGCCGCGCACCGTGTTCCGGCTCGACGCCATCGACCCGGCCGAGGTGCGCCGCTACCGCCAGGCGCTCGGTTTCCGCGACGAAGGCATCCCGCTCACCTATTACTACCTGCTGGCCCAGCGCGCCCAGCTGGCCACGATGCTGGAAGCCGCCTTCCCGTTCCGCCTGCCCGGCATCGTGCACACCGAAAACACCCTGCGCCTGGAAACGGCGCCGCAGCCCGGCCAGCCGCTGCAGCTGACCACCGCGGTCGCGATCCGTCCCCCGGCCGAGAGCGGCGCGGTGTACGCCGTCCTCGACACCGCCGGTTCCCAGGACGGCGCCACGCTGTTCACCTGCCGCAGCACCTACCTGGTGGTGCGCGGCAAGCGCGACGGCCATGGCCGGCACCGTCCCACCGACGCGGCGCGGCCGGCGCTGGCCACCTGGCAGCTGGCGCACGGCAGCGGGCGCGCCTACGCCCGGGTATCCGGCGACTGGAACCCGATCCACCTGTGGGGCTGGTCGGCGCGCCTGATGGGCATGAAGCGCCCGATCATCCACGGCATGCACACGCTGGCGCGCGCCTGCGCCGAGCTCGAGGATGCGACTGACCGTCCGGTGCGGCTGCTGGAGGCCCGTTTCAAGGCGCCGGCCGCCCTCGGCAGCGAGCTGGCACTGGACGCCACGCCCGGGGACGGCGCTTTCGCGGTGCGCTGCGGCGGCAGGGTCGTGGCCGAAGGACATTTCGAGCTGGGTGCCGGTTGATCCAGCTCAATCCATGCATTGTGCATTGCCATCATGCTGGTGGGGTCAATCGAGGATCCCCGCCATGGACCAGCCTGCATCGCAGCCGGCGTCTCAGCCGGCATCTGAGCCGGCAACTCAGCCGATCTATCGCCGCATCCTGCTGCCAACCGACGGGTCGGAAGCCTCGCAACGCGCCATCCTGGCCGGCGTCAATTTCGCGCGTGAAATCGGTGCCGACGTCGTCGGCCTGACCGCCACGCCCGCCTTCCACGTCGTCAGCGCCGACCCCGACATGATCGAGGACACGCCGGACGGGTACGCCGCCGCCAGCCGCGAGCGGGCCCAGGCGCTGCTGGCCGCCGTCGAACGCGCCGCGCGCGAGGCCGGCGTGCCCTGCCGGCTGGAGCAGGCCGTCTCCGACAATCCCTACGAAGCCATCATCGGCACCGCGCGCCGGCTCGGCTGCGACCTGATCGTGATGGCCTCGCACGGCCGGCGCGGGCTGCAGGGCTTGCTGCTCGGCAGTGAAACCCAGAAAGTGCTGGTGCACAGCGCGATCCCGGTGCTGGTGCACCGCTGAAACCGGCCCGCGGAGGCATCATGTACAAGCGCATCCTCGTCCCGACCGACGGCTCCGACGTCTCGGCGGTGGCCGAACAGGCCGCGGTCGCCTTCGCGCGCGCCCTCGGCAGCGACATCGTCGCGCTGTCGGTGGCCCAGAGCTACCCGGCGTATGCCGCGGCCGAAGCCTCGATGGCGGTCGACCCCGATCTCGACATCCACGCGCTGCGCGACGCGGCCGAACGCAACGCCGCCCGGGTATGCGCCGCCGCGGCGGCTGCCGGCGTCCCCTGCACGGCGCTGACCGTGTCCGCCCACTCGCCCAGCGACGCCATCCTGGACAGCGCGCGCGAGCAGGCCTGCGACCTGATCTTCATGGGCTCGCACGGCCGGCGCGGCCTGTCGCGCCTGCTGGCGGGCAGCGAGACGCAAAAGGTGCTGGCCGGCGCGGAAGTGCCGGTGATGGTGATGCGGCCCCGGCCGGCCGGCAAGCCGGGGTGACGCCATGTTCGGCCGCATCCTGGTCCCCACCGACGGCACCGAGCGTTCCGTGCAGGCGCTCGAGACGGCGCTGCGCCTAGCCGCGCTGTCCGGCGGCCACGTCATTGCCGTGCACGCCAGCCCGCCGCCCTACGTCATGGCGCAGGAACTGGGGCTGGCCGCACCGATCCACGAAGCCTGGCGCCGCGAACAGGATCAACTGGGCCAGGATGCGGTCGCCTATGTCCGGCGCCGTGCCGGCGAAACCGGCGTCATCTGCCAGACGGTGCTGGCGCCCGGCCTGGCGCCCCACGAAGCCATCGTGCGCACCGCGCGCGAGCAGCTTTGCGACCTGATCGTGATGGCCTCGCGCGGGCACGGCGGCCTGGCGGGGCGGCTGATCGGCAGCGAGACCTGGAAGGTGCTGAGCCACAGCGCGGTGCCGGTGCTGGTGCTGCGCTGAGCGCCCTTGCCCACACGCGTGGCCCGCGCGTGCAGCGGCTCAGGCGGCGCGCCGGCCCAGCGCGCGCAGGCGCTCGCGCCAGCGGTCGATCTGGGCCGGGTCCAATTGGCCGGCGCCGCCAACCACGGTGCTGCGCATCGGCGCGATCCCGGCCGGGCCGAGGATGCTGCGGCGCATCAGCTTGAGGCTGTGCGCGCCGTGCAGCCAGCGGTAGGTCGGCGCGGCCATCGGCGTGCTGACCACCAGGCGCGCGCTGCGGCCGCGCAGCAGGCCGTCGCCGAACAACCGGCCGTTGGCGGGCGCGAGCGCGAAGCCGGGCCGCACGACCTGCTCCAGGAAACCCTTCAATACCGCCGGCATGTCGCCGAGCCAGAGCGGATACACCAGCACGAGGTGGTTGGCGCGGCGGATCGATTCCTGGGCCGCGACCAGGCGCGGCGGCGGGGTGCCGTGGCGCCACTCGGCCGCACTGCTCACCAGGGGAAATACCAGCCGCGCCGGTTCCACCAGTTCGATCTCGTGCCCGGCAGCCGTGGCGCCCTCGGCGTAGGCCTGGGCCAGCGTGCGGCAGATGTGCACCCGGCCGACATCGGGGTGGCCCTGCACGATCAGGATGCGCGCGCCCATCAGTGCACCCGCCACGTTCGACTGGCCGGGACGACCCGGTCGGGGGCTGGGATCCGGGCGTCATCGTTGAGTTGGCTTGACATGGGTCCAAGCCTAGCGGCACGCACTAGCGTTACGTTGAGGAACATCAAGTGTGACCACGAATCCGTTCTGAGGCGCCATGGTTGTCGACAGACGGAAAGTTCCCGGGTCTCGTTTGACGCAGATCAAACCAAGTATTTGATCCACGCCGAAACTGGAACGTCACCCGGCCCGCAGCCCGTGCTCCCGCCCCATGAAGACTCCGACCGCCAACACCAGCCGCCCACGCACGCTCTACGCCGCGATCCGTCACGCACGCAAGGCCCTGTGCCTGCGCCTGCAGGGCGCCTTGCGCGAGCCCGACGACATGCTCGTGCGCAGCTTCGCCATGCTGGTGGCCGAGGTCGAGGCCGGGTTCCGCCATGAAGAAATGATCATGGGCACGCTGGGCTACGCGCGCCTGCGCGAGCAGCGCGAAGAAAACGCCGTGGTGCTGAGCGCCCTGCACCGGGTGTTGCCCGAGGTCGAGGATGGCAATGCGCCGCTCGGGCGCGAGGTCGTGACCGCCCTGCTCGATGTGCTGGCCCTGCACCGGCTCAGCACCGACCTGGCGCTGGCTGTGGCCGTGCACGAACCGCCGCAACGGGTGCGCGGCAGCGCGGCGCGCATGACCCTGCGCGTGGGCGTCCGGGCGCGCCACTCACATTAGCGCCGGCCGCTGCTCGTTTGAGCAATCACTTCAACGCTTTTCTGCGGCGCTGGATCGTCTCGCCCGACACCATGAAGGCGCCGTCGCCGCGGTAATGCAGGGTCTCGGGCCAGCGCGGCCGGGCCCGGGCACGCGCCGCGACCACTTCCCAGACAAAGAAATCGTAGCGCTCGACCAGGCTGTCGTCGTGCAGGCGGCACTCGAACTGGGCGTGGCATTCACGGATCGAGGGCGCCGCCACCTGTTCCGACGCTTCCGGGCTCAAGCCGAAGGCGGCGAACTTGTCGATTTCGCTCCCCGTGGTCGAGCCGACGCCCAGTACCTGCTCGATCTGCGCGCGGGTCGGCAGGTTGAGCACGCACTCGCCGCTGGCGCGGATCAAGCGATGGCTGTGGTTGGCCCTGGATATCACGCAGCCGACCAGCGAGGGCGAAAATTCCATCACCGTGTGCCAGCCCATCACCATCAGGCCGCGCTCGCCGCCATGGCTTGAGGAGACGAGCAGCACGGGACCGGGTTCGAGGTAGCGGCGGACTTCATGTAGCGGTACGGGCATCTTGCGCTTGCTGGCTGGCATCGCTTCTCCTTTGATGGGACGTGCCACGATTATCGCGGCAAGCGGCGTGGCGCGGCGTCCGCCTGCCGATCGCGTAGAATCGGGGCCGTCCATTCAGTCACTCCAGAGGAAAATCCATGCTCGCAGTACGCATCCACCAATACGGCAAGCGCGACGTCCTGTCGCTCGACGAGATCCCGGTGCCGGAGATCGGCCCGGACGAATTGCTGGTGAAGGTCGTGGCGACCTCGATCAACCCGGTCGACTGGAAGGTGCGCGAAGGCTACCTGAAGGAGATGATTCCCCACCCGCTGCCCCTGACCCTGGGCTGGGACCTGTCGGGCGTGGTGACCGCGGTCGGCGCGGACGTGGCAGGCTGGCAGGCCGGCGACGCCGTGTTCTCGCGGCCGGACCTGAAGCGCAACGGCACCTATGCCGAATACATCGCGGTGCGCGCCGTGGAATGCGCGCGCAAGCCGGCCACCGTCTCGCATGCGGAAGCGGCCTCGCTGCCGCTGGCCGGCATCACGGCCTGGGAAGCGCTGGTCGATGCGGCGCGCGTGCAGCCGGGCCAGCGCGTGCTGGTGCATGCCGGCTCGGGCGGCGTCGGTTCGCTGGCGATCCAGATCGCCAGGGCGTTCGGCGCCACCGTGATCGCGACCACGTCCGGGCGCAACCGGGCGCTGGTCGAATCCCTGGGCGCCGACCAGGTGGTCGACTACACGACGACGCGCTTCACGGAGGCCGTGGAACCGGTCGACGTGGTGTTCGACACCCTCGGCGGCCAGGTGCAGGAAGACTCCTGGGCCATCCTGCGTCCGGGCGGCACGCTGGTCTCGATCGTCAGCCCGCCGGACCAGGAACGCGCGCGGGCCCTCGGCGTGAACGGCGCCTTCGTCTTCATCGGGCCGAACGCGCCGGTGCTCGAAAAACTGGCCGGGATGGTCGACGGCGGGCGCCTGCGCCCCATCGTCGGCGCCGAATTCGCGCTGCGCGACATCGCAAAAGCGCATGCGCTGAGCGAAAGCGGGCGCGCGGTCGGCAAGATCGTGCTGTACGCGGGCACGCCCTGAACCAGGTCCGGCGGCGGATGGAAGGCCAGGCCTTACGCGCGGGGCTGCGCCGGCACCGGCGCCTGCTGGCCCTGTGCGCGCTGTCGGCGCTGGTGCACCTGGCGCTGCTGGAATGGTTTGCCGCCAGTCCCGCCGGCGCCCCGCCCGCCATGCCGCCGGGTGCGCCCGGCGACGAACTGGTGCTGCGCCTGGTGCCGCCGGCTGCCGCGCCGCCTGCCCGCGCCACGCAGCCGGCCCTGCAGAGCGCACCCGCAGCCACCTCCGCGCCGGCGTCCGCGCAGCCTCCGCCTGTCGGACGGCGAGTGCCGACGCCCACACCCGCACCGGCGCTCGACATCCCGCTCGACGACGCCCCGCCCACGCCCCGGCAGGCCGGCGCCCAGGCGCCGGCACGGCCGCCCGGCGCCGCTGTCCCGGACAGTCCGCCGGACGCCGCGCCGCCGGTCCAGATGCCCAGCCGCTACCGCGTGCGCATGCCGGACAGCGTCCGCCTGCGCTACCTGCGGACGCGCCAGGCCGGCGCCGGCGCGCCCGAACGCCTGCCCGACGCCCGCCTGGCATGGCGCAGCGATGGCGAACACTATGAGCTGGAGATGGATGGGGTGCTGGGCCGGCTCGCGAGCCGCGGCACCAGCAGCGATACCGGGGTGCGCCCGCGCAGCGCCGTCGAGGAAGGCGGCAAGGGCCGGCTTGCCACCGAGTTCGCGGAGGGCCAGGTGCGTTTCGGCGCTACCGGCACCAGTGCGCCCGACACCCTCGGCATCCAGGACCGGGCCTCGGTCCTGATGCAGCTGGCGGGGATGGGCCTGGCCGAACCCGACCAGATGCAGGGCACGATCGAGGTCGCCGTGGCCGGCAGCCAGGATGCGCGCATCGAACAATACCAGGTGATCGGCATGGAAGCGCTGGCGACCCCGCTCGGCACGCTGCGCGCCTGGCACCTGGCCCAGCGCGCGGCGCCGGGCCAGCCGCGCCTCGAGATCTGGCTCGCGCCGGACCAGGGCTGGCTGCCGGTGCAGCTGCGCCTGACCGCGGCCGACGGCGTGGCGTCGACCCAGGTCGTCAGCAGCATCGATCCTCAGTAGTCGCGCACGCGGCGCCAGCCGCCCTTGCGCGCGCCCTGGGCCTTGGCCGAGGGCAGTTCCATGGTCGTGTTGCCGCCATCGGCGGTGGTGGCCACCAGCTTCAGCGCGCCGCTCGGCAGGCGCACGATGATGAAGCCGACCGCGGCCGAGGAATTCGACAGGCGCCGTCCGGCGATCAGGGTCGCCGTATTGTTGGTGGTGGTGCCGGTCGACGCCGGGTCGACCAGCAGGGCCTTGGCCGTGCAGACATCCACCTGGTACAGGTTGCTGGTGCCGCCGACCGAGCAGGCGGTCGAGGTGGTCGGCAGGTTGGTGACCACGTTGAGGGTGCCCGAGACCACCTTCGGATCGAGGTTGACGCGCTCGCCCGTGTTCTGGTCGAGGTCGAAGAACCAGCCGGACTTGGTGCCGAGGTCGACCTCGTTGCCGGTGATCTTGAAGTTGCCGGTGAAGTTGCCGGCGGTGTCCGTCACCTTGACCAGCTTCTGCTGCACCATCTGCGCGGCGCGCCAGTCGATTGCCTTGATGCCGGTGCCGGTATCCTTCAGCACGTACACGCTCTGCTTGTCGGCGACCGGGATGTCGGTCACGTCCAGCAGGCGTCCGGTGCCGAAGATCACCACCCGGCTCACGCCCTGGGTGACCTTGCCGTTCGTGTCGGTGGTGTCGACTTCGCACAGGGTGACTTCGGGCGCCGTCGTCACCGGCTGCAGCGCGCCGGCATCGCCCATCTGCACCACGACCGGCTTGCCGCCCGCGGTGTAATCGTAGCGCCACATCTTGCCCTGGTTGTCGCCCGCATAGACATAGGTCACCAGCGGGTCGGCGATCGGGTTGGCGGTGATGGCGGTGATGCGCGCCAGGCCGGACGGGGTCGAGCGGTCGCCCGCGCCGGTCGGGGTATCGTCCAGCACCGCGCCGGTCGCCACGTCGACCACCAGCACCCGGCCCTGGCCGTCGCCGACGTTGATGTTGTCGCCGCCCGGCGCGTTGTTGTAGCCGGTGGTCAGGAACACCACCCAGCGTTCGTTGCCGCTGCCGTCCTTCCAGGTGCCGAACTGCGGGTTGCCGAACGAAAGCCCGAGGTTTTCATAATAGTTGGTGCCGCTGCAGACCGCGGGGTCGGCGCACAGCTCCCACATCGCCTTCGGGTCGCCCGGGTCGGTGACGTCGACCGCGTAGAAGCCGCGCCCGCCCGCGTTCAGGCCCGCCACCAGCACGCTGTGCCATTTGCCGCCGAAATACACGTCGCCGATCTCGGGCGCGCCGTCGGTCGTGAACTGGTGGTTCAGGCCATAGGTCAGGCTGGCCTGGGCCGGCAGCTTCTTCATCGTGATGCGCGGCACGTAGGCCCAGGTCTCGTCGCCGGTGGCGGCGTCGAAGGCGTGCAGCATGCCGTCGTTGGCGGCCACGAACACGGTCGGCTTGCGCGCCGCATACGCGGCCTTGAATTCGGTGTAGCCGGTCGCCGTGTAGGCCTTGCGCGGATCGCGCAGGTAGGCCGGCTTGGACGAGGCGATGTCGCCCAGCACGATCGGCAACGGCGCGCTCGCGCCCGCCGGCGCCTTGGCGGTGCGCGCATAGCTGCGCAGCACGTTGTCGTCGGCGTAGCGCTGCTGGCCGCGCAGCCAGTCGACGATGGTCGAGCCGCTGTTGACGATGGCGCGGTCGGCGTCCGACAGGCTCGCGCACTGCGACAGCATGTTGCACTTGTTGTCGAACCAGGCCTTTTCCACGGCCAGGCTGAAGTTCTCGTACTTGAACGGCACCAGCGCCTTCGTCACGGTGTTGAGCATGAAGATCTTGCTGCGGTCGTCCGTGGTGTCGCCCACCTTCTTGCCGACCGTGTCGGAGGTGGTCCAGGTGACCTTGTCGCTGACGATGCCGGTGGCGGTGTCGATCTTGCGCGCCGACAGTTCGCCGTACCACTTCACGGTGGTGAAGGTCGAGGAAAAGATGTCGTTGTCTTCCTGCGAGATGTTCGGGGTCGAGGTGGCCGCCGCGGCCGCCGCGCCGATGCGCACCTGGATGTTCGACAGCGCCGCGCTCAGGCCCTGCACCACCTGGGTCGGGTCGGACGCGCTGAAGTACTTCCCGTGGCCGTTGATGGCCGCGTGCCACAGGTCGTCCACGCGCGACTGCAGGGCCGCCGAACCGCTGTCCTGGCTCGTCTGCGGGTCCGGCCACACGTAGGCGTTGCCGCCGTTCCAGGGGCAGCCCTTGGCCACGCCGTTCTTCAGGTTGTAGAAGTCGCCGCCCGGCGTCGGGTTGGTGTCGTATTTCGACTCGTAGTTCATGACGCCGTCCACGCCCAGGCCGAGCGCGTAGGTGTTCATGTGCAGGCGGTCGTTGTCGCCGGTGGCGGCCGGCACCAGGCCCGGGTTCTTCCAGTCTTCGAGGTCGTTGCGCAGCGAGCTGGTGCTGTCGTTCGAACCGCCGTTGTACCAGTACAGCGCGACGTCGGCCAGCGAGTTGTAGCTCTGCGCGCTCGCATCGAGGCAACCGCTGGCGCGGGTGCAGAAGCGCGCCGTGCTTTCCACGTTGTCGTTGTTGACCACCTCCTTGGCCGGGCCGCCGTTCCAGTAGCCGTCGGTGGTGATGAAGGTGAAGTTCTGCTGGCAGGCGTACTGCACCGCCGCGTCCTTGGCCGCATAGTTGTACGGGCTCTGGTTGGCGTACATCTTGCCGATCGCGTGCAGCGCCAGGCGGATCGGGGTCGACTGGTCGCCGTTCATCGCGTACAGGCGGGTGTACCAGTCGGCGCGGTTGGTGGCCGAGAACTGGCGCGGCGGCGTCATCCCGCCCTGGGCGGCGGCGGTCGACAGCGACACGATGCCGACGTTGTAGTTGGCGGAGAGCGACTGGAAGGCCTGGCCGACCGCCGTCTTCATCATCTGGTTGCGCGACTTGTAGTAGGCGTACCAGTTGGCGAAGTTGGTCATTTCCTCGTCGTAAGTGCAGCTGGTGCCCATGCAGTCGGTGCGGCCCGAGGCCTTCGGGTAGCTGGTGCGCGAGGAGACGATGTCGGTGCGCACGAAGATGGCGGCGCCGGCGCCGAGCGGCGTGGTCGTGGCCGGGATGACGTCGAAGGCGCCCGCGTCCGGCACGCTGGTGGGCAGGGTGACGAACTTGAGGTTGTTGGGGTTGTTGCTGAGGGTGCCCATGGACACCGCCTTGCCGCCGCTGTCGCTGGTGTTGTCGACCAGGCAGACCGCGTTCTTGCCGTACTGCGCGCACACGCTGGTGGCACTGTTGCCGCCGACGTAGGCGGCGATGTTGCCGCCGCTGCCGATCTTGCTGGCCAGCGTGGACGCCACCGTGTTGGCGTTCGCGCTCTTGTCGAAGGTGATGCTGCTGCCCAGCAGGCGTGTGTCGCCCAGGCTGGTGCCGGACGCCAGCGAGGTCGAGTTGCCGGCGGCGCCGGTCACGGTGATGATCGCGGTCGGGCGCTGCTTCGGATCGGCCAGCGACTGCTGGGCGTCGACGCTGATGGCCCAGCCGTTGCGGCTGTTGTCGGACACCACCGAGCAGATGCCGGCGCTCTTGCCGGTGGAGCCGGTCAGGCAGTCGATCGGGATCACGGCGACCTGGTTGGTGCCGCCCAGCGTGATGCCGTAGCTGGAGCAGGCCGGCACGCTGTTCGAGGTCGGGGAGCGCACGCAGGCCACGTACTGGTTGGTCAGCCCGGACTTGGCGATGATCGAGGCCGCCAGGTTGGTGGCCAGCGTGCTGCGCTCGGTGCTGCTGTTGGTGCCGCCCGAGGCCAGTACCGCGCCATTGGTGATCGTGACGGTGCCGCCCGACTCGGTGACGGTGACGGCGTTGATCGACAGGTCGGTGTCCGAGCGCGAAGCGCCGATGGTGATGGTGCCGTAGGCCGCCACCACGCCGCCGTTCGGGTTGCCGTAGCGCGGGTATTTATAGTCGCCGACGTATTTGGCCTGGCAATTGGTCAGCGCGCGGCTGTTGCACCAGCGGACCTTGGCCGGGAACGGGTAGCCGTCGGGCGCATCGGCGCCGACCTCGGTGGTGACGCAGCTGGTCAGGTTGGCGTCGGCACAGTACTCGGCGACGCTGATGGTGTAGTAATAGGGACTGGTGGTGTAGGCGACCGCGGTGTAGCGCGAATCGTTCGGGTAGGTGTAGGTGGCGGTGTTGTAGACGCAGTTGTTCTTGTTGGTGTCGCACCACTTCAGGTCGGGAAAGCCGGCCGCCAGGTTGCTGCTGTTGGTGCTGCTGCCGAGCAGGTCGCGCCGGTTGATGCCGAAGCCGTCGGTGGTCACCGAGGTCCAGTTCGAGGTAGTGCTGCGCGTCATCGACTGGTAGCTCTTGCCCTCGTCGTCGATCGGCGGGGTGTAGCGCACCTTGGGGTCGTAGTACTGGCGGTTGAAGTCGGCGCTGTTGAACGGCGGGTGGCCCACGGTGCAGCCGCGCGTGCCGCTCGACATCTGGGCGTAGGCGCGGCAGGTGCTGCTGTCGTCCACGTAGTCGGGCGTGAAGTTGTAGGCCATCGACCCCGAGTTGTCGTACAGGAGCATCAGGTTCGGCTTGACGTTGCCGGTGCCGTTGATGTTCAGCAGGGGCAGCTGGGCGATCTTGACCGGGTCGGCAAAGGCGCCGCTCGCGGCCGCCAGCAGCAGGCCGGCGAACAGACTGAGGATTTTCTTCATAGGCTATGCACGTTTCAAGAAGGAGCGTCAGGCTCCGATCAGCACGATCATCTGGTTGGTGACGCTGGCGCCCTTCGGGCCGCGCAGGCGCGCGGTGATCACGTAGTGCACCTGCGGCGCGCCCGCATACACGGGGGACGACACCGACAGGCTGGTGCCCACGGCCACCGGCGTGCCCAGCGCGCCGGTGCGGGCGGCCGTCTGCACGCAGTTGTTCTTCGGGTCGCCGTACGGCAGCGGGGCCGAGCACAGGCGATGGATCACGTATTCGATGCTGCCGCCGGTCGGCGAGTCGACCAGCGCGCTGCCGGTCCAGAAGGCGCTGTCGCGCGGGGTCTGGCTGGTGTCCAGCAGGGCCACGTAGCCGTCCGCCTTGCTGTTCACGTAGAGCGCGGTCTTGTTGGTGGCGGCCGTCGTCCTGAGCCACTCGAAGCCCTTGTGCAGGCCGAGGTCGACCGACTCGCTGAGCGTGGCGTCGTAGGCCAGGTTGCCGGTGGCCAGCGTGGTCGAGTGGATCGACTTCATCAGGTAGATGCTGGACACCAGCATCACCGCCAGGATGATCAGGACCACGGGCAGCGCCACGCCGTGCTGCCTTATTGGAAGCTGCCTCATGTCGGTTCCGGCCTCCACGCCAGGTTGCGCAGGTTGACGACCGTCTCGAACACGCGGTAGCGGTAGCAGCGCCAGTCGGTGCCGTCGCCGGTCACCGCCACGTCGACCGTGACCGGCACCGCCGTCACGCCCAGCGGCACTTCGGTCTTGAAAACTTCCGGCTTCGCGGTGGTGGCGGTGCAGGTGCCGCCGGCGCCGGGGCGTTCCGCCGACTTGCTGCGCGCGACCACGGCGAGCCGCACCGCCACCACCTGGCGGTAGTCGCCGCCGTCGCCCACGGTGGTGTCGCCGTCGGCGTTGATGATGGTCGACGACCACTGCGTGACCTGGACCCCGCCCTGCGGCTGGAAGTTCGCGCCGCTCCTGGTGTCGAAGCCGTACTGCGCCTTCAGCGAAACGATGTTGTCGGCCACCGTCGACGGCGCGTTCGATGCGCCCGACAGGTCGGTCGCGCGCAGCTGCAGGAAGCCGTCCGACACCGACCAGGTGTGGAAGGACAGCGAATCCGGCTGGCCCAGGTCGAACAGGCGCGCGGCGCCGCCGGTGAAGCTCGCGCCCAGGTTGCCGCTGTTGAAGCGGTAGCCGCTGCCTTGCGCGATGAGCAGGTATTGGTCGTCGGGCGGCGGCGCCAGTTTGGCGGGGTCTTGAGAGATCTGCGCCAGCGCGCACTTGCCGCCCTCCTGCTCCGGGGCGACCACGATCACGTCGCGCAGGGCGAAGCCGAAGGGTACGCCGTCGACGTCGATGCGGGTGCCGCTCGCGTAGTTCTTGCGCAGGCGCAGCGTGGCGGTGCCGCCAAGCGAGCTGCCGGCATAGAAGGTCACGCGGTCCGGCGCGCTGCCGTTCGACTCGATCACGACCGGCGCCAGCCGCCTGGTGGCCACGCCACCGGTCGAGGTGGCCGCCAGCGCGTAGCCGCCGGTGTCGCTGAACACGGTGTCGCAGCCGCCGACGATCGGATCGTTCAGGCCGAAGCCGGCCTGGGCGGCGTCGCCGCCGATCGAGAACAGCGCCACCATCCCGTTCTGCATCGCGTCCGAGCCGCCGACGGCGGTGTCGCGCGTGCGCTCGGCACCGGTGACCAGGCGCAGCGCGAACACCAGCGCGAGCATGCCGATGACCACGGCGATCATCAGCTCGACCAGGGAAAAGCCCCGTTGGCGGCGGCGGGTCTTGGCTGTCATTTGGCGTTGGCGATGTAGGAAACGATGCTGTGCTGGTTGGCCGCGGTGTTCGCCTTGCGCGTCCAGGAAATGGTGACGGTCACCTGGGTGCGATTGGTGCCGCTCACGGGCGCGACCGCGATGCTGACGCCCGCGCCCGGGATAAGGGTGCGGGTCTCGTCGTACCAGGGTTTGAGGCGCGCGCCGACGGTGCCGCCCTGCGCCAGCGCATACGCGTTCAGGTTGGCCTGGTCGGCGGCCATCACGCCGAGCAGCTTGTCGGCGGCGATGGTGGCCTCGGCGCGCATGCCGGTATCCGCCAGCGCCGAATACGAGCGCGCCTGCAGGCCGATCGCGCCAAGCAGGCCGATCGCCAGCAGCGCGATGGCGACCAGCGCCTCCAGCAGGGCGATGCCCGGATCAAGGCGGCGCGGGATCTTCGGTACCGGCCTGATCATGGCGTGGTCCCCGGCGGGCAGGCCCTGGCCGAATGGGCGGCGGCACCCGGATTGCAGATGGCGGCGTTGCCGGCCAGCGTCAGTGCCACCGCCAGCGGGGCAAAAGCGCCGCTGCGCGTGATCGCCGGTGCCAGCGTGACGCGCATAAGGCGCGGGCTGACCTTGCCGTCGACCCAGCCCAGCGGCGTGAAATAGGCGGTGTCGGCTTCGACCGGCACGGTGAGCGTCGCCAGCTGTTTCGAGTCCGGCATGGTGGACGCGCTGCGCGTGATCGAACGGAAGCCCGCGCTCCCGTCCGGATCGCCGGTGGCCGCGGCGCTGGCGGTCGACCACGAGCCGCTGTCGGCGTTGCAGGGCGTGGATTCGGTCGGCCAGCACAGGTCGACGCGCCAGTCCATCTGGCCGTTGGCGTTATCGACCAGCACCAGGCGGCTGGCGCTGTTGTGGGCCACCGCCTGGCTGCGCGCCAGCATCAGGCCATCCTTGTAGAAGCCGGCCGCGCTCATGGCCTTACGCCCCAGCACCCAATCCTGCATGCCGGGGACGGCGACCGCGATCAGGATCCCGAGGATGGCCAGCACCACCCCGGCCTCGATCAGGGTGAAGCCGGCGCTGCGCTGAGGCCTCACTGGACGCACTTGCCCCCCTTGCCGTTGATCCAGCAGCTGGCGCTGGTGCCCCAGCCGGCCGGCGACTTGGTGGTGGCGCGGTTGCCGCCCTGGTCGATGGTGAATTCGAAGCCGGCCGCCTGGTTGCGCCCGATGGCGGTGACCGTGTAGCTTGACGCGGTGGCGCTGGTCAGGCTGAAACTGAAGTTGTTGCCGGCGGGCGGCAAGCGGTTCGGCGTGTCCTTGTCGAAGTCGACGTAGCTGCGCTTGTTCGACCAGTACTCTTCGGCGCTGGTCTGCACCATGCCGAGCCCCGAATAGGCTTCGACCAGGCGCCCGCGCATCACGTAATTGCCATAAGCGGGAATCGCGACGGCGCACAGGATCGCGATCACCGCCAGGGTGATCATCAGTTCGATCAAGGTAAAGCCCGATTCATTCCGTTTCATTGCTTCCTCTGCCACTTCGCCATGCATAAAAACTTTCCACACGTCAATATTAGCGCAACTCGCCACGAATTGTTCGCAAAAAAATGCTTGTGTGAAGGTTTGTTGCGCAAAGACGGCGATAAAAAAACAACTTGTTTGGCAATCGATTAATGGCCTTTGACAAGGCGACAATGCTCGATGCGTGGCGCGCTATCGGAGCGCGCGCGTCATGTAAACCGCAGGCCCGGGGTAGGTTTCCAGGCCGGGCAGCGCCGCCGCGGCCGGGCGGTAGCCGCGCGCTTCCCAGAAGGCTTGCGAATCCTGCACCGAGACCAGCGCGGCGTGGCGCAGGCCGCCCGCACGGGCCCGCGCGACCAGCTCGGCCAGCAGCGCCAGCGCCAGGCCGCGGCCATGCGCGGCGGGCAGCACGGCCAGGTCGTGCAGGTAGAGCGTGTCCGGAGTGGCAGGGAGCGTGAAGACGGCGCCCAGCGGCGTCACGCGGCCCAGGATCGACGGGTAGGCGAAGGCATAGCCGGACACGATGCCGCCGGCGCAGGCGACCAGCGTGGTCGGCGCCGCAGCGAGCAGCCTCGCACGCACCACCTCTTCGGCTTCCTGCATGGCCGGCGGGTAGCACGCTGCCTGCACGGCCAGCACCGCCCGCACATCCACATCGCGCATCGCACGCACGTCGATCGTCACCCGTCGCTCCCATATATATAGATGAGCCCGCCATTATGCACCGGGCATGCGCGGCTCGTTTTAGAAAAGCGGCTGAACATCGTCCATTCGCCGCGTGTCTATTGCCAAGATCAAACTTTTCGCGCTATGTTTCAAACTTGACATTCTGGAGCCAAGCATGACCCAACGTCCCCAACCCGGCGCCCTGGCGCTGGCCATCGGCGCGCTGTGCGCCGCCCTGTGCGCGCCCCCTGCCCTGGCGGCCGAGCCCGGCAGCAAGGCTGCGGAAGTCAACGTTTTCATCGGGACCGGCGGCGATGGCCACACCTTCCCCGGCGCGACCCGCCCGTTCGGCATGATCCAGCTCAGCCCCGACACCCAGGTGCGCCACTTCAAGCAGAGCTATCCCTGGGCCGCCGGCTACCGCTACGAGGACGATTCCATCCTCGGCTTCTCGCACACCCACTTTTCCGGCGCCGGCCACTCGGACCTCGGCGACGTGCTCCTGATGCCGACCGCGGACGAACTCAAGCTCGACCCGGGCTACCCCGAGCGCCCGTTCAGCGGCTACCGTTCGCGCTTCTCGCACAAGGACGAGCAGGCCGAACCCGGCTACTACGCGGTGAAACTGCTCGACAACGACGTCGACGTCGAACTGACCGCCGGCGAGCGCGTCGGCCTGCACCGCTACCGCTTTCACGGCAGCCAGCCCGACAGCACGGCGAAGGTGATCCTCGACCTGCGTTCCAGCATCTACGATTACGCCGGCAAGAACCTGTGGTCGCGCCTGCGCCTGCGTGGCGTTGACACGGTCACCGGCATGCGCGAGACGCGCGGCTGGGCGCCCGGCCGCCAGCTGTATTTTGCGATCCGGTTCTCGCGCCCGCTGAAAAACCACCAGCTGCTGAACCGCGAGGAAGGCGTGGAATACCGCGGCTTCGCTGCGCCCGGCAAGACCCCGTTCGAGAAGGTAGTGGTCGAGGGCAAGGCGCTGGAAGGCGTGTTCGACTTCGGCCGGCTGGACGGCGAGCCGCTGCTGGTCAAGGTCGCCGTGTCCGGCGTCAGCGAAGATGGGGCGCTGGCCAACCTGGCCGAGATGCCGGGCTGGGACTTCGACGCCGAACGCCGGCGCGCGTCGCAGGCCTGGGAGCAGGCGCTGGGCGCGGTCAACATCGAGGCGCCGCAGCCGATGAAGCGCATGGTCTACACCAGCCTGTACCACAGCCTGCTGGCGCCCAGCCTGTTCATGGACGCGGACGGCAAATACCGCGGCCCGGACAACCAGGTGCACCAGGCCCAGGGCTTCCGCTTCCACTCGACATTTTCGCTGTGGGACACCTACCGCGCCCTGCATCCGCTGTTGACCCTGATCCAGCCCGAGCAGCGCAACGTCGACTTCGTGCGTTCGCTGGTCGAATCGCAGAAGGCCAGCCCCTACGGCATCCTGCCGGTGTGGCAGTTCGCCGGCCTGGAAACCTGGTGCATGATCGGCTACCACGCGGTCCCGGTCATCGCCGACGCCTACATGAAGGGCATCAAGGGCTTCGACGCCGACGAGGCGCTGGCGGCCATGACGGCCAGCGCGCAGTACGGCCCCTACGGCGGCCTGCAGCATTACATGAAGCTCGGCTACGTACCGATCGACCTGGAACCGGAAGCGGCCTCGAAGACCGTCGAATACGCGTTCGACGACTGGACCATCGCGCGCATGGCGGAAAAGATGGGCCGCAAGGACGTCGCCGACCAGTACTACCAGCGCGCCCGCAACTGGCGCAACGTATTCGACCCGGAGACCGGCTTCGTGCGCGCGAAAAAATCGAACGGCGAGTTCCGCACCCCATTCAACCCGGTGCAATCGAACTTCGGCAGCGACTACACCGAGGGCAGCGCCTGGCAGTATTCCTGGTACATGCCGCACGATAATGCCGGCCTGGTCAAGATGCTGGGCGGCGATGCCGGCCTGGCCGCGAAAATCGACCAGGTGTTCGACGCCAGGGTCGACCCGACCGTCTACGCCCACATGGAAGACATCTCGGGCCTGATCGGCCACTACGCCCACGGCAACGAACCCTCGCACCACGTGGCCTACCTGTACAACTACGCCGGCGCGCCGTACAAGACGCAGGCGCGCCTGCAGCAGATCGTGAGCAGCCAGTACGCCGACGCGCCGAACGGCCTGGCCGGCAACGACGACCTGGGCCAGACCTCGGCCTGGCTCGCCTTTACCGCCATGGGCTTCTACCCGGTCGCGCCGGGCAGCAACGAGTACGTGATCGGCCGTCCCTTCGTCGAACGCGCCACCATCAATCTCGCCGGCGGCAAGCAGTTCACGGTGCGCGCCCGGGGGCTGTCGCCAGCCAACGGCTACGTCGGCGGCGTGACGCTGAACGGCAAGCCGCTGGCGCGCAGCTACCTGACCCACGAAGAGATCACGCTTGGGGGCGAACTGGTGTTCACCATGCAGGCGGCGCCAAACACGGCCTGGGGCAAGGACAAGGGTGCGCGGCCGTACACGATGACGGCTTACTGAGCCGCGCCCGGCCCGGCGTGAGAATTGGAGAGACACCGGGCCCCCGCGGCGGGTTAGCATGATGCATCTCATCAGGGAACCCGCCATGAAACCTGCACTCCTGCTTGCCCTCCTCCCTGCGCTGCTGCTCGCCGCCCTGCCGCCCGCCTTTGCCGACGTCAGTTGCAAGGGCAGCTGCCTGGCCCTGCTCGAGGAAGGCAACGCGCTGGCGGGCAAGGAGAAGTACAACGAGGCCCTGGCCAAATACAAGGCGGCGGCCGAGGCCGCGCCGCAGGCGTCGGTGCCGGTATCGATGAGCGCCAGCCTGCTGCTGGACCTGTCGAAGCGCGTGAAGCCCGAGCAGGCGGACGAGCTGCGCAAGGCCGCGCGCGCCTCGGCCAACAGGGCGCTGGCCATCGACGGCGCCGATCCGCTGGCCCAGGAAGTCCTGCGCATGATGGAGGACGATGGCCCGTCGCCGCTGCACAGCCTGAAGCCCGAGGCCGTAGCGCTTGCCAACGAAGCCGAAAACCTGTTCGCCCAGCGCCGTTTTCCCGAAGCGCTGGCCAAGTACGAAGCCGTGATGCGCCTGGATCCGGCATATTCCCCGGCCTGGGTCGGCGCCGGCGATTGTCATTACCTGCAAAAGGATTGGGTGCGCGCGGAAGCCATGTTCCGGCGCGCCACCGAGATCGAAGCGCTGAACGCGCAAGCCTGGCGCTTCCTGTCCGACGCCCTGCTCCAGCAAGGCAAGCGCGCGCAAGCCGAGGCGGCCCTGCTGTCCGGCATCGCCGCCGACCCGTCGCAGCGGCCGAACTGGGGCAAGCTGGACGCGATCCGCAGCGGCGACGGCCTGGCACTGAAATCCCTGCGGCTCTACCGCGGCACGCGCGTGACGATAGGCGCCGACGGCAAGGCCACTGTCAGCGTCGACGACAAGCTGAAGGACAAGCTGGCGACGCCCGACGGTGCGCTGCGCCTGGCGCTGGCGGTGTCCGAAGCGAATGCGCGCGTGGAAGACATTGGCAAGGGCAAGCGCAGCGCCTGGGACATCGAACTCGAAGCCTGGCGCACCGCCCTGAAGGTGGCCGACGAACTGCGCGAGAGCACCGGCAAGTCCTTGACCGACCCGGCCCTGCTGCAGATCCAGGCCATGGCGAAGGACGGCCAGCTCGAGCCGGCGATCCTGCTGCTGCAGTTCCGCCAGGCCTACCGCCCGGCGCTGGACGCCTGGATTGCGGCCCACCCGGGTGGCGTGACAACCTTCATCGACCGCTACGGCATCCAGCCCTGAAGCGCCGGACCGAGCGTGCCCAGCTTGTCCGGATTGCGCACCACGTAGATCGCGGCGATGCGGCCATCCTCCACAGCCAAGGACGTGACCGAGTCCGGCACCCCGTCGCGCCAGCTCAGCAGGCCCGGTTCGCCGTTGACCCGGATGATGTCGTGGCGGCTGCTGGTCCACTTGCGTTCGATCCCCGCCACCAGGCGCGCGACGCGGCTGGCGCCCAGTACCATGCGCACCGTGGTCTTGGCCTTGCCGCCGCCGTCGCCGGCATAGGTGGCGTCCAGCGCCAGCAGCGCCTCGACCCGCGCCGGGTCGCCCGAGCGCGCGGCCGCGCCGCCTGCACGCGCTCGCGCGCCCGCTGCAGCATCTTGCGGCAGGCGGCCTCGCTTCTACCCACCATGGCCGCCACCTCGGCATAGCCGAACTCGAACACCTGGTGCAGCACGAACACGGCCCGCTCTTCCGGGCCCAGGCGTTCCATCAGCAGCAAGAAGGCGGTCGAGAGCTCGCCCGCGCTTTCCAGCAGGTCTTCGGGCGAGGCCACCGCCGTCTCCACCAGCGGCTCGGGCAGCCAGGGGCCGACGTAATGGGCACGCTCGGCGATGGCGCCGCGCAGGCGGTGGATCGCCAGGCGCGTGACCACCGTCACCAGCCAGGCCTCGGGCGTGTGCGCCTCGCCCGCCGCCTACAAGGCCATGCTGAACCTGGAACACGCGGTGCGCGAAAGCGGCCTCGAACACGGCCTGATCGAACTCGTGAAGCTGCGCGCATCGCAGATCAATGGCTGCGGCTTCTGCGTCGACATGCACGGCAGCGACGCGCGCAAGGCCGGCGAAAGCGAGCGCCGCCTGTACGCCGTCGCCGTGTGGCGCGAAACGCCCTTCTTCACGCCGCGCGAGCGCGCCGCGCTGGCCTGGACCGAGGTCCTGACCCGGCTGTCGCAGCAGCAGCCCGGGCTGGAGCACGACTATGCGCTGCTGAAGGAACAGTTCAGCGACAAGGATATGGTCGACCTGACCCTGGCGATCTCGGCGATCAACAGCTGGAACCGCCTGGCGGTCGGCTTCGGAATGCAGCCGGCGGCGTAAGCGCCGTCACGAGGTCGAGGCCGGCCGCGCATGCGTCTTGCCGGGCCTCACGCGCAGCGGCGCGCGCGGCGTGGGCGTACGGACCGGGGTCAGCGCGCCGGCATAGGGCGGCGTCTCCGGATCGATCTCGACCGGATCGCTCCGCCCATCGTCGCCGCGCAGGAACTGGGCGATCGCGAGGTTGACGAGCGCCCGCTTGCCCAATTCGGCACCCGGCTCGACGCGCTTGTCGAAGTACAGGAACACGTGGGTCGCACCGGCCGCGGTCGTGATCTCGACCTTCTTCGGCAACGAGAAGCCGTAGCGGCCGCTGGCCCACAACCTGGCGGTGCACTGGCCGGCACCGGGGGGCATAAAACTGAAGTTCATGCTGGCATCCTACAACCGCCACCGCCACCGTACGCCTTGAAATTGTTCCAAACCGTAACGGCGGCAACGCATGTTGCCGGGCTTCAAGCCGAATCCGGCATGCTCAGTTGAAGCCGGCCACCGCGTGCGGCACGTAGGGCGCTTCCAGCGCGGCGATCTCGTCCGGCGTGAGCGCCACCGACAAGGCGGCCACCGCGTCTTCGAGGTGGGACAGCCTGGAGGCGCCGACGATCGGCGCCGTCACGCTCGCCTTCTGCGCCACCCAGGCCATCGCGACCTGGGCCCGCGGGATGCCGCGCGCCTCGGCCACCTGTTTCACGGCCTCGGCCACGCGGCGGTCGGCGTCCTCGGTGGCGTCGTACAGGCTGTGCATGACCTTGTCGGTCTCGGCGCGGCGGCTGCCCGTTTCCCAGTCGCGCGTCAGGCGTCCGCGCGCCAGCGGGCTCCACGGGATCACGCCGATGCCCTCGGCCGCGCACAGCGGCAGCATCTCGCGCTCTTCCTCGCGGTACAGCAGGTTCAGGTGGTTCTGCATGGTCGAGAAGCGGGTCCAGCCGTGCAGGTCGGCCAGGTACAGCGACTTGGCGAACTGCCAGGCATG
>Ga0265797_10003526_pt1 | contig 24894 bp, 20 predicted proteins | sample P2T30metagenome_FD_192433 | JGI IMG/M metagenome (GOLD analysis project Ga0265797, IMG submission 192433) | Plant litter microbial communities from East Loma Ridge, Irvine, California - P2 T30 | ecosystem: Environmental > Terrestrial > Plant litter > Unclassified | place: USA: California... | reverse complement strand
TGATCCTGAACGAACAGTTCGACGAGGCGCTGTCGGTGGCGCGCCAGCAGGTCGAGAACGGCGCCCAGGTCATCGACATCAACATGGACGAGGCGATGCTCGATTCGCAGGCCGCGATGACGCGCTTCCTGAACCTGATCGCGTCCGAGCCCGACATCTCGCGCGTGCCGATCATGATCGACTCCTCGAAATGGAGCGTGATCGAGGCCGGTCTGAAATGCGTGCAGGGCAAGGCCATCGTCAACTCGATCTCGATGAAGGAAGGCGAAGCCGAATTCCTGCGCCAGGCCGCCCTGTGCCGCCGCTACGGCGCCGCCGTGATCGTCATGGCCTTCGACGAAAAAGGCCAGGCCGATACCTTCGAGCGCAAGACCGAGATCTGCAAACGCGCCTACGACACCCTGGTGCAAAAGGTCGGCTTCCCGCCGGAAGACATCATCTTCGACCCGAACATCTTCGCCATCGCCACCGGCATCGAAGAGCACGACAACTACGCGGTCGACTTCATCAACGCCACGCGCTGGATCCGCGACAACCTGCCGCACGCGAAAGTGTCGGGCGGCGTCTCCAACGTGTCGTTCTCGTTCCGCGGCAATGACCCGGCGCGCGAAGCGATCCATACCGTGTTCCTGTACCACGCGATCAAGGCCGGCATGACCATGGGCATCGTGAACGCCGGCATGGTCGGCGTCTACGACGACCTGGCGCCCGAACTGCGCGAGCGCGTGGAAGACGTGGTGCTGAACCGCCGCGCGGATGCCACCGAGCGCATGATCGAATTCGCCGGCACCTTGAAAGCCGGCGGGGCGAAGCAGGAACAGAACCTGGAATGGCGCAACGCCCCGGTGGGAAAACGCCTGGCGCACGCGCTGGTGCACGGCATCACCCAATGGATCGTCGAAGATACCGAGGAAGCGCGCCAGCAGGTCGCGAACGACAACGGTCGTCCGATCCATGTGATCGAAGGCCCGCTGATGGATGGCATGAACGTGGTCGGCGATTTGTTCGGCCAGGGCAAGATGTTCCTGCCGCAGGTGGTGAAATCGGCGCGCGTGATGAAGCAGGCCGTGGCCCACCTGGTGCCTTACATCGAAGAGGAAAAGGCGGAAGAAGAACGTCGCACCGGCATCGTCGCGAAACCGAAGGGCAAGATGGTGATCGCGACCGTCAAGGGCGACGTGCACGACATCGGCAAGAACATCGTGTCGGTGGTCCTGCAGTGTAACAACTTCGAGATCGTCAACATGGGCGTGATGGTGCCGGCTGCCGAAATCCTGGCCAAGGCCAAGGAAGAGAATGCCGACATCATTGGCCTGTCGGGCCTGATCACGCCCTCGCTGGAAGAAATGGCCTACGTCGCGCGCGAAATGCAGCGCGACCCCTGGTTCCGCGAGCGCCAGACCCCGCTCTTGATCGGCGGTGCCACCACCAGCCGCGCCCACACGGCGGTGAAAATCGCGCCGCATTACGAAGGCCCGGTGGTGTACGTGCCGGATGCCTCGCGTTCGGTGTCGGTCGGCCAGTCGCTGGTCACTGCCGACACCCGTGACGCCTACGTGGCCGAGATCGCGCAGGACTACGACCGCATCCGCGAACAGCATGCGAACAAGAAGGCGCTGCCGATGGTGTCGCTGGCGCAGGCGCGCGCCAACAAGGCGCAGCTGGACTATGCGCCCGTAAAACCGAAGTTCATCGGACGGCGCGTCTTCAAGAACGTCGACCTGGCGCTGCTGGCCCGCTATATCGACTGGGGTCCGTTCTTCCAGACCTGGGACCTGGCCGGCCCCTACCCTGCCATCCTCACCGATGAAGTGGTGGGCGAAGCCGCCACCAAGGTGTTCGAGGAAGGCCAGGCGATGCTGAAGAAGATCATCGAAGGACGCTGGCTGACGGCCAGCGGCGTGGTCGGCCTGCTGCCGGCCAATTCGGTCAACGACGACGACATCGAGATTTATACCGACGATACGCGCAGCGAAGTCGCCTTTACCTGGTACGGCCTGCGCCAGCAGGGCGTGAAGCCGGTGGTGGATGGCGTGCAGCGTCCGAACCAGTGCCTGTCCGATTTCATCGCGCCGAAAGCCTCCGGCATTCTTGACTACATCGGCATGTTCGCCGTGACCGGCGGCCTCGGCGCCGAAAAGATCGAAAAGCGTTTCGAAGCGGCCCACGACGATTACTCGTCGATCATGGTCAAGGCCCTGGCCGACCGCCTGGCCGAAGCCTTTGCCGAGTACATGCATGAGCGCGTGCGCACCGATTTGTGGGGCTATGCGGCCGGCGAGGATCTGTCCGCCGAAGCGCTGATCAAGGAAGAGTACCTCGGCATCCGCCCGGCGCCGGGTTATCCGGCCTGCCCCGAGCACACCGTCAAGGCGGACTTGTTCAAGGTCCTGCAGGCCGAGGAAATCGGCATGGGCCTGACCGAATCCTTCGCCATGACCCCGGGCGCGGCGGTGTCCGGCTTTTACTTCTCGCATCCGGCATCGAAGTATTTCGTGGTCGGCAAGATCGGCCAGGACCAGCTCGAGGATATGGTGCAGCGGCGCGGCATGCCGAAGGATGAACTGGAACGGCATCTGGCGCCGAACTTGTAAGTATTCCCACTACACCGTCGTCCCCGCGCAGGCGGGGACCCAAGTTGGACGCGTTACGACAACGCATGCAGAACTTGGGTCCCCGCCTTCGCGGGGACGACGCATTTGGGGCCCGCACGTTTGGGAACAGTTAATGAATGATAAAGATTGTTTCCGGTATCATTCACTAAATTCGTCATTTCGATTATTCAGCGCGGCGGGGATGCAATGGGCACACAGACACGGCGGTACGAAGGATTCGATGGCATCAAAACGTTCGATGGCTTCGACGCCTTCGGCATGGAGCCGCGCGTCGATGGCGCGGACGAATTGCGCGCCATGCGCGATGCCGTCGAGGAACGCATCGCCTACTGGCTGGCGGAAGGTGGCGCACGCGACGATCTGCTGAGCGCCGCCATGCGCGCCGGTGCCCTCAGCGCAGGCAAGCGCATGCGTCCGCTGCTGACCATGCTGGTCGCGCGCGACCTCGGCTGCGCCTCGCCGGCGCTGGTCGACGTCGCCTGCGCGGTCGAGCTGGTGCATGCGGCCTCGCTGATCCTGGACGACATGCCCTGCATGGACAACGCCCAGCTGCGCCGCGGCCAGCCGACCGTGCACGTGCAGTTCGGCGAGGACGTCGCCATCCTGGCCGCCATCGCCCTGCTCAGCCGCGCCTTCGGCATCCTGGCGGCGGCGCCGGACATCCCGGCCCTGGTGCGGGCGCGCCTGGTCGGTAAATTGTCCGAAACCATCGGCGCCCAAGGCCTGGTCAAGGGCCAGTTCCTCGACCTGCACGGCAAGCGCGCCACGGTCGACGACATCGCCACCACCAACGAACTGAAAACCGGCGTGCTGCTCGGCGTCGCGGTCGACATGGCTGCCATCATCGCCCAGGCCGACGAGAGCGTGGCTGCGTCGCTGCGCGCCTTTGCGCTGGCCGCCGGCCACGCCTTCCAGCTGCGCGACGACTTCCAGGACGTGCCCGGCAACGACAGCGCCGTCACCGGCAAGGACACCGGCAAGGACGTCGGCAAGGCCACGCTGATCAACACCGTCGGCCTCGACGAAGCACGGCGCCAGCTGGCCGGCCACCTGGCCGATGCCGAACGCTGCCTCGGCGCCGCCCTCGGCAGCCGCCAGCGCACGCGCCGCTTCGTCGAAGGCCTGTTCGGCGCCGCAGCAACAGCGACTGCGGCATCGTCGACTTTTGCGCAGGCGCCGTCCTACGCCCAGAACTAAGGACATCGCATGGCACACTTCGGTGTGGTCGGCCCCGCGTTCCTGAGCCATTTCACGACGCTGGGCGCGCTGGCCGGTGCGCTGGCCGAACGCGGCCACCGCGTCACCTTCATCCATCGCCCCGACGCGGCGGCCTACGTGCGCGATCTGCGCCTGGGGTTCCATGCGGTCGGCCTCGACTCCCATCCGGCCGGCACGCTGGCAGCCTCGCTGCGCCTGGCCGCGAATCCCGGCAGCCCGCTGGGCCTGCGCCGCGTGATCGACGACATGGCGCGCTCGACCACGATGCTGTGCGAGACGCTGCCGCAGGCCATCGAGGCACTCGGCATCGACGCGGTCCTGGCCGACCAGATGGAAGCCGCCGGCGGCATGGTGGCGGAAGCGCTCGGCATGCCCTTCGTGTCGGTGGCCTGCGCGCTGCCGGTGAACCGCGAACCGGGCATTCCGCTGCCGGTCATGCCCTTCGGTTACGGCACCGATGAAAAGTCCCTGAAGATGGTCGAAGGCAGCACCCGCGTCTACGACTGGATGATGGGCCCGCACCGGCGCGCGATCGAGGCGCAGGCGCGCCGGCTCGGCATCCCGCTGCGCGGCATGCTGCATGAATGCCTGTCGCCGCTGGCGCAGGTCAGCCAGACCGTGGCCGAGTTCGAATTCCCGCGCAAGGAACTGCCCGCGCATTTCCATCACGTCGGGCCGCTGCGGCCGCTGCATAAAAACGGCGCAACCATCGCCGGGCCGGCCATTTCTCCCCTGCCCGCCATCAGCCCCGACCGGCCCTTCGTGTTCGCCTCGCTCGGCACCATGCAGGGCGGCCGCGTCGATCTGTTCAAGCGCATCGCGAAAGCTTGCCGCCAGGCCGAGGTGCAGCTGCTGCTCGCCCACTGCGGCGCGCTGGATGCTGCCCAGGAACGCGAACTGCAACGGGCCGGCGCCGACTGGGTGGTCGCCTTTGCGCCGCAGCTGGCCGCGCTGGAGCGCGCCGACGCCGTGATCTCGCACGCCGGCTGGAACACGATCATGGATGCGATCGCGGCGCAGACGCCGATGCTGGCGCTGCCGATCGCCTTCGACCATCCGGGCGGCGCCGCACGCGTGCGCCATGCCGGCATCGGCATCCAGGCCTCGGCGCGGTTTACCCGGGCGGGGACGCTGGCGCAGCATCTGCGGCGCCTGCTCAGCGAGCCGTCCTTCAAGCAGCGCCTGGCGCCGCTGTCGGCGAGCGTGGCGCGTGCCGGCGGTACGGCGCGCGCGGCCGACATCGTCGAATCTGCGCTCGGGCTGCGCGTCCCCCAGCAGCCGGCATACCAGCCGGCCGCCTTCAGCACGGCCCCGGTATGAGCACCCAGCCCTACGACCTGATCCTGGCCGGCGGCGGCCTGGCCAACGGCCTGATCGCCTGGCGCCTGCGCACCCAGCGCCCCGAGCTGCGCATCCTGCTGCTGGAACAGGACGATCATCTGGGCGGCAACCACACCTGGTCCTTCCACGCCAGCGACTTGTCAAACGCCGAACGCGCCTGGCTCGCGCCGCTGGTGTCATGGCGCTGGCCCGGCTACGACGTGATCTTTCCGGAGTTCAGGCGCACGCTGGACGGCGGCTATTGCAGCATCCTGTCCGACGATTTCGCGCGCGTGCTCGAACCGGCGTTGGGGACAGCGCTACGGACCGGCACGCGCATCGCCAGCCTGCATCCAACCCGGGTCGAACTGGCGAACGGCGAGATCCTGCACGCGCGCGCCGTGATCGACGGCCGCGGCCCCGCCCCCACGCCCGACCTGGCGCTGGGCTACCAGACCTTCCTCGGCCAGGAACTGCAGCTGAAGGCGCCGCACGGCCTGGACGCCCCCATCATCATGGATGCCGGCGTGGCCCAGCAGGGCGGCTACCGCTTCGTCTACGTGCTGCCCTTCGGCCCGGACCGGCTGCTGATCGAAGACACCCACTACATCGACGCCGCCGCGCGCGACCCGGCGCAGCTGCGCGCCAACATCGCGGCCTACGCCCAGGCGCGCGGCTGGCAGATCGAAACGGTGCTGCGCGAAGAACAGGGCGCGCTGCCGATCGTGCTGGCCGGCGACATCGAACGCTTCTGGGAGCGCATGCACGGCCAGCCCTGCGCCGGCCTGCGCGCCGGGCTGTTCCACTTCACCACCGGCTATTCGCTGCCGCATGCGGTGCGCCTGGCCGACGCCATCGCCGCCCTGCCCTCGTTCGATGCCGCTATGCTGTTCGACGCCATCCGCGCCCAGGCCAGGGCCGAATGGGAAAAGCAGGGCTTTTTCCGCCTGCTCAACCGCATGCTGTTTTTGGCCGGCAGCCCCGACGCGCGCTGGCGCGTGATGCAGAAGTTCTACCAGTTGCCCGCCCCCCTGATCGCGCACTTCTATGCCGGGCGCCTGACCCTGGCCGACAAGGCACGCATCCTGAGCGGCAAACCTCCCGTCCCCGTGCTGCAGGCCCTGGCCGCGGCACGCAAGACCCATCCTCACCAGATCAGGACACCCGCATGAACGCAACGAAGACCGCCGTGGTCGTGGGCGCCGGTTTCGGCGGCCTGGCACTGGCCATCCGCCTGCAAGCCCAGGGCGTGCAGACCACCTTGCTCGAAAAACGCGACAAGCCGGGCGGCCGCGCCTATGTGTATGAAGACCAGGGCTTTACCTTCGACGCCGGCCCCACCGTCATCACCGACCCGTCGGCGCTGGAAGAACTGTTCGCGGCGGCCGGCAAGCGCATGAGCGACTACGTCGAGATGCTGCCGGTGGCGCCCTTCTACCGCCTGTGCTGGGAAGACGGCCGCCATTTCGACTACGCCAACGACCAGGAAGCGCTGGACCGCCAGATCCACGCGCGCAACCCGGCCGACGTCGAAGGCTACAAACGCTTCCTGGCGTACTCGAAGGCCGTGTTCGAGGAAGGCTATATCAAGCTGGGCGCCGTGCCCTTTTTGTCCTTCCGCGACATGATCGCCGCCGGCCCGCAACTGGCGCGCCTGCAGGCCTGGCGCAGCGTGTACAGCATCGTGGCGCGTTTCATCCAGGACGAGCAGCTGCGCCAGGCCTTTTCCTTCCACTCGCTGCTGGTGGGCGGCAATCCCTTCGCCACGTCCTCGATCTACACCCTGATCCATGCGCTGGAACGCAAGTGGGGCGTGTGGTTCCCGCGCGGCGGCACCGGGGCGCTGGTGAAAGGCATGGTCAAGCTGTTCACCGATATCGGCGGGCGCATCGAACTGAATGCGCCGGTGGCCGCCATCGAGACCAGCGGCGGCCGCGCCAGCGGCGTACGCCTGCAGGACGGGCGCGTGTTCGCCGCCGATGCCGTGGCCTCGAACGCCGACGTGGTGCATACCTATGCCTCGCTGCTGGGCCAGCACCCGCGCGGCGTGGCCGAGGGCGCGTCGCTGGGCAAGAAGCGCTTTTCGAATTCGCTGTTCGTGCTCTACTTCGGGCTGGATCACCATCACAGCCAGCTGCAGCACCACACCGTGTGCTTCGGGCCGCGCTACCGTGAACTGATCAAGGACATCTTCAACGGTGAATCGCTGGCCGAGGATTTCTCGCTGTACCTGCATGCGCCCTGCGTGACCGACCCGTCGCTGGCGCCGCCCGGCTGCGGCAGCCATTACGTGCTGGCGCCGGTGCCGCACCTGGGCAATGCGCCGATCGACTGGGAAGTCGAGGGGCCGCTGTACCGCGAACGCATCTTCGATTACCTGGAAAAGCGCTACATGCCGGGCCTGCGCAGCCAGCTGGTCACCAGCCGCATCTTCACGCCCTTCGATTTCCGCGACCAGCTGAATGCCCACCTGGGCTCGGCCTTCTCGCTGGAGCCGATCCTGACCCAGAGCGCCTGGTTCCGCCCGCACAACCGCGATGCCGACCTGCCGAATCTGTACCTGGTCGGCGCCGGCACCCATCCGGGCGCCGGCGTGCCCGGCGTGGTCGGATCGGCCAAGGCCACCGCGGGACTGATGCTGGAAGGGGTGCACGCATGACTGCCGTTGCCGATGCGGCGCTGCTGGACCACGCGACCCAGACAATCGAGGTCGGCTCCAAGAGCTTTGCCGCGGCGGCCAAGCTGTTCGATCCGGACACGCGGCGCGGCGTGCTGATGCTGTATGCCTGGTGCCGCCATTGCGACGACGTGGTCGACGGCCAGGACCTCGGCATGCATACGGCCAGCACGGGCATCGAGCACACGCCGGCGGAAGCCCGGCGCCAGCTGGAGCTGCTGCGCGAGCAGACCCGCCGCGCCTATGCCGGCGAGACGATGCGGGAGCCCGCCTTTGCCGCCTTCCAGGACGTCGCCCTGCGCCACGCGATCGCGCCGCGCTACGCCTACGACCACCTGGCCGGCTTCGCCATGGACGTCGACGAGGTGCGCTACGACACCATCGACGACACGCTGCGCTACTGCTACCACGTGGCCGGCGTGGTCGGCCTGATGATGGCGTCGATCATGGGTGCCCATAAAAATGGGGAACACGACGAGGCGACGCTGGACCGCGCCTGCGACCTCGGCCTGGCATTCCAGCTGACCAACATCGCACGCGACATCGTCGACGATGCGCGCGTGGGCCGCTGCTATCTGCCGGCCAGCTGGCTGCGCGAAGCCGGCATCCCGCGCGACGAGATCGCCCTCGAACGCCATCGCCCCGCGCTGGCCAGGCTGGCGGCGCGCCTGGTGGATTATGCCGAGCCGTATTACGACTCGGCGCTGGACGGCATCGCGGCGCTGCCGCTGCGCTCGGCCTGGGCGATCGCCAGCGCGCGCAATGTGTACCGCGAGATCGGGATCGTGGTGAAGCGGCGCGGCGCGCGCGCCTGGGACGAACGCGCCGGCACCTCGAAAGCTGCCAAGCTGTGGCTGCTGGCCAAGGGCGGCGCGGGTGCGCTCAGTTCCCGCTGGGCCCGAACGGGGCCGCGTCCGGCGCAGCTGTGGCGCCGTCCGGGTGGCGAGCCTGCGCCTTCTTCAACGGTCCCGCATGCAATTCGTGCAGCCGGCGCTTGAGGGTGTCGACCGGCGGCGCGTACAGGAAGCCGAAGGACACCGCGCCGTCCTTGCCGGCCACCGCGTGATGCATGCGGTGGGCCTGGTACAGGCGCTTCAGGTAGCCGCGCCGCGGCACGTACTGGAAGGGCCAGCGCCGGTGCACCAGGCCGTCGTGGGCGACGAAGTACAGCAGGCCGTAAGCCGTCATGCCGGCGCCGATCCATTCCAGCGGATGGTGGCCGATGCTGCCGGCGTAGATCAGGGCGATGGCCACGCCCGCGAACACGACCGCGAACAAATCGTTTTTCTCGAACCAGCCGTGGCGCGGCTCGTGGTGCGAGCGGTGCCAGCCCCAGCCGAAGCCATGCATCACATACTTGTGCGCCACGATGGAAAACACTTCCATGAAGGCGACGGTGAGTACGACGATGAAGGCATTCCACAGCATGGCGGTCAGGGGTTCTGTTAAAAATATGATCACAGCCTACCATAACATGAGGATTTCACTTTTATGATTGCAGCTTTCCGCCGCCATGCCCTGCTGGGCGCCGTTCTCTCCTGCCTGGCGATGCCGGCATTCAGTGCCACCGTCGAGGTACATGTGACCGGGGTCGATGCCGGCAAGGGCAGCGTCAAGGTCGCCGTGTGCGACCAGGCGCGCTTCCTGAAGCAGTGCCTGTATTCGGGCTCGGCGCCGGCGCGTGCGGGCGACAACACGATCGCGGTGCGCGACGTCCCGGCCGGCAACTGGGCCGTGCTGGCCTACCAGGACGCCAACGAGAACGGGGAACTGGACCGCAATTTCATCGGCATCCCGAGCGAGAACTACGGCTTCAGCCGCGATGCGCGCGGCAAGTTCGGGCCGCCGTCGTTCGAGGATGCGGCGATCGCGGTGGACGGCGATGGTGCCACCGTCGCCAACGTGAAGCTGCATTAGCCGAGCTGCACTAACACGACCGCAGTCAGCGCGCTTTTTGAAAGCGCCACACCGCGAGCGCCATGAACAGCGCGGCAAAGCCCAGCAGCGCCGCCATCGCCGGCACCGCATCCGGCAAACCCAGGCCGCGCCAGGTGACGGCATCCAGGCCGGCGATCGCCCAGCGCGTCGGCACGATCATGGTCACCTGCTGCACCCAGGCCGGGAACACGAAGGTCGGCACCCAGGCGCCGCCCAGCATCACCATGATCAGGGTGGCGAACATGGCGATGCCGCGCGCCGCTTCCGGCGTCTTGCCGAAGGCCGCGATCAGGAGGCCGAAGCCGGCCGTCAGCGCGCCGAAGCACAGGGCGATGCCGAGGAAACCCGGCACGCTGCTGACCGTCACCCCGAAGGCCAGTACCGCCACCGCAAACACTACGCACAGCAGGCCAAAGGCGATGATGGTGGCCGACACGGCACGCGCCAGCACCACCAGCGCCAGCGATACCGGTGCCGCCAGCAGGCGGTTCCAGATGCCGTCGCGGCGTGCCGCCAGCATGGCGATGCCCATGTTCATGCCCATGAACAGGATAAACTGCACGCCCATGCCGGAAAAGGCATGCGCATACGGGTTGTAGCCCTGCACCGTCGGGCCGCTGCTCAGGCCCTGGTCGCGCGTCGTGAACGGCATCGCCAGGCCGCGCGGCGCGCCCGCTTCACCATTCGCGCCGGCCTGCTGCGGCTGCGCCTGCAAGGTGCGCACCGCGTTCAGCATGTCGCGCAGCCCGGGGTTGGCGATGCTGCCCGCATCCAGCTGCTGCAGGCTGCGCTCGGTCAGCTTGCGCCCCATCGGCCCGCCGAACATCTCGGCGCTGACGGTCGACATCACCTGCTGGGTCAGCATGCCCTTGACCATCGCCAGCACCGCCGGCTGCGAGGGGTCGTACAGCAGTTCGATGACGGGCTTGGGACCGGGCGCGAACATGGCGCCGCCGGCCGCTTCGGCAAAGCCGGCCGGCAGCACGATCGCCACCGCCTGGCTGCCCTTGCGCACGGCCTGCGCGGCCTGCTCGCGGTCCATGAGGGTCACGTGCAGGTTGGGATCGGCCTGCAGGCCGGCGCCGATGCGGCGGCCTGCGCCGCTGGCGTCCTGCTGCACCAGCGCGACGTCGATGGCGCCGCCCTTGGCGCTACCGCCAAACACCGAACCGAAAAAGGCCGCGATCACGATCGGCAGCACCAGGTGCATCAGCAGCGCGCGGCGGTCGGACAGGTACAGGATCAGGTCCTTGCGGACCAGGGCGAGGAAGGCGGTCACGAGGTTTCCCTTTCAGTCCCTTAAGGTACGGCCGGTGAGATTCAGGAAGATGTCTTCGAGCGAAGCGCGCGCAGTGGCGAAGTGCAGCGGCTGCTGGCCGTTCTGCTGCAGCCAGCCCAGCACCGGCACGGCGTCGGCATTGTCGACCAGGCCGATGTCGAGCGTGGCATGTTCCTGCGCCAGCGCGGTCACGCCGGCGTGCGCGCGCAGCGCCGCCAGCACACCCTCGCCGGCCGGTGCGGCCAGGTCGACGCGCAGCACGGCGCGTGCCGGCAGGCGGCGGTGCAGCGCGCTCGGGGTGTCGTCGGCCAGCACCTTGCCGTGGTCGACGATCACGATGTGGTCGGCCAGGCGCTCCACTTCTTCCATGTAATGGCTGGTGTAGATCAGCGCGCGGCCCTGCGCCTGCAGCGCTTCCAGCGTGTCGAAGATGGCGTTGCGGCTCTGCGGGTCGACCCCGACCGTGGGTTCGTCGAGGATCAGCAGTTCCGGTTCGTGCAGCAGCGCGGCGGCGATGTTCAGGCGCCGCTTCATCCCGCCCGAAAAGGTGGCCGGCTTGTCGCGCGCGCGGTCCTGCAGGTTCACCAGCCCCAGCACGTGCTCGATGCGCGCCGCCAGCTGTTTGCCCTTCAAGCCGTACAGGGCGCCGAACAGGCGCAAGTTTTCACGGGCCGACAGATCGTCGTACAGCGCCAGGTCCTGCGGCACCATGCCGATGCGGCGCTTGATCGCGGCGGCGCCGGCGGCAACCGGCTGCCCGTCCAGGATGATCTCGCCGGCGTCCGGCCGCAGCAGGCCGCACAGCATGGCGACGACCGTCGACTTGCCGGCGCCGTTGGGGCCGAGCAGGCCGACGGTCCGGCCGGCCTGCACCTGGAAGGAGACGCCGTCGACGGCGCGCCGGGTGCCGTAGGATTTGACCAGGTTATTAACGCTTAACAGCACGGAGGACATGGTGCTCCTATCCACATTGGATCTTGCTGAAACAGTGGAACAATATTGGCGTCGCCCCCGCGGAGGCGGGGGTCCATACTGAGCGACTACGATTGGCTCAGCATGGGTTCCCGCTTCCGCGGGAACGACGTGCATAAGCTAACGAAATTTCTTCAAATTGCGTAACGCACCACGCTGTCACTCCACTGAAACGCCGCCATCTCCATCTCCACCATGTCATCACCCGAAATCGCCAGGTCCTGCAGCGAAGGCAGCACATCGTCGTCCGACTGCTCGATGTGCTCGGCCAGCGTGAGCAGCTGGCCGAAGAATTCCTGGCGCTTCAGCAGCGCCAGGCGGATCTCGTCGCTGACCGGGATCTGGTCGAGGATGTCCTGCATCGGGATGCCGAACAACACGTCCATCAGCGACATGATGCCGACCGTGAAGGCGGTGTCGCCGAGGTGGCGCTGGCCCGGGCGCAGGCGCTGGGCCAGCAGTTCCATCAGGCGGCCGCGCGTGGTGGCCAGCATCAGCAGCGGGGTCTGGTTGTGGCCGCGCGTGCCCGGTTCGGCGTACAGCATGATCTGCAGCCAGCGCTGCAGCTGGCGCCGGCCCAGCACGATCAGCGCCTGGCTGACGGAATCGATGCGCTGCGGGGCGCCGACGGCCGGCGTGTTCACCAGGCGCAGCAGGTTCAGGGCCAGCGTGACGTCGCGCTTCACGGCGCGTTCGATGTCGGCGTTGTCGACGTCCGAGGTCACCAGGTTCATCAGCGACAGCACGGCCGCCTGCGACGGCGACAGCTTGCGCCCGCCCAGCACCGCCGGCCGGGCGAAATAAAAGCCCTGGAAGTAATCGAAGCCGGCGTCGAGGCAGGCGTGGTATTCGTCGCGGCTTTCGACTTTTTCGGCGATCACGGTCTTGCCCAGGCCCTGCAGACGAGCAACGAGGCCCGACAGCGTGTCGCGGCGGGTCGTGCGCAGGTCGAGCTTGACGAAGGCGGCCAGCGGCAGCAGGCGTTGCAGGCGCGCGCTGTCGCCGCCGACACCGTCCAGCGCGAAGCGGAAGCCGTGGCCGGACAGTGCCCGCATGCGCGCCAGTACCGCATCGTCCGGGTCCATCGCACCGACGATCTCGAGCACGGTTCGTTCGCGCGGCAGGAAGGCGAAGATGTCGCTGAACAGCACGTCGCGGTCGACGTTCAGGAAGCAGGTGGCGTCGCCGATCGCGCGCGCCAGGCCGAGCTGGGCGGCGTGGGCGATGACGGATGCCGTGGCGGACAAGCCGCCGCCCGCTGCGCCCGATGCGCCTGATGCGCTTTCATCCTGGGCGGCGCTGCGGAACAGCAGTTCGTAGCCGTACAGGGCCTGATTGCGGTCGAGCACAGGCTGCCGGCCGAGGTAAAAGTCACGCACGCGCAGCGGCAAATTGGCGTGGTCCAGGCTCACGGTGTCGGTCATGTCGGCGCTCTTTATGTTCACTGATGCAACGAAGCTACTTTACCGCATTCCGTCTCAATAGTGACTAGCCGAAATTAATTTCCCATCTAAAACGTATCCCGGCGTTCACGCTTGCGGCAAACCATCGACGAAGACCTTCAATTCGCCCGGCGCGAACTCGGTCCATTGTTCGTTGGTCGTGAGCGGCGTGGTGACGATGACGGCGACGCGGTCGTCCCGCGTGGTGACCTGGGAAAAGTCGACCGTCAGGTCTTCGTCGGCCAGGCAGGCGGCCGTGAACGGGTAGCGCCGCACCACGTAGCACAGCTTGGTCGAGCAATGGGCGAACATGGCGGTGCCGTCGGACAGCATCATGTTGAAGGTGCCGTGGCCGGCGATCACGGCAACCAGGTCGGCAATCGCCGCGCGCAGGGCCGGCAAGCCCGGGGGCCGGTCGCCAAAGCGGTCGCGCAATTGCTGCAGCAGGAAGCAGAAGGCGCGTTCGCTGTCGGTTTTGCCGACCGGGCGGAACGGGCCGTCGAGGACGGGATCGAAATCCTTGAGGTCGCCATTGTGGGCGAACACCCAGTAGCGGCCCCACATCTCGCGCACGAAGGGATGGCAGTTTTCCAGCGCCACCTGGCCTTGCGTGGCCTTGCGGATATGGGCGATGACGTTCAGGGACTTGATCGGGTAGCGCTTGATCAGCTCGGCGATCGGCGAGGCCACGGCGGCCTGGTGATCGACGAAATGACGCACGCCGGCGCCTTCGAAAAAGGCGATGCCCCAGCCGTCATGGTGGGTATCGGTGCGGCCGCCGCGGTGGGCGAAACCGGTAAAGCTGAAGACAATGTCGGTCGGGACATTGCAATTCATGGCGAGTAGCTGGCACATGCGCCAAGCTTACCATGCAAGAACAATAAAAACGGGAGTGGTACGAAGAGAAAAGCGGCGGAGAGAGAAGCAGGCTGGCCGGGCCGGTCGCGAGGACGGGCCCGGAGCTTGGAACATCAATGCAGTACGACCGGCTGGCTCATCAGGGTATCGTAGGAACCCAGGAAGTCGTCGATCTCTTCCATCGTCGGTTCGCTTGCAATCAGGGTGTTCACGTCGCGACGGAACGATTGTGCAAGTTTGCCGCCGATGAATGCTTCGCGCCGGCCGGATTTGTCGACAATCTCATAGCCGCCGAAACGCAGCGCTTCGAGGTTATGGTCGACGCCAAACTCGACGACGCTGTACTGTTCGCTGTTATAGATCATGTTCATGATAACTCCCTCACTCGATCAGATTTGCGAAGTGCCGCCCGGCGGCGGACGGCTGGCATTCCACTTTACATAGTCTTTGCTTCAACTATGAGGTGGGGCTGACCCAACCCATTTCAAGTATTCAGTTGAACAAATGTTCAAGCCTGAATATCCGGAGTCAGCGTCAACAGCTGATCGTATGGCTCGGCTTGCAGCCACGATCGCAACTGATCAAGATGCGCGCTGCCCGCGAGGCCGATGAACAGGCGTTCGGGCCTCTGACGCAGCATGCGATTCAATGTTACACGCAAAACCAGATTGCCGGTGCAGCACAGGCAACCGGGCGCGATGCGCGCAAGCCGGGCCGCTGGAATGGCAGTGTCGAGGGGGGAATTGCCAGAGGGGAGCCCCTCCAGGATGATGAAAGTCGATGCCGCCGGGATCGCACCAGGCGCTTGCAATGCGGAGCGGATGGCGTGTTCGCGCGCCTGCGCGCCCGCCCCCGTGACCAGGGTGGTGGTCACGGTCGACGGCGCGGCAGTCGCGCTGGCGGGATCGGTCACGTGGGGCGGGCTGCGCTTACTGCACGTTCTTCTTGCCCAGCTTGCCCGGCTCGACGCCCAGCTGCTTCAGCTTGCGGTACAGGTGAGTACGCTCGAGGCCGGTCTTTTCGGCGACGCGCGTCATCGAGCCGCCCTCGCGCCCCAGGTGGTGCTCGAAGTACATGCGCTCGAAGGCGTCGCGCGCCTCGCGCAGCGGCAGGTCGAAGGACAGCGTGTAGCCGTGCGCGTGCGCCTCGCCGTTGCCGGGCGTGCGCGCCAGGCCCATCGACGCCCCCATGGTGCCGCCCTGCGGCTGCGGCGCGTACATCTGCGGCGGCGGCATGCTTGCCTCCGGCACCGGGGCCGCGCTCGGCGACGCCGTCAGCGGCCGCGGCGCGATGGCCGGGGCGCGCGCCACTTCCTGGCCGCGCGCCAGCCCCTGCTGCACCGCCTTCAGCAGCTTTTGCAGCGCGATCGGCTTTTCCAGGAAATTCAGGGCGCCGATGCGGGTTGCCTCGACCGCGGTATCGATGGTGGCGTGGCCCGACATCATGATGACCGGCATGGTCAGCAGGCCGTCGCGCTGCCATTCCTTCAGCAGGGTCACGCCATCGGTGTCCGGCATCCAGATGTCGAGCAGCACCAGATCGGGCGCGCCCTGCTGGCGTGCCTGGCGCGCCTGCTGCGCGTTTTCCGCGAGCTGGACCGCGTGCCCTTCGTCGCCCAGGATTTCCGAGAGCAGCTCACGAATGCCCATTTCATCGTCAACTACGAGTATGTTTGCCATCTCTTATTTTGCCTTCCTGATCTGACCCGTTCTGTTCACGCGTTTGTTTCCCCTACGGCGAGATTCTATGCGCGAATCAGGCATCGGCCAAGTTCGCGGCCAAGTTCGCCTCTGGCGCTAACTTTAACAGCAAAATCGATACCGAAGCGCCAGATCCATCCGAACGGTTGGCGACATCGATCCTGCCCCCATGTTCATCGACGATCTTCTTGACCATCGGCAGGCCGAGACCGGTCCCGCGCGCCTTCGAGGTGACGTAGGGTTCGAAGGCGCGCGACAGGATTTTCGGAGCAAAGCCGGGACCGTTGTCGACGATCGCCAGGCGCACCGCGGTGCCGGTGCCGCCGTCGGCGCCGGCGTAGTGGATGGCTTCGGTAACCAGGTCGATGCGCGGCCGCGCGCCGGTCACGGGGCGGTCGGCCAGCGCGTCCTGGGCGTTCTGCAGCAGGTTGTGGATCACCTGGCGCAACTGGGTGGCGTCGCCCATCACGCGCGGCAGATTCGGCGCCAGCGCGGCGTGGATCACGTCGGACTCGTCCCCGGCCAGATACAGGTTGAGGATCTGGGCGATCAGGTCGTTCAAATCCAGCGGCGACAGCACCGCCGGCGGCGCCTTGGCATAGTCGCGGAAGTCGTCGACCATCCGTTTCATGGCGTCGACCTGGTTGACGATGGTGTCGGTGCCCTTCTTGAGCAGGGCCGCACTTTGCTCGTCGAGACGGTCGGCCAGCTTCATCTGCATGCGCTCGGCCGACAGCTGGATCGGCGTCAGCGGGTTCTTGATCTCGTGCGCCAGGCGCCGCGCGACCTCGCCCCAGGCCACCGAGCGCTGCGCCGAGATCACGTCGGAAATATCGTCGAACACCACGATGTAGCCGCTGCCCGCCCCCACCGGCAGGCGCGATCCGCGCGCCAGCACGGTGATGTCGTGGTCGTCGTCGGTACCCGGACGGCGTGGGATCTCGATCTGCTGTTGCCAGTGCGAACGCAGCGGGCCGCGCCGGCTGGTGCCGCCGTGCGGATTTTGCGCGGCGCTCTGGGCCGCACTCTGGGCCGCGCTCTGCACCGAGAACGCTTTCGCGACCGCGCCGGCAAAGCTTTCCAGGCCCTCGATCGCATCCAGCGGCTGGCCGGCCAGCGAAGCGATGTCGACCTGCAGGATGCGGTGCACGGCATCGTTGGAATTGACCACCACGCCGTCGGCGTCGAGCACGATCACGCCGGCCGACATATTCGCCAGCACCGATTCCAGGTGGGCCTTGGCGCTTTCCAGGGCGGCGCGGTTGCGCTCGACCGCGGAGCGGGCTTCGAACAGCTGGCCGGTCATGGCGTTGAAGGATTGCGTCAGCGTGCCCAGTTCGTCGGCGGTCTCGACGATCGGGCGCGGCGACAGATCGCCCTCGGCCACCGCGCGCGTGCCCTCGGCCAGCACCAGCAGCGGCTGCGCCAGGTTGCCGGCGATCAGGAAGGCGCTGCCGATGGCGCCGAAGATCGCCAGCAGCAGGGTCAGGGTCAGCGTGCCGATGTACATCTTGCGCAGGCCGGTGCGGCCGACCTTGCGGTCCTGGTATTCGCGGTAGGCGGTGCTCAGCACCTCGGCGTTCGAGGCCAGGTTGACCGGCACCGCCTGCAGCAGCTGCAGGTAGCGCGGGGCCACCCCGGGCGGCTCGGGCACCGCCACCACCACCCGCAGGCGGCGGCTGGTGGCCGCGTCCAGGCCGTTGTGTTCGGGGCCGTTGTCGCGGAAATCGGTGTCGACGCCGCCTTCGATGCGCGCATAACCGCCCGGCATGGCGGCCTGCTTCAGCATCTGCTCGGTCGGCATGTCGTCGGCATAATCGGTGTGCCGGTCTTCGGCGGCGGCCGCCACCAGCTTGCCGTCGCTGGATACCAGCATGGCGCTCAGCATGCCTTCGTCGACGGTGCGCGCCAGCACGATGCGGGCGCTGTCGTCGCCCTGCCCGGCCAGCGTGACGGCATTGGTCCCGGCGGTGGCGCCGAGGTCGCTCAAGGCTTCGTCGAGGGCGGCCTGGCCCAGCTTCAGGCCGGAATCGAGCGCGGCCTCGATCTTGACGTCGAACCAGGAATCGATCGAGTGCGACACGAACTGCACCGACACCATGAAGATGACCAGGCCGGGCAGGATGCCGATGCCGGCAAACAGCAGCACCAGCCGCGCCATCAGGCGCGAGCCGAAGCGGCCGGCCTTGTAGCGCGAGTACAGGCGCACCAGGTAGACGATCACCAGCAGCAGCAACGCGGCCGCCACCGCGGCGTTCAGGCCCACCAGCCAGGAGAAGTTACGCGCCAGGAAGCCGGTATTGTCGGACGCCGACGCCAGCAGGAACAGCAGGATGGTGGCCAGCGCGCTGCCGACCACGAGGGCATATCTCAGGGCCTTGGTCATCGTCGATAACCCGAAGTCTTTACTCCGCACGATAGGTGAACGTTTTCTTGTGCGAGGTTAGGCGCCAGTCGGAATTGTTCAGGGCATCGATCTGGAGCGGCTTGGCCAGGTAATCGCGGTCCATGAACATGCGCAGGGAGACAGTATAGGATTCGCCCGGCTTGAGTGCCCCTTTCGGGCCGACCAGCCAGCGTCCCGGGCGCCGGATCGCCAGCAGCGCCTGGTCGAGGGTGTCGTAGGTCTGCTGCACGCTGCCGATGACGAGCACGTGGTAGACCCGGGCCAGCACGTCGTAATCGAGGCGCACCGTGCGCCGTGCGGCCACGGCGCGGTCGTCGTACCAATACCAGCGCGGGCGGGTCAGTTCGATCTCGGTGGTGAAATACACGGGCATGCCGCCCTGCACCGCCTGCTGCAGGCTGGTGGTCAGGTCGAAGGAGTACGAGGCCGACAGGCGGTAGCCGTCGTCGGAAGCCTCGATGCTGGCGCGGGTGATGTCGATCCCGTCGGCCGCCTGCGCCGTGACGCACGCAAATACCAGCATCAGCTGGCAGGCGAGGAGGCGGAAAAGTCGTACAGTCACTAGGGGGCCTTACAAAAGCGTTATCGGAAAGATTAAGAGCGCCAAAGAAAGCCTCCAGGGCAAGGCACGATGCGAGGCCGCCATGGAGGTTTTGTGTGGTGCTCTACGCTCCGACTTTTTGAAACAGGGCATAGAAAAGACCATCATGATCCCGCCCGGTACCGCTTCGTGGAAGCAACTGGCCCGGCGCATCAAGACGGACCGCACCGTGGCGCACCGCAAAGGCGGCGGCCTGCGCTTCCGATTCCTGCGGCCAGAGCGAACATGTCACGAACAGCAATTTACCATCGGGCCGCAGCATCTGCCAAAGATTGTCGAGTATTTTCGCGGAAAGTGTTGCAAGTTGGTGGGTATCGCTCTTCCTACGCAACCAACGGATATCCGGGTGGCGCCGGACGATACCGGAGGCCGTGCACGGCACGTCGGCCAGGATGCGATCGTATTGACGACCGTCCCACCAGTCGCGCGCTTCGGCAGGACCGGATGTCACATTTGCCGACAAACCGAGGCGCTGCAGATTCTGCTCGACCCGTTGCAGGCGGCGCGCGTCGACGTCGAGCGCGGTCAGCTCGACCTGCGCCAGTTCCAGGATGTGGCCGCTCTTGCCGCCCGGCGCCGCGCAGGCGTCCAGCACGCGCATGCCGTCCTGCAGGTCGAGCAGCGGCGCCGCCAGCTGGGCGCCGGCATCCTGCACCGAGACCAGGCCGTCGTCGAAGCCCGGGATCTGGTGCACGTTGACCGGCACCGCCAGGCGCACGGCCGACGGACCGACCTGCTGCGCTTCCATGCCGGCGTCCGCCAGGGTCCGCAGGTAGTCGTCGACACTGGTCTTGCGCACATTGATGCGCAGGGTCAGCGGCGGCTGTTTGTTGCCGGCCTCGAGCACCTGTTCCCAGGCATCCGGATAAGCGCCGCGCACCGAATCGATCCACCATTGCGGGTAATTCCAGCGCGCCAGCGGTTCGCGCACCGCTTCCATGATCAACTGGTCGCGCTCGCGCAAAAAGCGGCGCAGCACGGCGTTGACCATGGCCTTGGCATGAGCAAAGTCCGGATGGGCGGCCGCCGCGCCGACGGCCTGGTCGACCACCGTAAAGGCTTCGTAGGGCGGCGTACCCTGTTCCGGCGCATCCAGCAGCGCCAGTGCCGCGCACAGCAGGCCGGCCAGCATCGGCGGTTCCGGCGCCTTGGCGGTCATCAGGTGCAGCAGGGTTTCGCTGCGGCCCAGCTGGCGCATGCTGCGGTAGGCGATGTCCTGCATCGCGCCGCGCGCCTGCGGCGTGGCGTCGTAGGCCTGGAACACCTCGGCCAGCGCCTGCGGCAGCGCGGTGCCGGTGCGCACCCGCGCCAGGCTGCTGGCGGCGCCGAGCAGGGCAAAGGCGAGCGAGTCCGGTTTCAGGTCGGGACAGTAATCGAGCTGGACCGGATTCTTGACTTCGTGGCTGGAGCGCAGGCGGGTCTCGTCGGCGCGCGGGGCCGGACGCTTTTCCGGTGCCGGGGCGCGCTGAGGCACCGGCCGTGCCTCGGAAGGCTGCTGTTGCGCTGGACGCGATTCGGTAGTCCGCTGTTGTGCTGGCCGCGGCTCGGCAGGCCGCTGCTGCGCCGGACGCGCCTCCTGCGAACGCGCGGGTGCAGCGCCCCTGCCCTGCCCCTGCGCGCTGCCCGGCCGTGGCTGGCCTGGCCGGCCGCCGGCGGACTTATTAGGCTTGGCTGCCTGGGCCTTGGGTTTGAGGGTGAGCGTCGGGCGCTTTTCGGTCATGGCAATCGATCAATGCGTAAAGGCGCACATTGTAGCGGGTCGGCGTTGCGCAGGCTTAAATGAAGCTTTATGAAGCCGTGAAGCAAGCCGCAGAGCGTATTCCGCGTTGCGGCAAACCAGTATAATGACTGCTGTTTGCCCGTGGATTCGATCCCGGCGCCCTGCATCATTCATTAAATTTCTGACCACAGCCCATGCTCGCCCAACAAAAACAAGATATCGCCGCCCTGTTCCAGGCCGCGCTGGCACCGATCGTCGCCGGCACCGAACTGATGCCCACTCATCAACAGCTGAACATCGTGTTGGAGCGTCCGCGCGACCCCAGCCACGGCGATATCGCCTGCAACATCGCCATGCAGCTGGCCAAGCCGCTGAAGACCAATCCGCGCGAGCTGGCCACCCGCCTGGTCGCGGCCCTGCTGGCCGATCCGAACGCCGCCGGCCTGGTCGAGTCGGCCGACGTGGCCGGTCCGGGCTTCATCAACCTGCGCGTCGCGGCGTCCGCCAAGCAGTCGGTGGCGCGCAGCATCCTGCAACAGGGTGAAGCCTTCGGCCGTGGCAATGCGGGCGCGGGCCACCACGCGGTCATCGAATTCGTGTCGGCCAACCCGACCGGCCCGCTGCACGTCGGCCACGGCCGCCAGGCTGCGCTGGGCGACGCGCTGTCGTCGCTGTTCGAGTCGCAGGGCCACCAGGTCACGCGCGAGTTCTATTACAACGACGCCGGCGTCCAGATCGCCACCCTGGCCAACTCGGTGCAGGCGCGCGCCCGCGGCTTCAAGCCGGGCGACGCCGAATGGCCGGAGTCGGCCTACAACGGCGACTACATCGCCGACATCGCCGCCGACTTCCTGGCCAAAAAGACCGTGGCCGCCAGCGATGGCGCGCCGGCCACCGGTTCGGGCGACGTGAACGACATCGAATCGATCCGCCGCTTTGCCGTCGCCTACCTGCGCAACGAGCAGGACCAGGACTTGCAGGCGTTCGGCGTCAAGTTCGACAACTATTACCTGGAATCGTCGCTGTACGCCGACGGTAAAGTGGACGCCGCCGTGCAGGCGCTGGTCGACGCCGGCGTCACCTACGAACAGGATGGCGCGCTGTGGCTGAAGACCACCGACTACGGCGACGACAAGGACCGCGTGATGCGCAAGTCCGACGGCACCTTCACTTATTTCGTGCCGGACGTGGCCTACCACATCCAGAAGTTCAAGCGCGGTTTCGACCAGGCCATCAACATCCAGGGCAGCGACCACCACGGCACCATCGCGCGCGTGCGCGCCGGCCTGCAGGCGGTGAACATCGGCATCCCGAAGGGCTACCCCGACTACATCCTGCACAAGATGGTCACCGTCATGAAGGATGGCGAAGAGGTCAAGATCTCGAAGCGCGCCGGCTCCTACGTGACCGTGCGCGACCTGATCGAATGGTCGGGCAACGGCGACGTCACCCGCGGCCGCGATGCGGTGCGCTTCTTCCTCATCTCGCGCAAGGCCGACACCGAATTCGTGTTCGACGTCGACGTGGCGCTGGCGACCAACGATGAAAACCCGGTGTATTACGTGCAGTACGCCCATGCCCGCATCTGCTCGGCGCTGGCCAACTGGGGCGGCGACGTCGCCGCGCTGGCAAACGTGGATTTGTCGCCGCTGACCCAGCCGCACGAAGCCAGCCTGCTGGCCAAGCTGGCGGCCTACCCGGAGATGCTGCAGCGCGCCCAGCAGGAGCTCGGCCCGCACCAGGTCGCGTTCTACCTGCGCGAACTGGCCGGCGAGCTGCACAGCTATTACTTCGCGCACAAGTGGCTGCTCGACGACGACGAAGCGCTCAAGCTGGCGCGCCTGGCGCTGGCGACGGCGACGCGCCAGGTGCTGCGCAACGGCCTGGCCCTGATCGGCGTTTCGGCGCCGGACAAGATGTAAGCGTCTTTCCTTAAAATTACGACTGCGTATCACATGACCGGCCTTCACGCTCCCTCTTCGTCCAAGCTGCGTTCGTTCAAGCTGCGTTCGTTCACCCGCCAGCGCGGCAGTACGCTCACCGGCATCATCATCGGCCTGGTCATCGGCCTCGGCATCGCGGTGGCGGTGGCGCTCACCATCACCAAGGGCGCCTCCCCGTTCACGGAAAAGACCGCGAAGTCCGGCCGTCCGGCCGATCCGGCACCGGGCCAGGCGCTCGATCCGAACAAGCCGATGTACGCCAACCGCGATGCCGCGCGTGTGGCGAGCAAGGAAGTCGCCGACAAGGCGGCGGCACGCAGCGCGCGGCCGGCAGAGGCGCCGGAAGCGCTGCCGGCACCGGCGCACGCGCCGGCCGGAGGCGGTGCAGCGGCGTCGGACGATCCGCTGGGTGCGGCGATCGCCGGCCTGAAGGAACCGGCCGAGGTGCGTCCGGAACCGGCGCGCGCCGAGAACCGCCAGGTGGCAATGGCGACCAGGCCGGCACCGGCGGCGGCCACGCCTTCTCCGTCGGCTTCCGCGGCGCCCACGTCATCGTCATCGGGTGGCGACCGGACCATCTATTACCTGCAGTTCGGCGCCTTCCGCAACCTGTCGGACGCCGAAGCCACCCGCGCCAAGCTGGCCCTGCTCGGTTTCGAAACCACGATCAGCGACCACAATAACGACAGCGGCGTGCTGCACCGCGTGCGCCTCGGCCCGTTCAACCAGGTCGAAGCCATGAACAAGGCGCGCGCCAAGCTGCTCGACAGCGGCGTCGACGTCGCCATCGTGCGCAACCAGCGCTAAGCGTCCACCCGGCAGTCCACCCGGTCGTCCACTACAAGGAGTCTTCATGCGCCCACTGCGCCGCCTGTTCTGCATCGCCCTGTTCGGCCTGGCCGCCGTCCAGCCTTACGCTTCCGCCGCCGAGCCGCAGAACGGCAGCCAGTACCTGACGCTGGCCACCCCGCAACCCACCGACAGCGGCAAAAAAGTCGAGGTCATCGAGTTCTTTGCCTATTACTGCCCGCACTGCTACGCCTTCGAGCCGCAGCTGGCGGCCTGGGTGAAAAAACAGGGCGACAACATCGTCTTCAAGCGCGTGCACGTCAGCGCCGGCGCCTCGGCCCTGCCGCAGCAGCGCTTGTTCTACACGCTGGAGGCGATGGGCCTGCTGGAGCAGTACCACCAGAAGGTATTCGACGCCATGCACGTGCAGCGCCTGCGCCTCGGCAGCGACGAGCAGGTGATCGACTGGGCCGCGCAGAACGGCATCGACCGTGCCAAATTCAGCGATGCCTACCGCTCGTTCGGCCTGCAGGCCAAACTGCGGCGCGCCGGCGCCATGATGGATGCCTATAACGTCGACCACTGGCCGATGCTCGTCATCGACGGCCGCTACGCCACCTCGCCCTCGCGCGTGCACCAGGGCGACACCGAAGCGCAGCAACAGCAGGCCGCGCTGCAGGTGATGGACTGGCTGGTCGACAAGGCCAAAGCCGAAAAACGATGATGCAGCGTGCCGCGCGTGGCGACCATCGCCCCCGGCTGCATCGCTACCCCAATGACCCGCAATAACCGTTTTCCCATGCCTTTCCTGATGCCTGCCGAGCACTTTGGCGCGCGCGCCGTTTCCACCAGCAAGCTGCCTCCGGAGGCCGCATGATGGACGCGCAACGCATCGCCTTTCTTTCGTCCGCCGGCGTGGCGGTGGAAGTCGTGCCGGAAACCGGCTCGACCAACGCCGACCTGCTGGCGCGCGCATCCACGTTGAATGAACCGGTGCTGCTGATCGCCGAACACCAGACCGCCGGCCGCGGCCGCGCCGGACGCAGCTGGCTGTCGGCGCCGGGCCACTCGCTCACCTTTTCGCTGGCCTGGCGTTTCGAGGGCGGTTTGCAGGCCCTGACCGGCTTGCCGCTGGCGGTCGGCACGGCGCTGGCCGAAACGCTCGGCCGGCTCGGCCAGCCGGTCCAGCTGAAGTGGCCGAACGACCTGCTCAAGGATGGCGACAAGCTGGCCGGGATCCTGGTCGAGACCCAGTCTGCGGCCGGGTCCGGCGGTGCCACCTGGGCCATCGTCGGCATCGGATTGAACCTCGCGATGCCGGACGAACTCGAAGCAAGGATCGGACGTGCGGTCGCCGCCGTGCCCTGGCTGGCGCGCATGGACCGCGACACGCTGATGGCGGCCGTGCTCGACGG
>Ga0265797_10003525_pt1 | contig 24895 bp, 15 predicted proteins | sample P2T30metagenome_FD_192433 | JGI IMG/M metagenome (GOLD analysis project Ga0265797, IMG submission 192433) | Plant litter microbial communities from East Loma Ridge, Irvine, California - P2 T30 | ecosystem: Environmental > Terrestrial > Plant litter > Unclassified | place: USA: California... | reverse complement strand
GGCCCGGCGCCTGGCCATCGACCTGAACGGCAAGGTCACGGTCTACGATACGCTCGACCACCAGATCAGCGGATTTTCACAGCAACAATCGCATGGCGGCTCGCTCAGCTTCAACAGCCAGCACGGACTGGTCGACGTGGCGCGCCTGCCCGTCGTGTCAGGCGATGGCGTAGCGCAGGCCGCGCCAACACCGGCGCCCACTCCAGCGCCAACGCCGGCGCCGGCGCCGGCGCCAGCATCAGCCCCGGCAGCCGGGCCGGACATTTTCGCCATGATCGAGAAGCTCGCCGAGCTGCGCAGCCGGAACATCCTGACCGAAGCGGAATTCGACGCCAAGAAAGCCGAATTGCTGGCGCGCCTGTAGCCGGGCGTCAGGCCGCGCCGTGCAGCGGCAGCGGCATCACCGTGACCTGCACCGCAAGCGTCTGCATGCCGCCGCCGAGCACGACGCCGCGCATCGGCGTGACGTCGCTGAAATCGCGGCCCCAGCCCAGCGTGATGTGTTCATGCTGCACCAGGCAGCGGTTGGTCGGATCGAAGTCGACCCAGCCCAGCGCCGGACAGAACACCGACACCCAGGCATGCGAGGCGTCGGCGCCCACCAGGCGCGGCTTGCCGGCCGGCGGGTGGGTCAGGATGTAGCCGCTCACGTAGCGCGCCGGCAGGCCGATGCTGCGCAGGCAGCCGATCATCAGCTGGGCAAAATCCTGGCAGACGCCGCGCCGCGCGCGCAATACCTGTTCCAGCGGCGTCGAAATCTCGGTGGCCTTGCTGTCGAATTCGAAATCGTCGAAGATCCTTTCGGTCAGGTCCAGTGCCGCGTCGAGTTGCGGCCGGGTGGGCGTGTAGCTGTGGCGCGCGTACGCTTCCAGCTCCTTGAACAGGGTGACATGGGGCGAGGCGTACAGGTAGCGGCAGGCGTCCAGCGTGGCCAAGCTTTTTTCCTTCCCCATCATGTCGCGCACGCTTTCCCACGGCAGCGTGCCGCCGATCTGCGCCAGGCCGGGGCGCGGGCGCAGCGCGACCGTCGACTCCGCATGCACCAGCAGGCTGTCATGCGGCTGGGTGAGCGCCACATGCCGGGTGTAGTTGCCGAAGTAATCGACGCCGGCGCGGCTGTCGTTGATCGGCGGGTCGAGCCAGATCACGTGCGATTCGGTGTCCTGGAACGCGAACGAGCGCGGCGTCAGGTGCAGGTATTGCTGCGACAGGCTGACCTTGCTCTGGTAGGTGTAGCGCGTTTCGTGCACCACCCGATAGCGTGCGCACACGCCGGGGCTCGCCGTCATGCTGCTCATGTGCGCTTCCTTTGCATGCCGCTGCCGCCGCTGTTGCCGCTATAGCTGAAGAACTGCACGCCGAGCTGCTCGGACAGGGCCGCGCTCGCGGCCTGGATCCGGTTCAACAGCTCGCCCAGCCGTGGATTGCCATGGTTCAGGTCGGCGTCGGGCTGCAGCGCCATCAGTTCTTCCTTCAGGGGTGCCAGCAGGTGTGCGCCGCAGGCGCCGTGGGTTTGCGCGATCTTGTCCAGGGTGCCCAGGATGCCGTTGATCTGGAACAGGATCGAGCGTGGATTCGTCGCGTCGCACAGCAGCAGGTCGAGCACCGGCAGCCACTCCGGCTGGGCCCGGTAACGCACGCGGTAGGTGATGCTGCTGTCGGACAGCTCGAGCAGCCAGTCGAGGCTGCCGTTCTCGTCCATCGCGAGCGCACGCTGCAGCACCACGCTCTGGAATTGCAGGCGCTCCAGGCGCCGGCCGATCGACATGAAACGCCAGCCGAGGTCGCGCGTCATCCCGTCCAGGGCGAAGCCGGCCAGGGTCATCAGTGCGGCGGCGGCGTCGTCGAGGATGGTCATCACTTCCGACTGCGAGGGCCGCTCGCCGCGCACGACGGCGGGCTCCGCCATCTGGCTCAGGGTGCGCCAGTTGTCGGCCGAGAAGCGTTCGTGCAGCTGGCCGGCAATCCGGTGCAATTCCTGCTGCTGCCGCGCCAGCCCGGGGACGCCTGGCGACACCACCGCCAGCAGCAGGGCCGATTCGATCTCGGCATCGGTGAACAGGGGGGCGGGTGGATCGCCCGGTGCCGGCGGCGCGCTGTCCGCGCCGATCAGCTGGTACCACCTGCACAGCGCCTCGACCGTAGGCCATTCCGCGCCGCGCTGGTCGAAGCGCACGTTGAACAGGATATTCAGCGCCACCCGCAGCAGGCGGCCGATATTGTCGCAGCGTTCCGCATGGCGCCCGAACCACAGCAGGTTTTCCGCCGTGCGGCTGGACAGGCTGGTGTCTTCGCGCACCAGGTCTTCGCCCCGGATGCGGTGTTTTTGCAAGCGGTGCCGCTCGGCAATGGCGCGCGCCTGGACCCACGTGTCCTTGCTGGCGCCGCCCCGCTGTATCGTCAGTACGCGCGCATCCGGCCCGGTGGCGACCCGGGTCAGGCCGCCCGGCATCACCACATAGCCTTCCGGTGTGGCGCAGGCGAACACGCGCAGGCCGACGGCGTGCGGCTTCAGGCCGGGCGGCGCGCCCGGCGCCGCCGCGTCCGTCCACACCGGCGCCTGCGACAGCCGCACCAGTTCCTGGGCGATGTAATTGTCCGGGTTGGCGCGCAGGCGGGCGATGAAGGCCTCGCGCTCGGCGCCGCCCAGGTCCTGGCCGAACACGGCAAACGGCGGCAGCTGGGAAAAGCTCGGCTTGAAGACCAGCTGGTCGAGCCTGGCGATCACCGCGTCCAGCGCGGGCGCTTCGCCGCACCACCAGGTGGCCACCGACGGCATCTTCAAGGGTTCGCCCAACAGCCGCATCGACAGGGCGGGCAGGAAGCCGAACAGGGCGCCCGAGTCGAGCAGGCCCGAACCGAGGCTGTTGGCGACCAGTACGTTGCCGCGCCGGGCGGCCTGGGTCAGCCCGGCCACACCCAGCGCCGCGCCCTGGAACGCATTCTGGAGCTCGAGCGGATCGCATGCCTCGTCGTCGACCCGGCGCATCACCACATGGACCCGGTGCAGGCCGTCCAGGGTCTTCAGGTAGACCACGCCGTCGCGCACGGTGAGGTCGTCGCTTTCGACCAGCGGCAAGCCGAGATAGCGTGCCAGGTAGGCCTGTTCGTAATAGGTTTCCGCGCCCGGGCCCGGGGTCAGCAGCACGATCAGCGGCATTTCCCCTTCGCGCAGCCGCGCCGGCGCGTCGCCCTGGTCCACGCACTGGCGCCCCCAGTGGACCAGGCTCTCGTGCATGGTGCGGAAGAACGCGGCGGGCGAGCGGACCTTCAGCTCGCGCAGCAGGTCCGGGAAGATCGGCGTCATGATGGCGCGGTTTTCCAGCGCGTAGCCGGCGCCCGAGGGTGCCTGGGTGCGGTCGGCAATGACCCACCAGCGGCCATCGGGAGCGCGCGCCAGGTCGGCCGCATAGAAGTGCAGGGCGATGCCGTCATGGTGGCGGATGCCGTGGCAGGGGCGCAGGAAGCCGGCGTTGCCGTGGATGAGCGCCGGCGGCAGCAAGCCTTCGCGAAGCATGTCCTGCGGGCCGTAGGCGTCGCCCAGGATCTTGTTGAGCAGGGTGGCGCGCTGCATCACCGCCGTCTCGATGCCGCTCCATTCCTCGTGCGGCAGGATCAGCGGCAATACGTTCAGGTCCCATGGGCGTTGCCGGCCGTCGGCTTCGGCCTGGACGTTGTAGGTGATGCCGTTTTCGCGTACCTGGCGCTGCACCGCCTCACGGCGCTGGCGCATCCGGTCCGGCGCTTCGCGCCCCAGGTTGGCGAGCAGCGCGCGCCAGTGCGCGCGCGGCGCCCGGGCGGCGTCGAGCATTTCATCAAAACCATCCGGTGCGGCCAGATAGTGGTCGAGGAGTCGATTGGGCATGACGGCGGGAGTCAGTCAGGCTGCCAGCGCAGGTCGAGCGTCACCGGGAAACCCGGGTTGGGTTCCTCCTTGCGCACCGTCATCGGACCCGGCGTGTGCCCGTGCGGCCAGAAGCGCGCGAAGCGGCGCGCCTCGGCGGCATTCGCATTCACGGGCGCCCCGGTTTCGTTGCGTCCGCCCGGATGCACCACGTGATAGGTGCAGCCGCCGATCGCGCGTCCGCTCCATGTATCCACCAGGTCGAACACCAGCGGCGCCTGCACCCCGATGCTCGGATGCAGGGCCGACCACGGGCTCCAGGCGCGGAAGCGCACGCCGGCCACGTACTCGCCCGGCACGCCGGTCGGGTGCAGCGGCAGCATGCGGCCGTTGCAGGCGACCACGTGGCGGCCATCGGTCAGTCCGCGCACCCGCAGCTGCATGCGCTCGACCGAGGAATCGACATAGCGCGCGGTGCCGCCGCCGGTGACTTCCTCGCCCAGCACGTTCCACGGCTCGATCGCCTGGCGCAGCTCCATTTCGACGCCTTCGTAGACCACGGTGCCGAAGCGCGGGAAGCGGAATTCGACGAAGGGCTCGAACCAGTGGTCCTCGAAAGCGTAACCGGCCGCGCGCAAGTCCTTGGCGACGTCGCGGATATCCTGGGCGACGAAATGCGGCAGCATCCAGCGGTCGTGCAGCGCGGTGCCCCAGTGCACCAGCTTGGCTTGGCAGGGCTGCTGCCAGAAGCGCGCCACCAGCGCCCGCAGCAGCAGCATTTGCAGCAGGCTCATGCGCTCGTGCGGCGGCATTTCGAAGGCGCGGAATTCCACCAGGCCCAGGCGCCCGGTCGGTCCGTCCGGCGAATACAGCTTGTCGATCGAGAACTCGGAACGGTGGGTATTGCCGGTCAGGTCGACCAGCAGATTGCGCAGCAGGCGGTCCACCATCCACGGCTTGTCGCCCGGGTGCAGGGTCGGCAGCACCTTGTCCATTTGCTGGAAGGCGATCGCCAGCTCGTACAGGTTGTCGTCGCGCGCTTCGTCGACCCGCGGCGCCTGGCTGGTGGGGCCGATGAAGGTGCCGGAGAACAAATAGGAGAGGGCCGGGTGCACCTGCCAGTAGGTGATCAGACTTTTCAGCAAGTCCGGGCGGCGCAGCATCGGGCTGTCTTCGGCGGTGGCGCCGCCCAGGGTGGCGTGGTTGCCGCCGCCGGTGCCGGTGTGGCGGCCGTCGAGCATGAATTTCTCGGTGCCCAGGCGGGTCTGGCGTGCTTCCTCGTACAGGGTCGTGACGTTGTGCACGAGTTCGGACCAGCTCGCCGCCGGATGGATGTTCACTTCGATCACGCCGGGGTCGGGTGTGACGCTGAGCAGCTTGATGCGCGGGTCGCGCGGCGGCGCGTAGCCTTCGATGCGCAGCCGCATTTTCAGCCTGGAAGCGGTATTTTCGACCGCCGTGACCAGCGCCAGGTAATCCTCGATGCGCTTCAAGGGCGGCATGAAAACGTAAAGGCGGCCGCCGCGCACCTCGACGCACAGCGCGGTATGAATGACTTCTTGCGCGCTCGGGTCGGCCGGCTTGGCGGGTCCGGCCGGCTTGCCGGCCTTGTTCGCGGCATGGTTGGCCGACCTGTGCGCCGGCTTGTGCGCCGCTTTTTCCGTGGCCTTGTCCGCGGCCCTGTCGGCGGATTTGCCGGCAGCCAGGCCCAGGATCGGCCGCTTGTTCCTTTCCGTGGCGGGCAGCGCCTCGCGCGGGGCGAACGGGTCGACGTCGAACTCGGGATCGCGTTCTTCCGGCAGCACCCACGGCAGCGTGGCCAGCGGCAGCCGCAGGCCGATCGGCGAGTCGCCTTCGATCAGGTACAGGTGCTCGCGCCGGATCGGCCAGCTCGATGTCTGCCAGCTGGTGCCGAGCATGACGGCCGCGTCGTACTCCCTGGCCTTCAGGGGCAGCACGTAGCCGGCCACCTCGCCCAGGCCGCGCTCGAGCAGGCGCGCCAGGCGGCGCCGCTCTTCCGGCGCCTTCAGGTCCGCCTGCAAGGGGTCCACGTTGCGCGGCAGCGCCTGCTCGCGCCGGGCCTGTTGCAGCACATCTTCGTAAGCCGGGATGGCGCTGCCGGCAGGCAGGCCGAGCGACTTGAGCAGCTCCGCGATGAAGCGGCCGGCTTCATCTGCGCCATAGCCGTCGTCCTGGTGTTCGTCCGAGAACAGGGTGGGATCGAACCATATCGGCTGGCCGTCGACGCGCCAGAAGATATTCAGCGCCCAGCGCGGCAGCGGCTCGCCCGGATACCATTTGCCCTGGCCGTAGTGCAGCAGGCCGCCCGGTGCGAAGTGCTGCTTCAGCCGGTGGGTCAGGTTGCCGGCCAGCTCGCGCTTCTTGTCGCCATGCGCCAGCGTGTTCCATTCGGGCGCGTCCATGTCGTCGATCGAGACGAAGGTGGGTTCGCCGCCCTGGGTCAGTCGCACGTCCATGCGCGCAAGATCGGCATCGACCTGCTGGCCCAGCCCGTCGATCTTTTGCCAGTCCGCTTCCGAATACGGTTTCGTCACGCGCGGGTCTTCGTGGATACGGGTGACCGTCATTTCATGCACGAATTCGACCCCGGCCGGGTCTGTGAACCCCGTGACCGGCGCCGCCGACGAGGGCATTGCCGTGCACGCGAGCGGGATATGGCCTTCGCCGGTCAGCATGCCCGAGGTCGGATCAAGCCCAATCCAGCCAGCGCCCGGGATGTATACCTCGCACCATGCATGCAGGTCGGTAAAGTCCTCGAGCGGGCCGCTGGGGCCGTCGAGCGCTTCCTGATCGGCGCGCAGCTGGATCAGGTAACCGGACACGAAGCGCGCCGCCAGTCCAAGCTCACGCAGGATTTCCACCAGCAGCCAGCCGCTGTCGCGGCAGGAACCGGAGCAATTCTGCAAGGTTTGTTCCGACGTCTGGACCCCCGGCTCCATACGCAGCAGGTAGCCGATCTTGCCCTGCAGCCGCTGGTTGATGGCCACCAGGAAGTCATTCGTCGACATTGGATGCGCCAGCAGGTCGCTGCGTACCGCCGCCACAAATTCCGTCAGCAAAGGACCCGCGGGCTCGGTGTGCAGGTAGGGGCTTAACTCGATCTTGAGCTGGTCCGGATAAGCGAACGGAAAGGTAGCGGCGTATTCTTCGATGAAGAAATCGAAGGGGTTGATGACGGTCATGTCCGCCACGAGGTCGACCGTGAACTCGAGCTTGTCCGCTTTTTCCGGGAACACGAAGCGGCCGATGTAATTACCGTAAGGGTCTTGCTGCCAGTTGATGAAATGCTGTTGCGGCTCGACCGTCAGCGAATACGACAGGATCGGCGTGCGCGCGTGGGGTGCCGGGCGCAGGCGGACTTCGTGCGGCGACAGGGCGACTTGCCGGTCATAACGGTAACTGGTCTTGTGATGGAGCGCGATACGGATTGCCATTCGGACTGCCTCTCGATGTAATTCTGGCTATTTAAACATGTTTAACCATGTTCCGATTGAAATTGCCATTCGTACCATAGTTTTTGGGCTTTTCTTGTTACTATCCGGGCATAGGAGGAGACGATGCCGAATTTTTACGATGAGATGTATTCCACACCGGCGACCGTGCGGCCTCATTACACTGCGTTCGCGGAGTGGCTGGCGCAACAGGCGCCGCAGGTGATCGAACAAAAAAGAGCGGAAGCCGAACTGAATTTCCAGCGCGTCGGGATCACGTTCGCTGTGTACGGCGACAATGCCGGCAAGGAGCGCCTGATCCCGTTCGATATCATTCCGCGCGTGATCAATGCCGCCGAATGGGCCCGGCTGCAGGCCGGCCTGGTCCAGCGCGTCACGGCGCTGAACCGCTTCCTGCACGACGTCTATCATGAGCAGGCCATCCTGAAGGCGGGCGTCATCCCGCGCGAGCAGGTCTTGAACAATGCGCAGTACCGTCCCGCCATGCATGGCGTCAAGGTGCCATCGGACATCTACGCCCACATTGCCGGGGTCGACATCGTGCGCGCCGGCGAGGGCGAGTTCTACGTACTCGAAGACAACCTGCGCGTGCCGTCCGGCGTCTCGTACATGCTGGAAAACCGCAAGATGATGATGCGCCTGTTCCCCGACCTGTTCGCGCGCAACCGCGTGGCGCCGGTCGACCATTATCCGGACCTGCTGCTCGACAACCTGCGCAGCGTGGCGCCGCCGGACGTCGACGACCCCACCGTGGTCGTGCTCACGCCCGGCATGTACAACTCGGCCTACTTCGAGCACGCCTTCCTGGCCCAGCAGATGGGCGTGGCGCTGGTGCAGGGACAGGACCTGTACGTGCGCGACAACACCGTCTGGATGCGCAGCACGCGCGGGCCGCAGCGCGTGGACGTCATCTACCGCCGCATCGACGACGACTATCTCGACCCGCGCGCCTTCCGTCACGAATCGACGCTGGGCGTGCCGGGCTTGCTGGACGCGGTGCGTGCCGGCCGGGTGGGCCTGGCCAATGCCATCGGCACCGGCGTCGCCGACGACAAGTCGATCTACCCCTTCGTGCCGGACATGATCGAGTTCTACCTGGGCGAAAAGCCGATCCTGAACAACGTCCCGACCTACCAGTGCCGGAAAAAGGAAGACCTCGCGTACACGCTGGCGAATTTGTCGGAACTGGTGGTCAAGGAAGTGCACGGCGCCGGCGGCTACGGGATGCTGATCGGGCCGGCGTCGACCCAGGCCGAGATCGAGGCCTTCCGCGAGCGCCTGCTGGCCAAGCCGGAAGGCTACATCGCCCAGCCCACGCTGGCCTTGTCGGCCTGCCCCACCTTTGTCGAATCGGGCATCGCGCCGCGCCATATCGACCTGCGTCCCTTCGTCCTGTCGGGCAAGACCGTGTCGATGGTGCCGGGGGGCCTCACGCGCGTGGCCTTGAAGGAAGGGTCGCTGGTGGTCAATTCGTCGCAGGGCGGCGGCACCAAAGACACCTGGATATTGGAGAATTAGTATGTTGAGCCGTACCGCAGACCATTTGTACTGGATGGCCCGTTACACCGAAAGGGCCGAAAACACCGCGCGCATGCTCGACGTGCGCGTCCAGTACTCGCTGATGCCCCAGTCGGCGGACGCCGAGCAGCGGGGCTGGCGCACGATGCTGGGCGTGTCCGAGCTCCAGTCGCAGTTCGATGCCAAATACGGCACGCTGAGCCAGAAGGAAGTGATCGACTTCATGGTGCGCGACCCGGACAATCCGTCGTCGATCGCCAGTTGCCTGCGCGCCGCGCGCGAGAATGCGCGGGCCGTGCGCGGCAGCCTGACCACGGAAGTCTGGGAGACCAAGAATACGACCTGGCTGATGCTGCAGCAGCACCTCAAGAGCCGCATGTTCGAAACCCATCCGGGCAAGTTCCTCGAATGGGTCAAGTACCGCTCGCACATGTCGCGCGGCGTCACGCTGGGCACCATGTTCCAGGACGAGGCCTTCAACTTCATCCGCCTCGGCACCTTCCTCGAACGGGCCGACAACACGGCGCGCATCCTCGACGTGAAGTTCAGGTTCCTGGATGCCGACGCGATCCAGGCCGACGCCCAGGTCGAATTCTATTACCTGGCCGCCTTGCTGCGCACGGTATCCGCGTTCGAGACCTACCGCAAGGTGTACCGCGACGCCATTACCCTGAACCGGGTGGCCGAGCTCCTGATCCTGCAGCCGAAGATGCCGCGTTCGCTGGTCGCCTGCATGTGCGCCGTCGTCGCCAACCTGCAGGAAGTGCGCAACGACCTGTCGCAGGACACCGAACGCCTGGCCGAAAAGCTGTATGGCGAGCTGCAATCGGCGCAGATCGGCGACATCCTCGAAGAAGGCCTGCACCCCTACCTGACGCGCTTCCTGGCGTCGATCGCGGAACTGGGCAACGGTATCGGCCGTGATTTCCTGCTGCCGGTGGCGCCGGAAGTGCAGGAGGAAGCGCCGCCCGAGACGCCAGCGCAGACGCAAAGCCAGACACAGACACAGACCCAGACGCAGACCCAGACCCAGACGCAGACCCAGACCCAGACGCAGACGGGTTGAACGGGGCGCACAAGACAAAGAGGCGACGCCCCGGCCATCTGGCCGGGGCGTCGTTTTTTACAGCTGGACCAGGCCGGGAATCGCTGCCGGCGCCTTCACCTGCGCCCGCACCACCTTGTGCACGAAGCCCAGCTTCTCCAGCACCGGCGTGCTGAGCGTGAATGGATAGGAGTCCGGCATCCCGATGCTGCGGTTCAGGCTGTTGAGCACATAGGTCAGCGCGAACCAGTCCGCCGCGATCTTGTCGAACGCATCGGTCCTGCTCGGCAGGGCCACCTTTTCCAGCGCCGGCTCGTCCGGCTTGGCGGGATGAAGCGCCAGGCCGCAAGCGTTCGCCGTTTCGAGCGTATCCAGCATGTGCAGGTAATGGGCCCAGGTTTCGGCCCAGTCTTCCCACGGGTGCGAACTGGCGTAGCTGCTCACGAAGCGCGACGCCCAGTCGGCGGCCGGCCCTTCGCTGTAGTGGCGTTTCAGGGCTTCGCCGTAATCCTGGCGCTCGTCGCCGAACAGGGCGCGGTATTCATCGATCCACTCGCTGTCGACGACCAGCCGGTCGAAATAATAATGGCCGCTTTCGTGGCGGAAGTGTCCCAAGAGCGTGCGATAACGCTCGTGCATCTGTTCGCGCGTGCGTTCGCGCTCGGCCGGGTCGGCTTCCGCAATGTTCAGGGTGATCACGCCATTGGCGTGGCCGGTCATGACCGTCTGGTCCGACACCCCGTCTTCCAGGAACTCGAAGGCCAGCCCGGTCTCCGGCTCCTTCTCTTTCGATGCCGGCATCAGGTTCAGGGTCGCCAGCGAAAACAGCAGGCGGCGCTTGGCGGCTTCGAGGCGCGACCAGAGAATGTGGTTTTTTTCCGACGACAGCGCCGGAATCACGACAGTCAGCTGGCACGATTCGCACAGATCGTGCGGGTCGTCCGCGGGAAGCATCCAGTTGCAGACATTATGCTCGACATAATTGCTGCACTTCTTGAACAGCTTGCCATCGTCCTTGCGGTGCAGGCTGCGCCATTGGCCGGCCTCGGTTTCTTCGTAGGCGTTGATGCTGCGCGTCTGGGGCTCGTAGCCCAGCGTGCTCTCGCAGTTGAAGCAGAGGGTGTTTTCAAAAAATACCTGGTGCGAGCACTTGTCGCAATGGAAGGTTTTCATGGGTTGTCGCGTTGAATGGTTTAATTGTAAATGGTGATAACAATTTAACAGTAAATCCAATCGCGCTACGCTCGTGTAAGACAACGCCGCATATCGCCCAGTGCGATGTGCGTTCTGATGGCGGGATTGCAAGGTCTGAAAGCATGGCCACGACCATGCCATGGTCATCTGCCATGAAGTTTTTCAACAGCGCCGCTTACAATTTTCACCAGGCGCCAGTGTGCCGCTGTTCCCTCTGAAAGCATTCCACTAGGATCGGCAATTCCTCATCAACAACCAGACAGGAATTGCACATGAAGGCGAGAATCGACAGACGCAATCTGACGCTGCTGCTTGGCCTCAGCCCCTTGCTTGCCCTTGTAGCGTGTGGCGGCACTTCCGACAGTACCAGCGCCTCGCCCCAGGCGAGCCTGCTGGTCACGGTCTCCAGCGCCACGCCCGCGGCACCGATGCTGGACCAGACCGGCAACCCGGTGTACGCATTGCTCAACAATTACACGTCCTGGCTCAGCAAGAGCACGGACCCGGCGGCACGGCTGGCGGCGGACAGGACCAAGGCGGACAACATCGTGACGTGGCAGATGCCGCACGGCGGCTTCTACAAGCAGCCGGCCTGGTATGCGGCGCCGTGGAATGGCGTGGCGGCGCGCTCGGAATGGCTCGGTGCCAACGGTGTGGAACTGGGGACCATCGACAACCAGGCCACGGTGACCGAAATCATGTTCCTGGCCAATGTGTACGCGCGCACCGGCGACCTCAAGTACCGCGACAGCGCACGCAGGGCCATCGACTTCCTGCTCAACATGCAGTATTCAACGGGCGGCTTCCCGCAGGTGTACCCGAAGCGCGGCACGACCTACTCGAACTACGTGACCTTCAATGACGATGCAATGATCCGCGTGCTGGTGTTGTTCGACCAGGCGCAGAAGCGCACTGCGCCGCTCGACGGCGACCTGGTGACCGACATGCAGCGTTCCCGCATGGGCTTTGAAACGAAGATGGCGGTGCAGTACATCCTGAAGTCCCAGATCGTGCAGAACGGCGTGCGCACGGTATGGTGTGCACAGCACGATCCCGCCACCTACGCGCCGCTCGGCGCACGTTCCTATGAATTGCCGTCCAAGAGCGGCTCCGAATCGGCACGGGTTGTCGAGTTCCTGATGGCCCAGCCGCAAACCGCGGAAGTGGCCGCCGCCGCCAAGGCTGCGGTGGCCTGGTACCGCAGCAGCGCCACCCAGATCCACGACACGATCTACGATTCGGTCACGACAAAAGTCGCCAACACCTCGCCCTTCGTCTACAAGGCGGGCGCCCCGACGCTCTGGTACCGCTTCTACGATCTGGGGCTTGATACCGGCTTCTTCAGCGGCCGCCTGCCGACCGACAATCCGCCCGGGACCGGCAAGCAGTACGACATCATGCTGGTCGAACCGGAGCGCCGCTACGGTTACCAATGGGCGGGCGCCTACGGTACGCCGGTCATCAACTATGCCAACAAGGTCGGCTACTGAGCGGCAGCCCATAAAAAAGGAGACAGCAATGCGAATGAAAACAATCCTGGTATCGACCCTGTGCGCACTTGGCCTCATGGCATCGGCACAGGCCAGCGTGAGCTACACGAGCACACCGAACGGCGATTACCTGTTCCCGCTCGGCGTTCCGGACACCACCACCTTCGGCCAGGTATTCACGGCGCCGGTCGACGGCAACAGCCGCCTGGACAGCTTCAGTTTTTATCTCAGCGGCACCCTGTTGAAAGCCTACGGCGGCGTGGCTGCATGGACCGGCACAGGCGCCGGCGCGGCGCTGTTCGCGTCCGACCCGTTCAAGGCAAACTATACCAATTTCACCCAGGTCAGCGTCGCCACCGGCGGCCTGGACCTCGAGGCCGGCCAGCAGTATGTCGTCTATTTCAGCACTGCGGGGATTACCGGTAACACCGGCTCGGACAACGTCGCATTCGGGACCGGTGGCGGCGTGTTCGACGGGTATGCCACCGACAACGGCTTCGGCGCCTCACCCAACCACGACGACTGGGCCGGCGCGCAAAACTTTCCATGGGCGACCTTTGCCGGCACCCTGACGTTCAGCGCACCATCGGGCGCCGTGCCTGAGCCCGCTTCCCTCGCGCTGCTGGGCCTCGGCCTTGCCGGATTGGCCGGCGTACGCCGCCGCCGGCCGGTTTGAGCCGGCCGTCGTGGGCGGCGTTGCCGTCGCCGCCGGCCACGACTGGATTGCTGACTGCCTGTCAGAACTTGTAGCGCGCCCCGACCAGGTATTCCCGACCCGTGACGTGGTTGACCAGCACGCTGTTGCGCGCCCGGCTCACGAACTGGTCGTTCGACTCGTTGGTCAGGTTGACGCCCTCGAAGGTGAACTCGAGCTGGTCGTTCCACTTGTACGACACCGACAGATCGACGTTGAAGGTCTTGTTCTTGCCCTGCACGTCATTGTTGTTCTGCGCCGGCACCACCTGCAGGTAGCTCGAACGCGAAGCGCCGGTAAGGCGCGCGCTGAACTTCCCGTCGTCGTAATAGAAGGTGGTGTTCCAGGACTTCGGCGACAGGTTCACCAGGTCATCCTGCACGGTGGCGCTGTTGGCCGTGGTTCCCGAAGCCAGGTAGTTGATCTTCGAATTCACCTTGGTGTAGTTCGCGATCAGGCCGAAGTTCCGCCCCCAGGCCGGCAGGAAGGTAAACGGCTGCTGGTAATTCAGCTCGTACCCGCGCAGCTTGCCCCCCGGCGTATTCGCGAACGAGGTCACGTCGAACACCTCGGAGCCGTTGAAGCTGGCCGGCAGCAGGGACAAGGGCAGGCCGGTCTGGTTGAAGGGCAGCGACTGGCGGATCGCCTGGATATAGCTGTCGATATTCTTCTGGAACAGCCCCAGGCCCAGGAAAGCCTTGTTCTTGAAGTAGTACTCGAACGAGGCGTCCATGGTCTTGGCGCGGAAGGGCGCCAGGGTCGGGTTGCCCGAGTTGACCGTCAGCGAGCCGGAAGTGGCCACGGAGCCGCCCGGGTTCAGGTTGCCCAGCGGCGGACGCGACATCACCTTGGCACCCGCCAGGCGCACCAGGAAGTCCGGCGTGATGCTGGCGGTGATGTTAAAGGCCGGCAGGAAGTCGTTGTAGGCATTGGTGGCGGTGACGGCGGTGCCGCCACCGGTCGCCAGGTAGCCCTGGGCGGTCAGCTTGGTCTTCACGTAGCGTCCGCCGAGGTTGCCGCGCAGCGGAATGCCGCCCACTTCGCTGTCGAAGTCGGCCTGCAGGAACAGGCCCTTGTCGTCTTCCTTGATGTCGCGGTTGTTGCCGCGCGCGTTGCCGTTGGTGGTCGAGGTCAGCGTGAAGTCGCCGGGGCCGCCCGCCGGGCCGCTCTTCAGGCAGTTGCAGTAGGCGTCGTACAGCTTGGTGATGGCCTGCACGTCCGGGATCAGCCAGCTGGTGGCGGTGCCGGCCGGCAGGTCCAGGCCGGAGCCGAAGCCGGACAGCACGCGCGTGATGCTAGCCAGGCTGGTGCCGGCCGGCAGGCTGTAGATCGCTTCGCCCGAGGCGGTCGGACGGCGCGCTTCATAGGTCTTGAACTTGTAGGTCTTCAGGTCGGTGCCGCCCTTGAGGGTCCAGGTGTCATTCGCGCGCCAGGCCAGGTCGAGATGCAGCACGTCGTTCTGGTTGGTGGATCCCTGCGGGCGGATCCGGATCTCGCTCGGGGTGACGGTGGTGACGCTGGCGGTGCCGGCCGGCACGCCGTAGATGCCCAGCACGCCATTCGCGGCGGCCGGGTCGAACGGGTAGGTGATTGACGGGAGGCGGTCGCTGTTGCGGAAATCGATCGTGTAGCCGTTGACGTTCGGCGCGTCCAGCGTCACCGTGGTCTGCAGCGGGTTCTCGAACTTCGACTTGGCGCGCCCCAGCCGGAAGTTCAGGTCGAGGGTGTCGCTGAGGCGGTGGGCCACGGTCAGGGTGGGCTGGGTGAACTTGGTGGACAAATCGTCGAAACGGGTCTCGGAACGGATGTCCACGCCGTTGAATACGCCGTACAGCAGGCGGCCCTTGTCGTCGTACTGCGCCTGCACCACCGAGGTCTGCGGCTTGCCGCCCTGGGAGGCCGAGCGGCTGAACGAGATCGCTTCCAGGTAGCTTTCCTCGCGCGTGGCGGACAGGTCGGCGTACAGCATGTCCAGCGAGATGCGCGTGCCGCGCATCGGTTTCCACTCGAACGAGGCGGTCAGGCCGACGCGGTCCTGGTCGTGCGTCAGGCGGCCGTAGCGCGGCAGGCGCGGATGGAAGTTGGCGGCGTTCGACGCGGTGGTGTAGGCGCTGGTGGCCGCGGCGCTGCTTGGGAGGCGGGTGGCGGTGGGGAAGCCGGCCACCGGCGCCGAACAGTTCGCCCCAGTGACGCCGGCGGTGCCGAGCGGGGCGCACCAGCCGCCGGAGGAGGGGCCGTTATCCCAGCGCACGGTCGAGAAGCCTTCCTCGAGCACGTTACGCTTGGAGAAGGCGCCCGAGATCAGGAAACCCATCGTGTTGTCGTTGAAGGTATTCGACAGCATGAAGGCGGCGCGCGGGTCGGTCTTCTTGGCGATGTCGTTGTAGCGCGCCTTGGCCATGACCGTGGCGTTGAAGCCGCGCTTGGGCGCGTCGAAGGGGCGCATGGTCTGCAGGTCGACGGTGGCGCCGAGCGAGCCTTCCTCGACCTCGGCCGAGGAACTCTTGCGCACCGTGAGCGAGTTGAACAGCTCGGAGGCGAACACGTTGAAGTCGAAGCCGCGGCCGCGGTTGTTGCCGCCCGAACTGTCGGTCCCGCCCGTCGTCGCCAGGCCCTCGATGCCGTTGATGCGCACGCGCGTGAAGTCGGCGCCGAGGCCGCGCACCGTGATGCTGCGGCCTTCGCCAGCGTCGCGGTCGATCGCCACGCCCGGCACGCGCTGCAGGGATTCGGCCAGGTTCGTATCCGGGAACTTGCCGATGTCCTCGGCCTTGACCACGTCGATGATGCTGTTTTCGGTGCGCTTGGCGTTGAGGGCGCTCTCGAGCGAGGCGCGCAGGCCGGTCACGACCACGGTCTGGGCGCTGCCCGGGGTGTCCTGTGCGTAGCTGGTGGTGCCGATGGCCAGCAGGGCCGAGGCGAGAAGGGTGTGCTTGAGTGGAAGCTTGTGGCGGTGCATGCGGGTCTCCTGTTTGTTTTACGTTGGTTTTGTTTTACAGCAATGCAAATAAGCCAATGCCATATTGCTGCAATCCAAGGTAAATACAAACAACTTTCTCGCGTGTACGCGTGTGACACATTTCATGCAAGGTGCATCTTCATGCAACACCAGCGTTCATGCCTGCATCTCATCGGCAAGACGTTTTCTGTTAGCGCAAACACCTCAAAATCTGGTCCAGCCACTTGGGCGTTGTATTCAGGCCACTTTATCAAGTGGCCAGTGCTCCTCAGCGGAACAGCGACGTCCAGCCGGCCTTGGGCGACATGTCGCCCAGATTCCACGCGGCCGCGTCGAATGTGCGGCGCGTCGGCGCATAGGCGGGATAGCCGCTCGATTGCGCTTCCGAATCGACGATGTGGCCGCGCCCTTCGGCGACGTCCGAGATGATCTTGAAGTCGATCGGATCGCGCGCCCACGGCCGCATGCCGGCGCTCATGTAGATCGCGTTTTCCAGCCGCGATGCAGGTATTGGCTTGAGCGAGGGCGGCAGGTAGGGCGCCGCAGCCTTCAGGATGCGCGCGCCGGACGCGGTATAGCTGCCGGTCTGCGGCAGCGGGTTGCCGTTGGCGTCGACGGCGACGTTATCCTGCAGGTACAGGCTGACGTCGCCCGCGCCGCCAAGGCTGAACAGCGGCACGCCCGGCAGCGTGTCGGTGCCGCCGCGCGCCACGTTGCCGACCAGCGTCACGACGCCGGGCTGCGGCGCGTGCGCGCCCCATTCGTGGGCGATCAGGTTGTAGTGGATCGCCTTGGCGCCGAAATCGTGGATCAGGTTATTGACCACGGCGACATGGGCGCCGCCCTTGACCAGCGGATTGCGCTCATGGTTGGCGTCGTACAGGTTGCCGTAGATGAGCACCCGGTCCGCATTGTCGTGGACCAGCGAGCCCTTCGAATGCTCGCCTTTCTTGTGCGTGGCATCGCGCAGCCCCTCGGCGACGATGTTGTGGCTGAAGGTGATGCGGTGCGAGGTTCCCTGGCGCCAGTCGTCGACGGTGGCGCCGTTGAAGCGCGGACCGGACGCCGACAGGTTCTCGTCGGTGGCCCAGCTGAAGCTGCAATGGTCGACGATGACGTTGTCCGCGGCGCTGGTGGACAGGCCATCGGCTTCCCAGCCGCTTTTCTTGGGGTGCCCGGCTTCGCCCGGCCGCACCGCGATGTGCTGGACGATCACGTCGTGCGTGGCGACCGAGAACTCGCCGCGGATGAAGCTGATGCCGGGATCGGGCGCGGTCTGGCCGGCGATGGTCAGCTGCGGTTCGGTGATGCGCAGGGTCGCGCCCTGCAGGTCGATCACGCCGCCGACCTCGAACACCACGATGCGTGGACCCTTCTCCGCGACCGCGGCGGCGAACGAGCCTTCCCCTAGCGCGTTCAGGTTGGTCACCCGCACGATTTTGCCGCCGGCGCCGCCCGTGGTATCGGCCCAGCCCCGGACGTCGATGCCGGCGCGCGACATCTCGTGCAGTGCGGTAAAGGGCTCGGCCGCCCCTGCGTGCAGGCAGCAGCATGCCGCCGCCAGTAATCCCATGCGGACCGGGTATCGCATCGTCGTCTCCTGTTTATACTGTTTATAGTGGTTTCCGGATCAGGTTCCGGCTTGAATATACGGCACCTTGGCGAACAGCCGCCGTTCGGCGCCGCGTGGGTCGTCCTCCATGCGCGCGGGGACGTCGAAGATCATGGTCTGGCGGCGCGCCAGGTCGTAGGGCGCCCAGCGCGGCAACTGCCGGGCGGCCGGCACGCCGGTCCTGGCAAAGGCGATGAAGGCTTCGCTCATCATGTCGGCCATCGCTTGGGCCTGCGGGCCGGTGGCCGTGGCGCCGGGCTGGGCGATGTTGTCGAAGACCAGCTGGATGTCGGACGCATGCGGCGCGCCGAACTTGCCGCCGTCCTTGGGCGTCGCCCAGTCCAGCTGGTAGACCCAGGCCGGGCTGCCGGCCTTTGCCCTTTCCTCGGCTTCGATGATGGCGCCGCGCCACGAGCGCGAGGCGGTGGTGATCCTGAAGAACAGATCGCTCGGCGAGAGGTTCGGGTAGAGCTTGCGGTAGGCCGCGATCACGGTTTCGGGCTGGATGTCGACGCGCATGTTCGGCACCAGTTTCGCCGGCAGCTGGTCCCAGCTCAAGGTGAAATTGGCGGGATCGCCGCCCAGGAAGGCGCGGGTTTCGTCGTGCGTGTTCCCGATCATCATCGGGATGCGGGCGGACTGGCCCGGCGCGTCCGGGTAGAACGGGTGGCGCAGCAGGTTGCGCTCGTCGAGCACCGGCGCGAACGAGATGCCGCCGAAGGGCAGCACCGGGTCGCGCGTGCCCAGCGCCTCGACCAGCCTGGGAAAGGGCAGGGTCCGGATCTCGCCGACCCGTTCAGGCGCAAGCTTGAGGGCGTCCAGCATGGCCCGGGCGCGTAGCGTGGCGTTCAGCGGGCCGCTGGCCGTCACCTGCTGGCCGCTCATGGTGGCGGCGCGGTGGAACAGGCCGGCGGCCGCCGGCATGGCCATCAGGGTCGCGATCTTGGCGCCGCCGCCCGACTGGCCGAACACGGTCACCTTGTCCGGGTCCCCTCCGAATTCGGCGATGTTGTCGCGCACCCAGCGCAGCGCCAGGACCAGGTCGAGCTGGCCGGCATTGCCGGAGTCCAGGTACAGGCCATCACCGCCATGGCGGGCCAGGTACAGGTAGCCGAAGGCGTTGAGGCGGTGGTTCACCGTCACCACGACCACGTCGCCGCGGCGGCACAGGCGCGCGCCGTCGTACAGCGGGCTCGAGCCCGAGCCGTTGTTGTAGGCGCCGCCGTGGATGTAGAACATGACCGGGCGCCGGGCGCGGTCGCGCAGGGCGGGCGTGTAGACGTTCAGGAACAGGCAGTCTTCGCTGACCGCCTCTTCGCGGCTCGGCTGGGGGCAGGATGGGCCGTGTTCGAGGGCGTCGCGTATCTCGCTCCAGGGCTGGGGCGGCAGGGGTGCCATGAAGCGGCGCGGGGCGGTGTCGGCGCCGTAGCGTATGCCCTTGAAGACCTGGATGCCCGTGTCGAGGTAGCCGCGGACCTTGCCGTGGCGGGTCGTGGCGACCGGGGATTGTTCCGGGGCCGCGTGGGCCTTGAAGCCCAGCATGCCGGAGGCGGCCAGGACGGATTGCTGGAGGAAGGCGCGGCGGGTCGATTCGGGCATGGGTGGCTGGCGATGTTGAGCAGGCGTTGCTCACATGCTAGCCGTTAGACGGCACGAGCCGCTGCTTCCATGTAATCAATCTGATGAGAGATTCCGCCGCCCGTGCGGGCGGCGGATCCTTTTTCGACGGCGCCCTTACTTCTGGCTGAAGTCGAACGCCCCCGTCAGGTCGCCCATCGGCTTGAAGCCATTCGCCACCAGCTTGGTGTCGCGTTCGACGATGCCCGGCAGCGGCTGCAGGCCGAAGCGGTGCGTGATCAGGCGCAGGATCGAGGCCGTGTCGTATTGGGTATGGTCGACGCTGCCTTTCTTCGCGTACGGCGAGACGATGATGGCCGGGATGCGCGTGCCCGGACCCCAGCGGTCCGCTTTCGGCGGCGCGGCGTGGTCCCAGAAGCCGCCGTTCTCGTCGTAGGTGATGACCACGACCATGTTCTTCCACTGCGGGCTGGCCTTCAGCTTGTTGATGACGTCGACGATATGGGCGTCGCCATCGGCCACGTTGGCATAGCCGGCATGCTGGTTCAGGTTGCCCTGCGGCTTGTAGAAGGCGACCGCGGGCAGGGTGCCGGCGGCGGCGTCCTTCAGGAAGTCGCTGTCGAAGTCCTTCAGGTGGGCGGCGCGGTTGGCGGCGCCGCTGACCGGGTCGAAGGTGGTGTAGTAGTTGAAGGGCTGGTGGTGGAACTGGAAGTTCGCGGTGGCGTTGAACGAGCGGTTGGTGGTGGCGGCCGCGGTCGTCGCATTCCAGGCGCCGGCATACCAGGCCCAGTTCACGCCCTTGGCGCTGAGCAGGTCGCCGATGGTCTTGCCGGTCTGCGGCGGCAGCGTGGTGGCGCTGCCGGTGTTGGCGTACAGCTTGCTGCTGTCCGACGATGCCGGCGCGTTCGAACTCGGCTGGTATGCAGGCTGCATTGTGTTCACCGCGTAGAACTGGCCGTTGATGGCAGGGGTGATGGTGCCGTCGGCGGCGTAGGTGGGGGCGCCGTTCAGGACCGTCGACGGGGTGCTGGCGCCCGGCGTCAGGCGCAGGAAGTTGCCATTGGCGTCGAGGTCGACCTTCGAGATGCTCGGCTTGGCGGCGGCGCTGTCGGCGCCCGGATAGGTCGGCGCGCAGGCGCAGATCAGGTACTGGTGGTTGAGGAAGGAACCGCCGAACGCGCCCATGAAGAAGTTGTCGGCCAGGACGTAGTCCTTGGCCAGCTGCCAGATCCCCATCTTGCTGCCGTCGTAGTAGCCCATCGACAGGCCGCCGGCATCGCTGTAGGCCGGGAACTTGTCGTTGGCGCCGCCGTTGATCTGCATCTGGTTGTTGTAGAAGCGGTGCACCAGGTCGCGCGTGGTGACGCTGAGCGGCAGGTTGAAGCCGGCCGGATCGTCGATCTGGAAAGGTTTGTTCGGCAGGTTGGCGGATTGGGCCTGGGTCACGGTCACCAACTGGCCGGCGGCGGTCATGCCGCCCCAGGTCGGCGGCAGCACGTTCAGGACCGAACCGTCGACGTCCTTCTGGGCCACGTAGGCGCCTTTCGACGCCGGGTTCACGCCCGGGATGCCGTTGGCGCCCGGGAACAGGCCGTACAGGTTGTCGAAGCCGCGGTTTTCCGCGTAGATCACGACGATGTTGGTGATCTTGTCCAGCGCCAGGCGGTTCTGCAGCGCCTTGGCCAGGTTGCCGCTGGCGCCCGCCTCGCTGACGGCTTCGGCGATGCGCGCCAGCGCCTGGTCGCCCTCCGTCTTCAGCGCCGCCTTGATGCCGGCGTCGGTTTCCTTGTTATGGTCTTCGAGCAGCTTGTCCTCGGCCACGCCGATGCGCTGCGCCAGCGCCTTGCGCGCGGCGACGAAGTCGCCGCCGTTATCGTCCATCATGGCCTGCACTTCGGTCGAGACGGCGCTGACCACGGTGTTGGCGCCCGCCGGCGCGCGGAACACCATCGGCTGCGTGACCGCGCTCTCGGTCCTGGTGTCCGGGTCGTAGCGCCTGGCATCGGTGCCGATTTCGGCGATCACGGCGCCGCTGCCGACCAGGGTGAAGGCCCCGTTGTCGTCGGTGTAGAGATTGTTTTCGCCGACGTCGCAGCGGCCGTTGGCATTGGTGTCGACGCAGACCTTGGCGTGGCGATAGTAGCTGCCGGTGACCACGCCGCTGATGGTCGGCGCGGGCGCCGAGGCCACCGGCGGGGTGGTGGCCGTGCCTTTGTCGTCGTTGTCGCTGCCGCAGCCGTACAGGCCGGCCGACAGGATGGCCGCGAGCGGCAGGAGTTTGAGAGTAGGGTTCACGCCGTTTCCTTTTATATATATTGGAGAGCTTGGGTGGTGAAGCGGCGTGGAGTCTATCGGCGGTTTATGACAGAAAAATGAAAATTGGCGCTGGAAACATGACGTTACACGCCGGTTGCTGTCATCAAGCTGTCACACGGGCGGGGTAGGCTCTGGCCTCCGCTTTGCGTTCGTCCTCCATGCGTTTCCTGACTTTCTCGCTCGTGCTGCTGGCCTGTAGCCCCCTCGCGGCTTGCGACAAGCGCCACGCCGCGCCAGCCGGCGCCACTGCCGCCGCGCCGGCCGCCAAGGGCATCTACGGTTCGGCGATCGTCAAGGTGCCGGTGCCCGAACTGGCGGCCCTCGGCAAGCTGATGTTCCATGACGCGTCGCTGTCCGCGTCCGGCCGGCAGTCCTGCGCCACCTGCCATGCGCCGGACCGCGCATACGCGCCGGCCAACGGCCTGGCGGTGCAGCTGGGCGGCAAGGACATGCATGCCATCGGCAGCCGCGCCGCGCCCTCGCTGCGCTATGTGCAGAACGTGCCGCCGTTCACCGAGCACTTCTACGACAACGACGGCGACGACAGCCGCGACCAGGGCCCCACCGGCGGCCACGACTGGGACGGGCGGGCCAACTCCAGCCACGAGCAGGCCAGCGGGCCGCTGCTGTCGCCGGACGAGATGGGCAACGCGAGTCCCGCGGCGGTGGTCGAGCGCCTGCGCCACGCGGCTTATGCCGGGCGCTTGCGCAAGGCTTTCGGCGCCGACATCTTCGCGCGTCCGCAGGAGGCGTTCGCGGCGGCCTCGATGGCGCTGGAAGTGTTCCAGCAGACGCCGGCCGAGTTCTATCCCTATACCAGCAAGTACGACGCCTTCCTGCGCGGGCAGGTTAAGCTCGATGCGAGGGAAGCGCGCGGGCTGGCGCTGTTCAACCGCGGCGACAAGGGCAACTGCGCCGCCTGCCACGTCAGCGAAGTGAAATCCGGCGCCTTCCCGGCATTCACCGATTTCGGCTTCATCGCGCTGGGCGCGCCGCGCAACCGCACGCTGCCGGCAAATAGCGAACCCGGTTTCCACGACCTCGGCCTGTGCGGCCCCTTGCGCCCCGACCTGGCCAAGCGCGCCGAATTCTGCGGCCTGTTCCGTACGCCCAGCCTGCGCAACGTCGCCACACGCCAGGCGTTTTTCCACAACGGCGTGTTCCATTCGCTGGAAGAGGTCTTGCAGTTCTACGCGACGCGCGACAGCGAACCGGCGCGCTGGTATCCACGGGAACAGGATGGCACCGTGGACAAGTTCGATGACCTGCCTGAAGCCTACCGCGCCAACGTGAACATGGAGGCGCCGTTCGGCCGCAAGCCCGGCCAGGCGCCGGCGCTGAACCGGCGGGAAATCGCCGACGTCATCGCTTTCCTGAAGACGCTGACGGATGGTTATGCGGCGCCGCAGCGGCACGTGGCCGCAGCAGCAGGAGCGCCGCCACGATGAAGACCAGCAGCACGCCTGACGCCGCGTAGCGGCTCAAGGCCAGGCCGCCGTCCGCCACCGGCTTGTCCAGGAAATCGCCGACCACCGCGCCCAGTGGACGGGTCAGGATGAAGGCCGCCCAGAACAGCAGCGTGCGCGAGGCGCGGGTCCGGTACCAGGCAAGGGCGATCATGGCAAGCAGGCCCGAGAATACGATGGCGGCGCCGGTGTAGCCCAGGCCGGCGGAGCCGGCGGTCCAGTCGCCCAGGGCCGTGCCCACGGTCTGGGAAAACATGATCGTCACCCAGTAGAAGGCTTCCGTCCGGGGCGAGTTCACGGTGTCGACCGAGATGGAGCCGAGGGCACGGTGCCAGGCGAACAGCGAAGCCAGGAGCAAGACCAGCAGCAGGGCTGAACCGCCGGCGTAACCGATCCCCAGCGAGCGGTCGGCAAAGTCGGCCAGGGTCGTGCCGACCGTGGTGGTGGCGATGATCGTCGTCCAGTACAGGGCCGGGTGGCAATGCCTGGCGCGGATCTGCACGGTCACGGCCACCGCGAAGATCGCCGCGAAGATCGCGGTGCTCACCAGGTAACCGAGCTGCATCGACATCGAGACGGCATCGCCGCCGGTTTCTCCGAGGGTGGTGGCGGCGACCTTGATCATCCAGAAGCCGAGCGTCACTTCGGGCACCTTGGCCAGGCCAGGGTTGTCGTCTGTTTTCACGAGTGCGTTCATGGTGGTGGCGGAAGCGCTAGCGTTTCAGGGCAAGGACGATGACACCCGCTGCGACCAGGCCGATGCCGCCCCAATCGCGCAGCGACGGGCGCTCGCCCAGGAACATGACGGCGAAGACGGCGACCAGCACGAGGCTGAACTTGTCGACCGGCGCCACTTTCGATGCGTCGCCCATCTTCAGCGCGCGGAAGTAGCAGACCCAGGACGCGCCCGTGGCGAGCCCGGACAGGACCAGGAACAGCCAGGTCCGCGCGGAAAGGGCGAGCGGGTTCGACCACTTGCCGGTGCAGGCGACGAAGACCGCCAGTACGACGATGATGACCGCCGTGCGCACCAGCGTGGCGAGATCGGCGTCGATGCCCTGGATGCCGATCTTCGCGAAAATTGCGGTCAGCGCGGCGAAGCCCGCCGACAGGAGTGCCCAGTAAAACCATGCGTTCGAGCTTGCCGACATTGCGCGCTCCTCCGGGTTCAGGCGCTGCGGGTGGCGCCACGTCGTTCCTGGAACCAGGCCAGCAGTCCGGGCAGCAGGGACAAGGCGATGATGCCAAGCAGGACTGCCGTCAGGTTCGCGCTCACCCAGGCAATATTGCCGAAGGCATAGCCGGCGCCGGTCAGCGAAAGGACCCACAAGGCGCCGCCGACGACGTTATAGGCCAGGAAGGTCCCGTAGTGCATATTGCCGAGCGAGGCGACGAAAGGGGCGAGGGTCCTGACGATGGGCACGAAGCGCGCCAGCACGATCGTCTTGCGGCCATGGCGGTCGAAGAAGCCTTCGGTGCGGGCCAGATGGTCGGCCTTGATCAGGGGAAGCCGGTGTCCATGCCGGATGCGCTCGCGCAGCAGGCCGCCGATCGCGAAGTTGAGCGTGTCGCCCCCGACCGCGGCGACGAACAGCAGGGGAATCAGCAGCGGCAGCGAAAACATGCCTTGTGCGGCCAGCGCGCCGGCAACGAAGAGCAGTGAATCGCCGGGCAGGAAGGGCATCACGACGACACCGGTCTCGATC
>Ga0265797_10003524_pt1 | contig 24895 bp, 24 predicted proteins | sample P2T30metagenome_FD_192433 | JGI IMG/M metagenome (GOLD analysis project Ga0265797, IMG submission 192433) | Plant litter microbial communities from East Loma Ridge, Irvine, California - P2 T30 | ecosystem: Environmental > Terrestrial > Plant litter > Unclassified | place: USA: California... | reverse complement strand
GTGCGGTCTGCTTCTTCGTTGCGGCGAATGTCGAGCATGTGCGCGCTTTGTCGCTTTCGCAGCGCGCGCTGGAGGAGCAGGCGGAGCAGTTTGTTGTCTTGGATATCGGTCCTGACGTCTCCTGCGCAAGCATCTGAGTACTTGGGGAGGACATCGGATGGCGGTAGCTTGGCACGGTCGCTTGATGCTGGACACGCGTTCGCGATTTCGGGTAGTACTGCCAGCTTGGCAAGTGTCATTGGACAGCAGGTCAGGAGTTCGTTGATGGCTTTTGTGGAGGCGGAAGCTGAGATGGAGGCGCCAGTCTAGAGGGTTTGCCTGATGGGCTCTACAGAGGTGAAGATTGTCGATTACTTTTGATCAGCGTGGTCTCGGGTGGTTAGACCTGCAAATACTGTTGCGCTGAAGTCGGACTTGGAATTGGGCTGTTCAATGAAACAATCAACGATAACGATGTATCTATTACCTCAACGCGTAGACCTAGGCAGCCTCTCAATTCCACTTAACGCAATGAACCTCATTCATCGTTCCTCAGCGATCGACCACAATGGGACCAGAGTGGCCAGTTCCTGACAATTCCACTTTCATTTCGACTCCAGCAACCGTTGCTCGTGAATACGATCATCCTAGTGAACGCGTGAACCACTCAATCCCATCGATCGTATGCTCACTCTCTAAGCGAGACTCATGATCATACCCAACGGTATACCCGCACAGACTGGCAGCCGCGCTACTTGTTGTAACCACCTCGATCAAGTGCACTGGGCCTCCCAACCCTTGCCGACAGGAATACTTCTGCCGAATCTTGCCTGGCGTCTGACCTCCAATGAGCCTCAAGAGTTGAGCTCAAGTGAAGCTCGAGGTGACCGGGTCCGAGTAAACCAAGTAAAATGACCGAGACGCGTAGGGAGCTGTCTAAGCAGGTCCTCGACCAGGTAGAACGCGCCCTAGCCCGGTCGAACATTTGCAATTCGGTAGTGCTGAACGCATTCTGCGCGACGCACTTGGTCCCGCGTCCCATAAGAGTCGAAGACAGTGAGGCTCAAAGACCGCGACGCTTCCAAGCCAAGCGCAACAAAGGGCACTCCAAACTTGTCAACCACTCGACAAACGTCAATCATTCCACATCCCACAACACCTTCGCATTGAGCGAAAACACCTTCTCAACACACCCTGCGTCCTCGGCCCAAGCCAAGCACTCTTCCTGGAAAGACTTGATATCAAGCCCCTCGAACCGAGTATGCGGCCAGTCCGTAGCGAAGACAACACGGTCGTTCTGCACGCGCAGGATCTCCAGCGCCACGGCTTCGAGTTGGTGGCTTTCGAGGTCCATGCGGTAAGGCGCGGAGAACTTGACGAACGTGTTGCCGTGCTGCAGCAGTCGGATCAGAGACGGGAAGCCAGTAATTGAGTAGGGGTCGAAAGGCGTTGATGAAGATATTGGAGAAGCAGCGTTTGCTGGCTTGGTGGGATGGGCGAAGTGGTCGAAACAGATCTTGACGTCGAGCGCCTTGATCGTGGACTCGAGAGCAGGGAGCAGGTCCATCGACGCGTAAAGTTGGACCATCCAGCCGAGCGGCCGCACGAGCTCTGCATATCTCTGGAGGGTATTCTTGAGGACTTCAATGTCGGGAGTCTGGCCTGTGCTTGCGAGGTTGAGGCGCACGCCGCGGACTCCGAGATCGTGCCATTCCTGGAGAGTTTCACTCTGGATTGTTGCTTCGTCGAAAACAACCACTCCACGCGATCGCTCCGGGCCTAGAGCTTTCATCGCGTCGAGCATTGCGCTGTTGTCGTTACCGTAGATTGACGGCTGGACTGCGACAACATTTTTCATTCCGACTGTGTCTTCGAATGTGACTGCATCCCAGACCGAATGGATGGACGGGACGTACGCAGCACCGGCAGCCAAGTTGTACCGCTTAGGGTCGATAAAGTGCATGTGGCCATCCCAAGTATCGACTGGCAGTCGTTGGGCGAATGTTCGCCTCGGTGCTGGCTTGGAGGATTGTCTTGAAGATCCGAGTGTGACGGACCTGGGCAGCCTGAAAGGCAGTAGATAAGAAGATCGCGTCTTTATCTTCACTGAGCGTAGGATGGTGTAGAAGGAGTGGAACATCCTTTTCATGAAGTGACCCATCGAAGCTGTTGACATGGTGGTTGGACGACGGGCGAACGGTACCGCTAGAACGATTGCACGAAAGTTAGGTGAAGCGAACCTTGGGAGGGACCAACGTGGCATTTTGAAGACGCCGTCTTACGACACGGCTCAGCACTATCATCCAGCAGGAAAGATTGCAGGCCTGGGATCATGTAGTATTCTACCCACCGGGTGGAGCACTTCGCACAAAGTCCGTCCGCTGCAGAGGAGTTTCGTTCAGCCATTCGTATCTTCATTGGCGGTACGAAGACGGGAGGTATGCGGCCCTTCTCTGCACATGGTCGGTCTGGTAAAAGCAAGGACTAGCCATGTGCGTGGATCGACCTAGCAGGCAGAAGACCGACTAATAGTGCATCTCTGCCAAGATGCTCGGTCATCGTCCGTGGCGCTACTCACGGTCCATGCCTCCCCACGGCACGCCTCCGAGCTCCAATTATTGAGGATGTGATCGTCCCCCGCATGTAACTCTGTAACTCTTCCTCCAGTCCGTGTACGGTGGAGACCACCGTTGTGAGCCAGCAGATCATCGCCGAGGAAGACACCGGCGCGTAGAGTTGATAAGTGGCAAGAATCACCGCCATGAACGAAAGCTGCGGTTGACCATCGACTCACGCACCGTCGTCGACACCAACAACGATGAGCCGCTCGACTCTGTACTACTACGTAGCTCTGGGCTGCATAGCCTGCGCCGGCATCCCCAAAGGTAACCTGATGCTTGGTATGCAAGGATTTCAACCCAAGCAAAAGCTAACACGCAAGTCCAGGCTACGACGAAGGCGGCTTCTCAGCCAGCACAAAGCTCTCATCCTTCATCGATGACTTCGACCTGAACAAAGCAAGCTGGGTAGGCCGGGCATCTGCCCTCGCCGATCGAAAAGCAAACATCTCATCTTTTGGCGTTCTGGGCGCCGCGTTCGGCTCCCTCATTGGCATCTTCCTCAACGATCGCATCGGACGCTTGAGGTCGTACCAACTCGCGCTATGCGTCTGGGCAGCTGGCATATTGATGCAAATCTTTGCATCCGGGATCTATGGGTTCATGCTATTCGCCAGGATCTTTGGAGGTTTGGGGGCGGGTTCATTGACTGTTACTGCGCCGCTTTTCCTCGCCGAGATTGCAACGGCTGAAAAACGGGGGTTGATGGTGAGTTTGTATATGGTGGTGTTGCTGACGTTCTTGTCGCTGGGTAAGCATGTTGTCAACTTCACTTCTATTTCTCAGTCTGACACTTTTATTCAGGCTTCTTCATCAGCTATGCCGCCGAAGCACACATGGCAGCTTCGCGCATGCAGTACAGGCTCGTACAGGCTATTCCCTTGATTCCGACCGGCATCGCTTTCATCTGCTCCTGGTGGCTGAACGACACCCCACGCTGGCTGGCATCGCAAGACCGCTATGACGAAGCAATTGCATCTCTTGCACGACTCCGCGGATCTGACTCTGATGATCCATCGGTTCGGGAAGAGTTCGATTTGATCGAAGCACAGAGGCGTGAGAAGCTATCAGACCTCGCCGGCACATCTGTGTGGGAAGTCATCAAAGAAATTGCCACGATTCCGACATATCGAAGTCGCTTCCTCTTGGTCATGGCAATGCAGACTATCGCGCAGTGGACGGGCGGAAATGGAATCACCTACTACATCCCGGAAATCTTCACCTATGCAGGCGTGAAAGGCGATGGTAACTCTTTGATATCCTCCGGAGCTTATGGTATCGTCAAACTTGTCTTCACTATGGTCTTCGCATGGGGCTTGATCGACAAGATTGGACGACGCCGTTGTTTCCTTGCGGGTCTTGGCCTACAACTCGCAGCGCACATATACATGGCGGTCTACATGTCGCTGCAGCCCGGTGTTGCGAGTAACAAATCCGCTTCGGACGCGGCGGTCGCATCAATATTCATTTATGCCGTCGGCTGGAGCATCGGTCTCTGCACCATCCAGTACCTGTACGGGACAGAGGTGTTCCCCACTCGGATCCGCAGCGTAAGTTACGCCTCGAGCATGGCGCTGCATTGGTTCTTCCAGTTTGCCGTTGTCCGCGTCACTCCGAACATGTTCGTCAGCCTGGACGTATGGGGAGCTTACGTGTTCTGGGCGATGATCTGCGGCAGTGGGTTCGTCATATTGGGTCTGTGGGCGCCAGAGACCAAAGGCGTGCCCATGGAACGTATGGGCGAGCTCTTCCAGGGCCATTGGTGGATGGGCTGGAAGGCCAAGCTCGAACCATACCGGGCGGAAGAAGAGTCCACGATCGGAAGGAGGGTCGACGGCGACAAGTCGATTTCCAACTCTCGTGTTGAGCGTGTTTGATATTTGTGTAGTACTTGATGTTCTGTGAGGTGATACCTGATGCACCCGCAAACGATTGATCCCCTGAAACCACTGAGGGACGTATTCAGGATACATCCAGGCACGTGTCCATTTCGACGAGGGCTCGCGTCTCATGTCACTAGTGATACCTGATTCTTCCGCCCACAACTCAGATAGATTGTACCATCGAGAAACGGCTTGTGTATTCTGGGTATCTCTCTGGATTGCAGTATATGATGTGGTAGTATCCGATGCTTCTGCCTACAGTTCTAGATAGCTATACCACTGGGAAACGTTTTATGTATTCTGAGTATCCCTCCGGCACGTGGCATTCCATGTGGTGATGCCTAATGGTTTCGACTACAATTAAGACACCTAATCCAACGAGAAACTGTTCTCATGTTGTGGGTATCTTTCGAGAATCCAGTATTCTTTACGGTCATATCTGATGCTTTCGGCCGTAAGTCAGGTAGCTATACCGCCGAGAGAAAGCTTCTCTGTCGAAGGTATCCCTCTGTCATCAAGCACTCTATACGGGAGTACCTGATGCATCCAACTAAAAAGAATCGCATACCACCACTGAGTGACAGCTTTCCCATCAAGTGCTTCTCTCCGGTACCTGTCATCCTTCACAATGATATCTAAGATCCCCACCCGTAATCGCTTCCAGAGTACCACGGAGAAAGAATGTTCATGGAAAGAAGGAGTCAGACACCAATTATCGGATCTGGAGAGAAGTTCACCAACTATTACAACCCTTAGTACTTTTTTCTGGCCTTTCTCTCTTTCTCTCACTCGACTCGCCATCCTCTTCCCAAATCGACTAAACCTCCGTTTCGATGCCCGGTTGCCTAGTATGATGTTTGAAAATCGACCCGATCTTGTCCTGCACGCGCTCGCCTTTGTGCTTCGCCCAGAGTGCTGTGCGTGGTATCTATCGGAGAAGTCAGCTCTGATTGTCTATGCAGACAAACTCCAAGAAGTGAAGTTGGAGGGAAGAAAAATCATGAAATGTGTGTGGACTCACCCTAAACTGCATGACGCCGCGATGGCGCCTATGCTCGATTTTCTGATCGCGGCGGCGCGAGCGGTAGTGCTCGATCAAGCCGTTTTTGCTGTTGGAGTCGTCGTTCTCATCGTCCTTCGCATCGTCCTTCCTTTTCGATTGGCGTTTCGCAGGGCGCCTGCGATTATTCTTGTCGTCGTCGTCATCATCGTCGTCATCGTCAGTGGAAGAATCAACATCGTCCTCTCCGCCGTGATCGGAAGCCCCATGATCGCTCTCATTCCTCACCACGCCGGCCTCCTCCTCTGCCTCTTCAGCATCCAAGTTGTCCCGCGCAGTCTCAAGGACTTCCATTACATTGCGGAGGTCTGGGTTCTTGCCGGCCCACCTGCTGTGAGCATCTCCCAAGCCGCTCCAAAATTTAACTGTGAGCTTGATGCTACCGACCTTCTCGCCGCATTCGTTCAAAGAGCAAGCGATGGCACGCTGGAAATCGCCCTTCCACACTGGGATTTCGATCTCGCGTTCTTCTTCGTCTGGGATGTCGCGGAGCCAGAACACGGCGAACGCAGCGTTGTTGCCCCCGAGAATCTTCTTGTCGCGGAAGCGGACAGATAGACAAGTACTATACCTCTTCTCGACTGCTAACCAGTGAGAGCGGTGGTGATGCGCCGACCAGCCCGCGTGTTGCTTGCTCGGATACATTTTGCCGGACCCAATGCTGGTGCACAGCTTTATACGCAAGTCTCCTAGGCCGTCAGGGAGATCGGACGATGGCTCAATCTTGGGCTTCACTTCCAGCGTACCCAGCTCCCATCCAATGGCTTCACGGGGTGCCTGTAGTTGCACGCTGCGCCAGACGAGGGAAACGCGTACCCGGCCGAAACCAACGCCGCCGGTGAGGGGAAAGTAGCTGTTGATTTGCGAGCGATCCTTGAAAAGTTCCGCGAGATTGAGGTGTACAATTCCGAGTAGTGGGTCGTCTTCGTGGAGCCGGGAATCGCGTACACCGATATGAACTTCGGCATTTTGCCAGTCGGCGATGAAGCGTTCCGTGCCTGCGTTGAAGAAGGGTTTGGCGTTTTGTGGCTTGGTACGAGTTTTGAAGACCTTGCGGTGATTGATAATGACGTTACAGTAGGAGCTCGGCAGCGAATCTCCGGTCTCCTGTTCCTCGTCTTGGAAGTCGCTAGTGCTATCTTCTTTAGATAACTTCTCTAGCTCGAGGCCAGTTATGTTGTGGACGACGAGGCTAAGGATTCCGCTTGGGTACTCGTCTGGTGGCGGTGCGGAGATTATCATGTTGTCTTGTGTGGCCTTCAGCTCCTGTGCCCGTTGCTGTTCAAGCTCACGCTTATCCCGATCGGAGTCACGTTCCTTGATGCTAGCCTCCCGCAGCTTGTTCGCGACGGATGCATCAACGCTCTCCCTCAGTTGTGCCATTGTTCGAATTTCCGGGTCGTATGTCTGTTTCTTGAGCTGGCAGTCTTGTATGCGTGTCTTGGAGAAGTAACCAACGCTCCACTCCAGCTTGCCAGGCATCTCTTGACCCTTTTTCAGGGCGCGGAAGCCGTCGCAACGTTTGTGTATCTTTCCATTCGTCTCCTCACTCTTCATGAGGTGTCTGAGATCCACTTCGATGCGGCCCAAGTCGTCGTCTGCAGTGAAACGATCGCTGTCCCAGAGTTGTATGCGAAGGCGCTCCTCCACATTGAGCTCCTCTGGTGTGACTAGCAAGTATGCTGTCTCTTCCCAGACAGGGTCCATCTCGTTCTTCAACAAACGGGTGCTCCATAGCGCCTTGCCAAACTTGGCCCAACCGACCGAGATGTAAGGATCTGATGTCGCTTCTTTGAGCAGGGGAATGCCAGCATCGCCAGCCTTGAAGTCGTAGCCGCGGACGATGGTGACGACCAGTACACCGCGACTCATTGTGTCTTTCTTGAAATCCTCGCCAGCCAGCATGTCCTTGAGATCTAGGGAGATCGATTTGGGAGCCACATATTCGGCCATCGCGGCGTCGACAGAGGACTGCACGAACTGACTGATCAAGGGCAGATCCATGATGTTCAGCATCTTTTTGAACAATGGCTGACAGCTAAGCTGTACTTTCGGCTGACCAAGGAAGGTGACTGTGCACAGCGCAAAGAAGGGGGGGTCCGGCGTGAGCTGCAGTCGCATACGCAAAGTACCGACCACACCTTTCAGGTCAACCCAGACGGGAAACTTCAAGTTGCCAGGAAGGTAGAAAGCCAGATACAGATGCATGTCCTTCATTCGATTGGCCAGGGACTTCTTATCCGACCGACCACGGTATGCAAAGGCGACTTCGAGGTTGATGAAGTCGCCATCTTCAGCCTCCATACCTTCGGCAGCTTCTTGAGCCTGCTCTTTGCCAGCTTCCTCGCTGCTCTTGTTGTCACTTTGAACAGTATTCTCGTCAACTTCACCTTCTCCGGACACAGTTCTGTCGTTGTGTCCGTCGTCGCTGGCCTTACGAAGTTTGCCGTCCCCACCCACAGAACGTGCTGCAGCGGCAGTGGGAAGCCAGCGAACACCGAGTACGCGAATCGGCTCGCTGCCCTGGCCGACATCATCGACACTTATCATACGTATGGCGCGGGGCATTGAGGCTTGCATAACATCCTCAAGGGTATCGGCCAAGCTGGTGAAAAGATCCGGGTTGATTAGCGGCCAAACCGACCCAAGAAGGGAGTTCAACCAGCGTACACTCTCTGCGTCATGCTGCGAGCTGTCGGCTTCTAGTTTGTTGCGATCAGCATCCCAGATTTCGTCTTCCCAGACGCTGTCGACGCGTTTTGACAACCAATCTCGCACTCCTGCAGCAACGGCCCACACGCCGACTGTTGCGGCGAGACCCAAGATCGTCCAGGTGATTCCTCGTCGTGTGAAGGAATGCTCTTGTCCGGCCAAGGTGCGCTCCAAGATTAGTACCGAGAAGACCACAACCCCGATGCCGACAAGTCCAGCAGTGAACGCCTTTTTCTCGAGATCTTGCAGACCTTTCCGTACCTCTGTAAAGTCCGGCGGTGGGAACTGTCGATTCATGGCCTTCTGTCCCTCACGCATACTGTCCATTTCCTTCTGCAATTGCTCGTCGCTCTTTGCCTTCGCCCTCCATCCCGTATATGTCTCTGGTGTGCTACCGTGAGGTTTCTCGTTCTCTTTGATCTCCTCTAGCGCATCGTCGGTGAAATCGAATATCCGCACCGGAAGATGCGTGACTGGGTCTGTGACTTCTCGCTCCATGCGCTCCGCCTTGTGATTTTTCTTGTTGGCCTTCCTTCGCGCCTTAGGGTCAATTGCGCCCGGGTCGACTTGTGAAGTATCTTGCGGTGTCTCTGTGCCTGCGGGCGCATCCTCCTCGTCTGCCCCATTTGTACTCTTCTCTTCGTCGTCTTCCTGCTGTGTCCCCTTCTCGCTGGACTTGTCATCGCGGTGCCAGTACTGCCGCGCCGTCTCCTTTCTAGACAAGAGCTCGTCGTCCTCGCCACGGTTCTCTTCTATGTTACCGGCTTGCGCGCGCCGTTTGTCCTTTTCCTCACGGTACTTCTGAATCGTGGGGATGGTGTTCTTGTGATTGTAAGGCTGATTGAAGCGTCGGCGATCTTCGACATCATCTCGACCAGACATGATTGCGGTTGTTTGAGCTCAAAGGTAAACTGTCTCTAGTTGCCTCGAGTCTAACCCAGAGTCCGCGGATCTCGTCTCGAGGCTATACCCCGTGGGCAACCTCTTGGTACTACTGGGGCACAAAAGTCTGAAAAGCTTTCTACCCAAGCATCAAGACGTCTGGAGATGCCAAGGTGAGTGTGCACCAGTTGCGTACTAGGCAGAGGCGAGGCGGGGTGTTGCTGTTCGAATTGACGTCAATGGGAGTCCAATGGTTGAAGCAATGGAACAAACATGACTGGTGAAAGAAAGACGGCACTCAATGTGGAAAGTCCTACGAGGGATCGACCCGCACCTGCCAACGGCTGTCAATTAGCATCATCACGTCGTCGTGACTACTTCGCAGAATGTATAGCGCGCGTGCTGCCAGGTTTCGAGTCGAGCAGAGTGGGGTCTTTCGGCCATGGCGGAGATCGATCCTCGTCACACGAGCTGGGCAGGCCTTTGAGCTGGGGCCCACCATCCTGTGATCGGTGGCAGCACGGCGTTTCAGGTCATTTTTGCTTGGAAAAACGGCGAAGACCGCGCGTCGTTTGTTGATCGACCGGCGCAAGGTCGTGAAAGTGATGGTTAAAGGACTGTCAGTCGTCGGTGTTTGGTATCTGTTGATCGGACAGTTTGTTAGCTCCATAAGGCTGTCGTAAGGCTGAACCGAGTGGTATGGGGTAACTTTAGAGGGAAGGAACGGCATAGCGGCGGTGTAGTAAGTGAGGTAATCTTTTCAGGCATGCTGTTTCCTTCGGGTGTACGGCATCGAACATGGATCGAAGGGGAGACTATCATGATCAATTTCTGACACTTTCGCGCGAGTCTCGCGACCATTTTGCTCTTCCACAGCGTTGATCAAGCCTTTATTTGCCTGACTCGATTTGAAACAAGCTCCTCTATCCGCCTAACCCCAACCCTAACCCTATGAACAAAGTATAGTTATATTCAACAACCGTGGTTTACTTCTACAAGACACTCAACAATGTATAGGTTGGTATTACGGCATCTATTCGCTCCTCTTCTTCATGGTGAGAGCCGATCGAGCATAAATTCGCCCTTCATGAAGGGGTTGGAAGGAATTCGCTAGATGCACGGAAACAGCCAGCTGCTAAACCATGTACAGCTTGCGTGGTTCTGCACTGATCTTACATGATTCAAGAAACGAAAGGATGCACCTCATCTCATCACAGAGAGGAGACTATAGCCACGTGTACAAATAAAGCATCCAGGCACTTAATCACATCGACGGTTCGGACCACGAGAAGCACAGAGGAAGACCCCGCGCAGAAACGCGATTCCGCTCGACTTGCATATCGTTCCACTTCCACGGACCAGAAAACGAGGCTTAGACAAGAGTACAACATGCGCTGTGAAAGTAATCATTGGGCCTTGAAGCCGGTGTGATTACCGTGCCTTGAAAGGTATATGTACCTAGCCAGCTAAGCCACGTCGACTCCCATCCCACTCCATCCCACCCGTCTCGCAGTGCATGCAGATTCCCTGCGGGGCGCAAGCAAATAGGGTGAAGACTTGAAGAGGCGGGCGCTAACTTCCATCAGCGCTCTCGCCATCTTCACAGACATCCATCAACAAAAGCCTCATTCCTATGAGCTCCTATGAATAGCATTTGACCATAAGAAACCTTCCGACGGCCCAGTGAAGCCACCGGTGAAGCCGAGACTAAACACACACTTGAGGACCGGTGAGGCCCTTGCTTCTGCCTCAGGCATCTCGGGATCCTTCACGGTCAGACCTCACTCGCAATCCAACTCGCATCCATACCTTACCAACAGGATAGCCAAGCGAGTGAGCGACTCGTGACGGAAGTGCCGCTCATCGGCCCGTAATGTGATCCTGAATCTTTCAAAATGGCTACCGCTCAGTCCCCATTGCTGCCTGGAGCGGCCATATTCAGCTTGTCGTCTCAACACTGGACCTGGTCTGACGAGAACGACCCCTTTGAAGCCATGCCAGAGTCTGAGCTCGACTTCTTGACCGACGATTTTGTGCCGTCGAATAGCCAACAGGAGTCATTTGCTTCTCAAGCTTCGTCCAGCCAAGATGCCCTTCCAGCCAGCTCGTCATCACCCGAGGACAGCAACACTGCCGACCCTCAGTTCACCCCTTCTTCCACAGCGGACGACTCGCCAGGTGGCATAGACCACTCAGATCATGCATCGTTCGAATTTGTCTCTGAAAACACAGACAGTCCTGCCGGAACCTTCGACGAGGCCTCCTTAATGAACAGTGACTTCAGCGGTCACTCGCCGGTCTACCAACGTATCCTACCCGCCTCGGATGCTACACTTTCGTCCTCACAACAATCGCGGGAACAATCAGATGGGCCTACGTGGGGAGCGCAGGAACAAAACTGGTCACCTTCTTTTACTACGTCTAGCGAAGGCTACGCTCCATCAGCATCTCCGTACAACGGGTTTGTCACGACCGAGTCTACCAGCGCTGCAAGCAACAGCTTGTTGGCGGATCTTACTATACCCATTAGGCTTTCGCAATCCTTTGAACCATGGGCAACGACTGCTGTCCGATCGATCACATGGGGTAACCCACAGCAACCAATGTTTCCAATACAACAACAGCCTTTCGCCAACGTCATGCCGTATCGGTTCGGTGACAATATGGGTAATTTCGAGCTTGAAGCATCCGTGGAAAGTGTTCCGGATATCTACACCGGGTTTGCAGCCTCGAGCCTTCCGTACCATGTCCAATCACAGAACTACCAATACCATCAACACCTCCAGCACCACGAACATCATCAACAGCATCAGCACCAGCACCATCAACATCAACTATCACCCGAACCGACCGTTCATAACATACCACAACAGCTCGAGACGCTGCCGATAAACCCGAGTATCCCACAGACGCAACCTCAGGCTCCTAGCACACGCGCCGACCTTGCTCAGTCTACAAGGTTGCGCCACCCTCAACATCCCAAGCTACTAGCAGAGCAAAACCCCCCTGTCCCCAGACAAAACTTCAGACCAATCGCAGTTGCCACGGGAGAACGCAATCATGTGACAGCATCATCGCGCGCCTCACAAGGTACAAGACAAAAACGGGGCGGTAGAGAGAAAAACTCGCATCTGAACCCGGATGCACGGGATCGAAGTTCGAAGATGCGTAAAAAGGGCGCCTGTTGGCGATGCAAGCTCCAACGTGACCCGGTGAGTTCTGTTGTAGCCATGTTCAATGTTGCTTTTACTAACAAAGGTAGTGCCCCGACGATGGTTCGCCTTGCGGGCGTTGTATAATTGGATCGCAAAAGGGCCAACAGTACTTTTTCGACTGCGATCGGTCGAAGCTTCCGGACTTTGTCATGGACTTCTTGCCAACTTCATACACCGCTATGCACACCAAGCAGAACATCGAAGACTGTGTGAGGTATCAAGTGCGCGGCTGGGACTTTACTCGCCCCGTTGAAGTTTATCTCACAAGCGGGTACGGCCATCCCTTGCGTTGGGTGCTGTATGAGTTCGAGCCTACGACCTTGGAACTCCTAGGACAATTCCAGTACCTTCAAGACGCTAGTACTGGTCTGTCTGTTCGGTGCGAAAAGTGGTCTCCTCCTCTCGGCCTCACCAAGCTGGAGACTAGTGACGACTATCATTTCAAGAATTACCTCGATGAGCTCATGGCCGGTGAGGTTCTGGCCGATTTCCCCTGGAGGTGTTTTGAGGAAGAGTCGCAGATCAACGACTTCCAAGCAACCATGCTCGCCATGATCTGCGAGCTCTATCAACGGACCAATGATCTTGACGTATGTAACCTTGGCTGTTCTCCCCAAGAACCATTCTAACATATCCTCATAGCTTCAACACCTCCTTCAGAAAATCATACGCATGCTCATAATCACTTACATCATGGGCCACACCCTCACCATCACGCAAGAGACTCTCCCAATGGTGCACTCTCACCTTCGCAGCGGCCACAAACCCACGAACCTAGCTCCTCACACATCTCCTCGCCTCGCCAACCGCCAACTCAAATTCTTCTTCCATGTCCTGCGAAACCAGATCTACGAAGACATCCTCAAGTGGCAGCAAGCGACCCTGCACACCAGCGGCGGCAAGAACACTACGTGGCTTTCGACATTTGTAGTCATGCTCGCTTTCGCCATGGTACTCGAAGAAGCGCAGCGAACCATGCAGATCCAAGCCGATGCCAAATACCGCAAGCGCGAGTGCTCATACGACGAAGCCCAACAAGAGGCCAGCAACGCGTGTGAGCGCATCGACGCACGATTCGCTCTTCTCATTGGGCTGTTCCAGTGCAAATATCGCGACAAGAAATGGGTTCGAGGTGGCAGTTTTGGTCCGCAGACTCCACGGCTTCGAGACCCGGTCGAGCATAATTTCTGCTTACAGTTGAGGGAGTTGCTTGAGGAGAAACGTAAGTGGAATGCAGACTTGAATCAACACCGTAGTACCTCTCTCTTTGCTAACACAACGCCAGAATTTCACCTCCGCTCGCGGAAAGACGTGCCCTTCTCCTCGCAGACCCAATGCCAGTATACCACGCGCCTGGTCGCTCGCTTCCTTTTGCCATTCTTGGATCTTCCTGTTGGATAGACATCCACGAAGCTGCCATCGACTTAACGGCCTACCTGACTTGACGACATGACCGCTTCTCTTTACTTCTATTCCCATCAGCCAATGAAGAGCAGGGCGCGCTGTTACAGGGCCTTTCTCCAATTGCTCGCTATACTCGGCGACTTCGCCATTGATACCCTTACCTTTCTCGTCTTGGTTATTTCAGGACTTCCATTTCGGCTGGATGAAGCTTGACGGGCTTCAAACTTATAAATGCTTAGCTAGCAGTGACTATCACATCTTAGCTTACGGGCTCCAAAATCGGGAACCAACAATACAGTGCCAGTCTCATTGCGAATGCAAGCATTGTGCATTGATCCATTCCCACTTCACGATGGTTGCTTGAGCTCGCACGGACATCCCGTCCGCGAGTAGTTGCGAGAAGATTCCAGTTAAATCCACTCATCAGTAGTCAGTAGTAGATAGTAAGTATCCACAAGTTGACAAGGCTGGCGTGGCTGGCACCTGTTGTTGCAATCGTCCGACCGGCCCGCGCGGTTCTTCAAGCCCGAGCGCAAACGGCTTCGGCGGGGGGTCTCTAGAGATGGAGACTGGAGAGAGGTCACAGCTGCTGGCTGGATCGTGGCTACTGTGCTACTGCAATAGCAGAATCTGTAATGATGTCCGCCAAGCTGCTAGGGCTGAGCGTACGTTTCTTCTTGTGTCTGGGCGGGCTGCAGATTCGGCGCGAGTAAGAATCATGCTGTTGTTTTGCGTGCCGTGCCAAGTCTTTGGATGAATCGTTGTCGTCTTTGGTCGTTTTTGCTCTTTCATAGAGGAGATGTTGTTACCTTCAGCAGGGCGTACAGTGTGTTCACAGCCTGATCGATTGCCATGTTGTTATGCCAGAGCACAAGAATGGAGGAGGCTGAAGATGGTTCGGTACGTGCCGCTGCAGGTCCTGGGCGAAAGGGTAGGGGACAGCCTGGCGATCGGGCGCCCTGCGGAGGACTTTGAAAAAGACAGCTGGAGAGTCGGCGGGGCAAATCGATTAATGCGTTCTAGTGACGTCCATTATTAAACACCGGCACTAGCCTCTGTCCACCACCGAGTTCCACTAAACCATACACTTATCTCCTACGTCGCCAGATGTCGCCTCTGCCGCCGTGACCTTTTTACTTATCTTCCGATCCAACCCTGGAACCTACTAACCCTCCGACAACACCTTTCACACACAAGGCCACGTGGAAGGCCTGAAGATACCACGATGGACAACGCATTTGTGCGCTCGCCGCGCGATGTGCTCGAACACTTTGGGGCCACCGAGGCTTTTGGATTGTCCGACAGCAAGGTCGAGGCTTTGAGGTTGAAGCATGGCAGGAATGGTAGGTGGCACTGGATCGAGACGTTACAAAGCAATTACTGATTCACGAACAACAGCCATCCCCGAAGAGCCTCCTACCCCCATGTGGGAGCTTATCCTCGAGCAATTCAAAGACCAACTCGTTATCATTCTCCTCGCCAGCGCCGCCGTCTCTTTCGTACTCGCCCTTTTCGAGGAAGAGGAGGGATGGACCGCTTTCGTCGACCCGGCCGTTATCTTGACCATTCTCATCCTGAACGCCGTCGTCGGTGTCAGCCAGGAGTCTTCCGCCGAAAAGGCCATCGCGGCCCTGCAAGAGTACAGCGCAAACACCGCAAAGGTCGTGCGCAATGGAGCGATTCAATCTGTCAAGGCCGAGGAGCTCGTGCCGGGTGACATTGTCGACATCGCCGTCGGCAACCGTATTCCCGCCGACTGCAGAGTCCTGAGCATCAACAGCAACAGCTTCCGCGTTGACCAGTCCATCTTGACTGGCGAGAGCGAGAGTGTCGGGAAGGATACTGAGGCTATCAAGGACACGAACGCTGTAAAGCAGGATCAGATCAACATGCTTTTCTCCGGCACCACTGTGGTCACCGGACACGCGCACGCTATTGTTGTCCTGACTGGTACCAACACCGCTATCGGTGACATTCACGAGAGCATCACCGCTCAGATCTCTCAGCCGACACCTCTCAAGGAGAAGCTCAACGACTTTGGTGACACTCTCGCAAAGGTCATTTCTGCTATCTGCATCCTTGTTTGGTTGATCAACATTCGTCACTTCAACGACCCCTCTTTCGGCGGCAACTGGACCAAGGGCGCCATCTACTACCTCAAGATCGCCGTCTCTCTCGGTGTTGCCGCTATTCCCGAAGGTCTCGCGGTTGTCATTACCACCTGTCTGGCGCTCGGAACCAGGACTATGGCCAAGAAGAACGCCATTGTTCGTAGCTTGCCTTCGGTCGAGACTCTGGGAAGCTGCAGTGTCATCTGCTCCGACAAGACCGGTACTCTTACCACCAACCAGATGAGCGTGAACAAGATCGTCTACGTCAACGAGGCTGGCAACGACCTCGAAGAGCTACACGTTCAGGGCACCAGCTTCGCTCCCATGGGCGCAATCTCCAAGGCTGGAAAGATCATCGAACACCCGGCCGCCACCTCCACTACCATCGCTCAGATGACCGAAGTCGCTGCTGTCTGCAACGATGCCGAGCTCGCCTGGGATAGCAAGACTGAAACCTACAACAACATCGGTGAGCCCACTGAGGGTGCTCTGCGTACACTTGCGGAGAAGATTGGTACCGCCGACGTCGCACTCAACCAGACCAGATCGAAACTTGCCCCTGAACAGATCCGTCACTTTGCCAGCACCGAGTATCTTAACCGCGCGCAAAAGCTCAGGACTTTCGAATTCTCAAGAGACCGTAAGAGCATGTCCGTACTCGTCAACGGTGCCCAGGGCCAGCGTCTGCTTGTCAAGGGTGCACCCGAATCTGTTCTTGATCGCTGCTCGCACTGCATTGTCGGCAGCAACGGCAAGCGTGTTCCTATCACCGAAAAGCTGGCTTCTCTTCTGAACACCGAGGTTGTCGAGTATGGCAAGCAAGGTCTCCGTGTCATGGCGCTTGCAAGCATCGACAATGTTACTTCCGACCTGGCCAAGCGCGCAAAGACTACCCAAGAATACCAGCAGCTTGAACAGGGCATGACTCTTCTCGGTCTTGTTGGCATGCTCGACCCGCCCCGCCCCGAGGTCGCAGACAGCATCGCCAAGTGCCGCAACGCTGGTATCCGTGTGGTCGTTATCACTGGTGACAACCAGAACACTGCCGAGACTATTTGCAGACAGATTGGTGTCTTCGGTGCCACTGAGGATCTCACTGGCAAGAGCTACACTGGTCGCCAATTCGATGCCCTTAGTCAAGCCGACCAGCTCAAGGCTGCTTGCACTGCCTCTCTCTTCTCCCGCACTGAACCTGGCCACAAGAGCAAGCTTGTCGATCTCCTGCAATCTGCTGGTGAGGTCGTGGCTATGACTGGTGACGGCGTGAACGATGCTCCTGCGCTCAAGAAGAGTGACATTGGTGTCGCCATGGGTTCCGGTACTGACGTCGCCAAGCTCGCCGCCGACATGGTTCTTGCTGATGACAACTTCGCTACGATTGAGTCTGCCGTCGAGGAGGGCCGCAGCATCTACAACAACACTCAGCAGTTCATCCGTTACCTGATTTCTTCCAACATCGGCGAGGTTGTGTCAATCTTCCTTACCGCTGCGATCGGCATGCCCGAGGCGCTCATTCCTGTTCAGCTTCTCTGGGTCAACTTGGTTACCGACGGTCTTCCCGCTACTGCGCTGAGCTTCAACCCCAAGGATCACGATGTCATGAACCGCCCGCCTAGAAAGCGTGACGACCCTCTCATCAGCGGCTGGCTCTTCTTCAGATACATGGTCATTGGCACATACGTGGGACTGGCGACTGTTGGTGGCTACGCGACCTGGTTCATGTTCTATCAGCATGGTCCGGAGATCAGCTTCTACCAGCTGGTAAGTCCTGGTTATCACACTTGCAATGCATTTTAACACTTGCTAACAATCATCCCAGACTCACTTCCACAGTTGCAGCACCATATTCCCCTCGATCGGCTGCCACATCTTCTCAGACGCCTCCGCCAAGGCAGCCTCGACCGTCTCGCTCTCCATTCTCGTCGTCATCGAGATGCTGAACGCCATGAACGCCCTCTCATCCTCCGAGTCACTCCTGACTCTCCCACTGTGGAAGAACATGATTCTCGTCTACGCCATCACGCTGTCAATGGCTCTCCACTTCGCCCTCCTCTACACCCCGATCTTGCAGAATGTCTTTGGCATCGTGCCGCTCGGCTGGGGCGAGTGGAAGATTGTGCTCTGGTGGAGCGCTCCCATTATTCTCATCGACGAGGTCCTCAAGTTTATGGAGAGGGCTTTCTTCATGGAGAAGGCCGACACTCGTCGCTCCATCAGGCCGAAGGTCGAGTAAAAAAATCCTTCGTGAGGCCACAAGGCCGCTTACAATTCTTTTTTTGTTTTGCAAATTTGAAAGACCGGATGGGAGGTTGGATGTATCAAGCTGTGACGATGTTGTCACGGCCGGCTAGTATAGATCTGTAGACAGGGAGTGGTTTCCTTGTCTGATTATTATCAGTTGTATCACAAATTTGCCGTTGGTTGCTGCCATTTACGTGCACCTGTACAAGTGATGTTGCTCTTAGAACAGCGAGCGTAGAGTGATCAATTGAAGTGGAGTACACACTCGCTACGTACATCTATTTATTCATGCGTGTAGGGCTGACTAGTGGTTTGTACCTGGTCAGTGGGAGTCGCTAAAGAGCAAAGAGAAGCGATTTACACGTCACTCATGCAGGGCAGTTGAGCGCCAAAACATTTTGGCGCTCAACGCCAGAGGCGTGATGCCATCACGCGGCTGCCTCGAAGAAGTTGCGACTGCCGAATAGACACCGCTATAGAAAGACCGAAGACATGAAACATCCATGACCCAATTAACTACCAAATATTCACACCATTTTCACACCGCCACCACTCTTTCATTCTCCTACAAGACACTCTGCTGCCAATACACGACACTTGCCCTACGTACGAAACAAAGCTTGAGCTCCTTCTCCTTATCGCCCTCAGCCTACTTCTCAACATCGTCCTTCTCAACAAATCGGTCATTGCGTACCCGACCTTGTAGTCCCAACACCCTCCTCCAGACCAGACCGACCTACGTACACTCGCGCAGAATGGCCGGCAACAACGCGCTCGGCGTGCACTCCAAAAAGCACCGCGTCGCCATCGTCGGCTCAGGCAACTGGGGAACCACCATTGCAAAAGTCGTGGGCGAGAACGTCGCTGAGAACCCGGACATCTTCGAGCAAGAGGTGCGCATGTGGGTGTTTGAGGAAGAGTACACCGTGCCCAAGACCAGCAAGCACTACGACCCCAACTCCGCCCTGTCGACCCAGCCGCAGAAGCTCACCGAGCTGATCAACGGCTTGCACGAGAACGTCAAGTACCTGCCTGGCGTGCCGCTGCCCAAGAACATTGTTGCGAACCCGGATATTGTCAATGCTGTTGAGGGTGCGACTATTCTGGTCTTCAACTTGCCTCATCAATTTATTGCGAGGACATGCCAGAGCATCGTTGGCAAGATCGTGCCTTTTGCACGCGGTATCAGCTGTATCAAGGGTGTTGAGGTCAGCGACGAGGGCTGCCAGCTGTTCTCCGAATCGATCGGTCACGAGCTGGGCATCTACTGCGGCGCGCTGTCGGGCGCCAACATCGCGAACGAGGTTGCACAGGAGAAGTGGAGCGAGACCACCGTGGCCTACGACCCGCCGAAGATGGACAGCAAACACCCCACGCCAGAAGGCACGCCGCACGGCAGCCAGGTCGACCTCACCAAGCTCAACGTCGTGGTAGAAGGTGAGAAGCCGAGCAAGAAGCCCAAGCTGCAACACAACCTGCAGCCCATGCCCAGCGAGTACCCACCGCTCCACCACGGCAACATGAAGAAGCTGTTCCACCGCCCCTACTTCCACGTGCGCATGACCCACGACGTCGCCGGCGTCTCCCTCGGCGGCGCTTTGAAGAATGTCGTTGCCCTTGCCGCCGGCTGGGTTGATGGCCTCGGCTGGGGCGACAACGCCAAAGCCGCCGTGATGCGCGTCGGCATCATGGAAGAAGTGCGCTTCGGCAAGATGTTCTTCTCCGAATCCACGCGTACCGAAACCTTCACGGAAGAATCCTGCGGCGTCGCCGACCTGATCACCTCGTGCTCGGGCGGCCGCAACTTCCGCTGCGCCAAGATGAGCGTGGCCGAAGGCAAGCCCATCGGCGAGATCGAAGAGCGCGAGCTCAACGGCCAAAAACTGCAGGGTACTTCGACCGCGTACGAGGTCTATTCTTTCTTGCGCAAGGAGGGCAAGGAGAAGGAGTTCCCGCTCTTCACTGCCGTGCGCAATGTGCTCGAGGGCATCAACAAACCTCAGGATATTCCGGACCTGCTCGAGGCCGGCACTGAGAGCCAGAAGGAGTGAGTAGACACTACCTGCATTTCCCTGACCCAGACGGAAACAAAGAAAAGAATAGATGAGACAAGGCCAAGGAAAACCACACGACTCTTCTCATTTTTGCTGCGACGACTTGCATGCATGCACGCGTTTCATGGGACACGAATGATGATGGCAAACGGGCTTGCTTTTTGCGTCTTCCCCTTTCCTACTAGCGAGTGAGCAGGCATTTCCGAGTTATCATTATCATCATCATGTTTTATTTCATTACCAGAAGGCAAACTAACGTCTTTTTTCTTTGTCCGTCAAGTAGGGACCAACATGGTCAAGAGCAGTCGCGGAATGCCATGGAAATCGATCAAGTCATCAAGGCGGCCGAGGAGATTGCGAGTGGGAGGAAGGGACCTCATTACATGGTGAAGATCCTGAGGTCGAAACTTTAATGGGGTGCCATCTTGCTCAAAATGGACAGGTGCCATGGAGGAATGGGCGGGAGAAGTAGAAAGAGATGGGAACTCCTCATTACAATTACTGTTAATATAAGTACTGGCTGATATATATACCCGACTTTGCATCGCAGCCCTCTCTATCTGTCGGCACTCGATTGATTGCAATCACAGCGTGTTCATTCACTTCAGCTTCAATTTCTCCAAAATGTCGTGCCGCGCAAAGAAAGAGCGATTCTTCTTGCCGAAGATATCTGCGAAATCTGATTAGCATAGTTTCTCGTCTCCAACGCCTGACGCTCCACCAAGATAGAGGAACGAAACACTCACAAAGCAACACCGTCGAACAGCAAACCACAACCTGCACACTAGCAATCGCCATGAAAACAGGCTTAATCCCCCCAGCCACCAACCAATCATACCCACTAAACGTCAACCCAAACGAGAAGATGTTCTTGAAAACGAGCAAACACGTGAACCCCTCGACCGCGATCTCCCTGTGCGCGTCCACAATGTACAGCGCGCTCGCCACGGCGCCCAACACCATGCCCATGACCACGAGCGCGAAGAAGAAGTCCGGCCAGAACCAGCCGTACCGTACCGTGTTGGAAGCCGTTATCCCGAAACCGTACAGGCCCGCGCAGCCGAAGACCAGTTGGGGGATGACGAGCACGAGGCGGAACTCGGGCTCGTAGACGCCTTTGTTCCGCTTCGTCAGCCAGCGCGCTGTGGGATCGGAGATGACGCCCGCGAGCACGAAGCCCAGGACCGCGCCGATCACTGGGCCGGCGTACATGTAGCCTGTTTGGACTTCGTTGAACCAGAGTGGTGGGCCGATCATTATGGCCGCGAGGACTATGCCGATTAGGACCGTCCAGCCGATTAGGAGGCCTTGGGTTAACATTGCCCAGAAGATGGAGGGGTGGAGGAAGAGCGGGAAGGGGCGTAGGAGGAGTTTCCAGAAGGGGGTTGGGTCTTTGCGGCCGTTGAAGGGGGAGAGGGTTGTTAGGGAGAAGAGGCCGGTGGCGGGTGTAGTATTGCTGGCGCTTCGGGTGGTGCTTGTTTGGGCGGACTTGTCGTTGTTGTTGAGGGAGGAGGGTGAGTTGCCTCCGTGTACGGTCATAGCTGTGTCGGTCTCGAGGTGCGAGTCTCGCCTGTAGGCTGTCTCGGGAGCGAGCAGGATGATGAGAGGCAGCATCACTGCGGCGAAGATGGCGACGAAGTAGTGCGTCCATTGCCAGCCCATGGTCGAGGTCATTTTGCCTACGATGACGGGTGTGAGGAACGCGCCGCCGAAGAGACATAGTGTTGCTAGAGCCATTCTCGATCCTCGCTCGTGCACGAAGTAAAGATCACCCACGCTGGCGTTGACTAGGGCCTCTGTGAATCGTTGTTAGTATTTGGTCGCAACATTACCTCTATCAGTCCACAACAAGACATCTCTTACCAAAAGGAGCCAAACCCACGCCCTGGAAAAAGCGCGCAGCGAGTAGACTGTTGTAGTTGTGTCCTGACGCACCAGCCCATGCTGAGCTAATAATGATAATCACCGTCCCAAGCAAGTACAAGTGCCTTTTCCCCCAAACACGAGCCGAAGCCACGAAGATGAAGCCTGCGATCCCAACACCGAAGAGATGCCATCCAGTTAATAGGGCGACATTGGTGAAACTGCGCTGAGGCGGTCTCGGCGCATCGGGCGAGGTTGGTGTGTTGTAGTAGAGAACAAGGGCGAGGGTGTTGGCGGCCAGCAGCGGGGAGAGGGTGGAAGCGATCACTGAGCTGAGGCAGAGGACTGCCGTTATCAGGTCGCGGCGCCAGAGGGGATAGTTGAGAGGGTCTTGAGCGCTGTTGTGTCAGCGTTCTGTTGTCACGGCTATGTCGCTTGGGGCTGGAGAGTCTGGGCTTCTCGCTCGCCATATCATACCATTCGGGTCATCGCTCGGTTGCGGTACTAGAATTGTCCCGTTGTTGCTCTTCTTCAGCTCTTTACTGCCGGCCTGCTCTTGCAAGGCTGCTACCGGATCGAGGTCTTCGAGTGTTGCTGTTCCGGGGACATGCTCGAGGTGGCGGTCTTGGAGGATACCGAGAGGCATTTTGCCCGGCGTGGTTTGGACGCGTCAGAAAGGAGATACTGATGAAATACCTGTACTGCTATCACGGCCTGCAGGTCGCATCTCCCTGGACGTCTGCACAATCCTCCGCCACGTGCCGGTGCAGCTTACATGTGCAACCTTATTCCCGCCTGCGTGGGTGTGCGTGGGCTGATGTGCCAGGGGTGCGGAGGAGGCGTTGTGCCTATGAAAGTTTAAAGTCGCACCGTTGTGCTCACCTCTGTTCTTTGTTTCCTGTGACCACAAATTGATTGCATTGACGGTTTGTCGTGTGTTTGTGGATTTTATTTTACTTGATACTACAGACATCTATGTGAGCCTTCAGCTCGATCGATGTGCCACAACGAACTCCCGCGAACAAAGAAATCGAGTACGAAACAGAGTCCAGCTGACCAGTGTGGCCTTCCATTCACGATGTATACCACCAGAGTACCCAAGGGCGATGATATACCGCATTGCATCAACGGCTGCAAGGAGACGGTTCTCGACATCTGCCTCTCAACCACACCCGCATACGCCAAACATTCCAAGAATACACACAGAGTCTTGCTTTCCTCGACGATGGGGAGGACTGTACGCCTACTGCTTCCAGCGAACAGGATACCCCAACCGTTCTTTTATCGGCAACTTCGAGAACCTTGATCGTGATGTAATGGGCCGAAGCATTAATCCGCCCCTGGATAGACCATAGCACCACTTGTTGTCCCCGGAGATGGTACCCAATACCCACGGGACTTCGTCTTCACGAACGGGGTTGGGACAGCTACCACAACTGGAGGAGACATCATGACTTTGGAGCCCAGGTACAAGGCGCCGTGGTTGTGGCCTGCGGTATCTGCAAGCGGTTTCGCTGGCGTGTGTTTGCGCATCACATGCTCGAGCCTTGACATGTTGGCAGCAAAGACCGCTTTCTGTTCTTCGGTCTTGGCGTATTTCAGGATGCGGTGTCTGAAAAGGGTGTAGTCCAGAATCCCTGGAGGGAGACTGAAGTTCGCACGCCTTAGCGACTCCAGGATTACCTTGTCTGTGAATTCGACTTGCCAAGCATATCCATGATTGGTCTCGCAGAAGAAATCTTCGTCCACGACGATAATAAGGTGTTGCATTCTACGACACAGCGCAATCTGCTGAGATCCTTCCCGGGAGATTGAACCCGTCAGATGGATCACAAAGGTTCTCCCGAATTCGAAGAACAGACCGGTGGCTCCCAGAAGATCCGTGGGGGCTGGGAATCGGCTTTCGGAGACTCTCATTTGGTGGTCTTTGACGAATTCCAAGCTGGTTTGGGCTTCCATCCAAGCGGTTACCGCAGCTCTGAAGTACCTTTTTGACACCATCCATTCGTTTACTTTGTGAGGTGGAAAGTCCGCTCTTGGCTTGCCGGTGGTTTTGCGCAGCCGAGTCTCCCTGAAACTCCACTCGGTTTTATATTTGTATTTGGTGCCCTACTCCGTGTAGGCGAAACCGAAGATCGCATCCTGGAGTTCTTGAGGAAGATCGAAGAGCCGGAAGTGATCGGTAGATTTGGCGACCGCGCAAGAGGGCTCTGGGTCCACGATGAGTGATGGCGCCTTTGATGAAGGAAAGATTACAGCGAGTTCACTGGAGCGGTTTGAATCGGCATTTGCTGGTGAGGCGAGCCCTGCGTCTACAAGTGCAGTAGGGCTTGATGCGAGCGTTCCGGAGCGGTCGAGGTCGACATTTGCTGGCGAGACAAGCATAGAGGTCGGCCGGGTGCCACTGGAGGGGTTTTGATTGGCGCTCGGTGGAGAGGCAAAGGAGTTGTCTTTGAGCGGAAGAGCCTTGGAAGGCGTTGTGGCAAGGCTACCGAAGTGGCCGAGAATGGCATCCAACGACAGATCAGGGGTGGTATGGACAGGAGAGTTTGAAGGCAAGCTATCGTGACGGCCGAAGATATTCGTTCGAGGCCACCGAGACACCAGAGAACACCCCAAAGGAACGCCACCAAAACCGCCGAAGTCGATCTTGACATTCCAGGCGAGTAGGCTGTCTTTGAATGCGGAAGAAGATTGTGGATCGCGATTCCTGTGCGGACGGACACAGACACTTAAAGGCAAGGCGTGCGTGGAGTATCTCAGCTCGTGCGAACCCGAATCGAGCTGTTTGATTGGCGCTGCAATTGGGTTTACACTGGACGCTTGCCGGATTCCATCGTCAGACGGCGTTTGAGACAAAGACTTGGGTATCT
>Ga0265797_10003523_pt1 | contig 24900 bp, 17 predicted proteins | sample P2T30metagenome_FD_192433 | JGI IMG/M metagenome (GOLD analysis project Ga0265797, IMG submission 192433) | Plant litter microbial communities from East Loma Ridge, Irvine, California - P2 T30 | ecosystem: Environmental > Terrestrial > Plant litter > Unclassified | place: USA: California... | reverse complement strand
CCGGCCAGTTCGAGGATCTGCGACGTATTGCGGAAGCTCGCGCCCATCACTTCGGTGGCGTAGCCGAACTTGCGGTAGTACTGATAGATGCCCTTGACCGACTGCACGCCCGGATCGTCGGCGCCCTGGTAATCGGTACCGGTCGACTTCTTGTACCAGTCGTAGATGCGGCCGACGAACGGCGAGATCAGTTTCACGCCCGCTTCGGCGCAAGCCACGGCCTGGCACAGCGAGAACAGCAGTGTCAGGTTGCAGTGGATGCCGTCTCGCTCCAGGATCTCGGCGGCGCGGATGCCTTCCCAGGTCGACGCGATCTTGATCAGGACACGCTCGCGCGACACGCCGGCCGCTTCATACAGCGCGATCAGTTCGCGGCCCTTGGCCACCGTCGCTTCGGTATCGAACGACAGCGCGGCATCGATCTCGGTCGACACGCGGCCCGGCACGAACTTGAGAATCTCGACGCCAAAGGCGATCAGCAGGCTGTCGACGATGCCGTCGATCGACGCATCGGGCGCATTGGCAATCGCTTTTTCCAGCAGTGGACGGTATTCGGGCTTTTGCACGGCTTTAAGGATGAGCGATGGATTGGTGGTCGCATCCTGCGGCGTGTAGGCCTTGATCGACTGGAAGTCGCCGGTGTCGGCAACGACGGTGGTAAATTGCTTGAGCTGTTCGAGTTGGTTCATGGTGGTCTCTTGAATATTCTTAGAAATCGGTGCCCGCGACAAACGCCGCCAGCATGGCCTCGAGGCCGGCGCGGTCTTCGTCGCTGAAGCGTTCGGGCTTCGGGCTGTCGATATCGAACACGCCGATCAGCCGGTCGTCCTTGAGCACAGGTATCACGATCTCGGAAGCCGACGCCGCATCGCAGGCGATATGGCCCGGAAAAGCATGCACGTCGGCGACCACGATGGTCTCGCGCTTGACTGCCGTGGCGCCGCAGACGCCGCGCCCGAACGGGATGCGCGCGCAGGCAGGTTTACCCTGGAACGGGCCGACCAGCAGGTCGTTGCCTTCGCCTTTTTTGGACGGCACGGTAAAGTAGAAGCCGGCCCAATTGAGGTCGGCGATGGTGTCGTAGACGAGTGCCGAGAACTGCGACGCGTTGGCCGTCAGGTCGCGTTCACCTTCGAGGATGCTCGTGACCTGGCGTACCAGCAGGTCGTAATCGGGGCGGTCGCTGCGTTCTGGATTGATGTGCATGGCGATGACTTTGGACGGTCAATAAACCATCCATTTTAGCCGATGAACGAATCGAACTGCATGTCGAACTCTTGCAGTGCCTTCTGCGCGTTCTGCATCTTCTTGCGAAACTCGGGCCCGCGCCGCAGCGCCAGGCCCACCGCCAGCACGTCGATCACGACCAGGTAGGCCAGGCGCGCCGAGATCGGCGTGTACGGGTCGGTCGCGAACACCAGGTCGATCGGAATGAGCAGCGTGGCCATTTCGGCCAGCGGCGTGCCCGATGGCGCCAGCACGATCACTTGCGCGCCGCCCGCCTTGGCAAGCTTGGCCGAGCGCGTAAGCGCCGGGTTGTTGCCGCGCTGCGAGATGGCGACCACCGCATCGCCTTCGCGCAGCAGGGCCGCTGCAATCGAGTGGATCGCGGGATCGGTGTAGGCCACCGTCGGCACGCCGGAGCGAAAGAATTTGTGCTGGGCGTCGGCCGCCACGAAACCGGACGTGCCCTGGCCGTAGAACTCGATCTTGTTGGCGCGCGAGAGGATCTCGAGCGCCTGCTGCACGAGTTCAGGTTTGAGGTTGTTGCGCAGGTCGAGCAGCGTGTTGATCGAGCGGCTGCAGATCTTGTTGATCAGGTCAGACGCCAGGTCATCTTGGTGCGGCGCCTCGTTCGCGCCGGGCAGGGCCAGCGCCAGGCCTTGCGCGAGCTTGAGCTTGAACTCGTGCCAGCCGTCGTAGCCGAGCGTGCGGCAAAAGCGCACGACGGTCGGCTCCGACACGCCAGCGCTGCGCGCGAGCGCCGTGATGTTCTGGCTCACGGTGGCGGACGGCGCGGCCAGCACCGCCAGCGCCACCTTGCGCTCCGACTTGGAGAGCGTGTCGAGCTGGGTGCGGATCGAGTCGAGCAGCATCGGTAAGCCTTAGTCTTCAGGCAGCGATTCTTCGCGCCACTGCAGGCCGTCGCGCCCGATCAGGGCGCTGGCTGCGGCCGGGCCCCAGGTGCCGGACGTGTACGGGGCGGGCGACGTGTCGTCCTGTTCCCAGTGTTCGAGGATCGGTTCGACCCATTCCCACGCCGCTTCGAGTTCGTCGCCGCGCATGAACAGCGTGAGCTGGCCGCGCAGCACGTCGAGCAGCAGGCGTTCATAGGCTTCCATGCGCGGCGACGTGAACTGCTCGCGAAAATCGAGTTCGAGTTCGGCCTGTTTCAGGCGCATCGAGTCGCCCGGCGTCTTGGCCATCAGGTTCATCGACAGGCCTTCGTCCGGCTGCAGGCGGATTACCAGGCTGTTGGGCTGGAAGCTCGACGTGGGCTGGTTGAAGATCGAATGCGGGATCGGCTTGAAGCGCACGACGATTTCGGCCAGGCGATCGGACATGCGCTTTCCGGTGCGCAGATAGAACGGCACGCCGGCCCAGCGCCAGGTGTCGATTTCGGCCTTCATGGCCACGAAGGTCTCGGTGCGCGAACTCTTCGGCGCATCGGGTTCGTCGCGGTAGCCGGGCACCGGCTGGCCGTCGATATAGCCCGAGCGGTACTGGCCGCGCACGATATTGTGCGCCAGCGTCGTCGGCGTGAAGCGCTTGAGGGACTGCAGCACCTGCAGCTTGGCGTCGCGCACGGCGTCCGGTGCAATGGACGCCGGCGGCTCCATCGCCACGATGCACAGCAGTTGCAGCAGGTGGTTCTGCAGCATGTCGCGCAGTGCGCCGGAGTTATCGTAATAGCCCAGGCGATTGCCCACGCCGATCTTCTCGGCGATGGTGATCTGCACATCCGAAATCCATTCGCGGCGCCACAGCGGCTCGAACAGGATGTTCCCGAAGCGCAGGGCCAGCAGGTTCTGCACCGTCTCTTTGCCCAGGTAGTGGTCGATGCGGTAGATCTGCGACTCGGCGAACACCTTGCCGACGTCGAGGTTGATCTGCTTGGCCGAGGCCAGGTCGCGGCCCAGCGGTTTTTCAAGCACCACGCGCGAATTGGGCGTGGCCAGGCCGGTTGCGGCCAGGTTGTCGCAAATCTTGGCGAAGATCTGCGGCGGCGTGGCCAGGTAGTACACGCGCGTGAGCGATGGGTCGTCGCGCAGGGCCGCGATCAGGTCGCCGTAGGTGGCCACATCGGTGGCGTTCAGGGCCACGTAGGTGATGCGGCCGATGAATTTGGCCCAGTTGGCGCTCGACGGGGCTTCCTTGATGTGCGGCTTCGAGTTCGTCTCGACCATGTGCAGGAATTCTTCCTGCGTGGCGTCGTCGCGCCCGACGCAGATGATGCGGGCGCTGGCCGGCAGGTCGCCCGCCACGTCGCGCGCGAACATGGCAGGCAACAGCTTGCGCATCGCAAGGTCGCCACTGCCGCCAAAGAATACGAGGTCGAAATCGGGAATCGCCATGATGGGTCGGATATGCGTCAGTAAAATGGTTTTGTAAATTTACTACATAATTTATACTGAATCAAGAAAATCTACTACGTATCGAGCAGGTCGTAGCCTATGGTGCCATATTCGCCGCCCGCGCAGCGCACCCCGATCTCAGGTGTGTGACTCGGGCGGCTGCCAGTCAGCCTGCTGCGTGCGCACCCGTTCACCGAGCCATTCGGCAAACGCACGCACCGTCGACGCCAGATGCCGGTCTTGCGGATAGATCAGCGAGAGCGGCACGGGTGGACCTTGCAACGCCGGCAGCACGCGTACCAGGCGCCCGGCCGCCAGGTGCGGCAGCGCCAGGTAGCTGGCGATCCGGATCACCCCCAGGCCTTCCAGGCCGCAGCCCAGGTAGGCATCGGTATCGTTCACCACGAGCCGCGCGCCAGGCGCGATCGTGTGCTCGGCGCCATCGACCGTGAAGCACCAGCCTGCCGTGCGGCCAGTGAGCGCCGACTGGTAGCCGACGATGTCGTGCGCCTGGAGCGCCTCGAGCGAGTGCGGCGTGCCGCGCCGCGCCAGGTAGTCGGGCGAGGCGCAGGCGATCCAGTCAAAGCTGCCGAGATGGCGCGCCACCAGCAGCGCCGACGCCGCCGGCGTGCCGGCCCGCACCACGCAATCGACGCCTTCCTGGACCAGCTCCACCGGGCGGTCGCCCAGCGTCAGCGTCAGGTCGATGCCCGGATACCGGGCCTGGAAGTCACGCAAGCCCGGCAGCACCACCGCCCGTGCGAACGACGACGTCATGTCGGCGCGCACCAGCCCGCGCGGCGTGACCGTGCTGTCCGCCAGCGCGGTCTCGACGCCCTCGATCTCGCTCAGGATGCGCTGGCAATGGTCGTAATACAGGCTGCCGTTCGGGGTGAGATGCAGGGTGCGGGTCGTGCGCTGCAGCAGGCGCACGCCCAGGGCTGCCTCGAGTTCCTGGAGCGACCGGCTGACCGTCGACCGCGGCACCGCCAGGATCCTGGCGGCCCCGGCGAAGCTCTGCGCTTCGACCACACGCGAAAAAATCTGCATTGCCCGTAACTTGTCCATCGATCCCGCCTCGTTGATCTGCGTGAGCGCCTGATTATCCCATTCATCGCAATTCTGAAATGAACAAGGGCAGGCTTACGCGCATGCGGGCCGGTGCGCATACTCGACGCCATTCAAGCCATCACGCTACGACAGGAGCTCGCATGACCAACCACGACAATCCAATCCATCCCTCACACACGCTGGTGCTTGGCGCCGGTGAACTCGGCATGGCCATGCTGCGCCATCTGGCCCCGCTCCAGCAGGCCGCGGGCCTTCCCCTTGCCGTGCTGGTCACACCCGGCTCGCTGACCGCGCCGACGCCGCGCCAGATCCACGATCACGCCGCGCTGCGCGCGCTGGGCGTGCAGTTCGAGCCCTTCGACATGGTCGAGCGCAGCCACGAAGACCTCGTGGCCTTGCTGCGCCGGTTCGACACGGTCATCAATTGCACCGGCTTCGTGGCCGGCCCCGGCACCCAGCTGCGCCTGACCCGGGCGGTGCTGGACGCCGGCGTGCGCCGGCATATTCCATGGCAGTTCGGCGTCGATTACGACATCGTCGGCAAAGGCAGCGGCCAGCCGGTATTCGATGAGCAGTTCGACGTGCGCGGCATGTTGCGCGGGCAGGACCGGACCGAATGGATCATCGTCTCGACTGGCATGTTTACCAGCTTCCTGTTCGAGAAGACAGCCGGCATCGTCGACCTGGATGCCGGTGTGGTGCGCGGCCTTGGCACCTGGGCCACGCAGGTGACCGTCACCACGCCCGACGACATCGGCCGCTGCACCGCCGCGATCCTGTTCGACGAACCGCGCATCGCGAACCAGGTCGTCTACCTGGCCAGCGACACGGTCTCGTATGGAAGGCTGGCCGATATCGTCGAGGCGGTAACGGGACGCGGCGTCGAACGCATCCTGCTGACCGGCGCCGCCCTGCAGGCCGATCTGGCCGCGCAGCCGGATGATCCGATGGCGCGCTATCGCCTTGCCTTTGCGCGCGGCGACGGGATGGCCTGGCGTCAGTCGACCACCTACAACGCGCAGCGAGGGATCCCGACCACGGACATTCGCGCCTGGCTGGAAAACAGGGCGGCGTGAGCGCGTGGTGTCGCGCCGCGCCGACAATCGGCGCAGCGTCTTGCATGGCGAATGACAGCCGCATCGAATGCGATTATAGTTTCCTCACGTAAATATCGCAGCCACTTGAGCCGCGAAGAGGAGGGAGACATGATGAGCTGGATGCGCAGTCTGGGGCGGATATTCGCGCCGTTCGGGGGCGGGGCGACCGCCGGCAGCGTACGGGCGCTGGTGGTGAAGGCGCGCGATGGCAGTATCCGCACGGCGATCAACGCTGCGCGCCTGCGCAAGGAAGTCGACCAGGCGCAGGCCCAGGCCGCGCGCCAGCACCAGGCAGCCGACGCGCTGGCCGCGGCCGCGCGCGACGTCACCGCGCTGTCGGCCGACGTCAACGCCGGCACGCTGCGCATCGCCGACACGGCCGCGCGCAACCTGCTCACGGCGCGCGAATCGATGGACGAACTGGCGCGTCTGGAGGCGCGTATGCACACCATCGAAACGCAGGTGCACGGCTTTTCCGACACCGTCGCGCAGCTGGTCGGGCACTTGCACGAGATTGGCGAATTCGGCACCGTCATCGAGAACGTCGCCAACCAGACCAACCTGCTGGCAATCAATGCCGCGATCGAGGCGGCGCGCGCCGGCCCGGCCGGGCGCGGGTTCGCGGTGGTGGCATCCGAAGTGCGGCGCTTGTCGCAGGTGGTCAATGCCGAAGCCGTGAAGATTGCCACTGCCAGCAGGGCCATGCGCGGCCTGGTCGCATCGACCTCCAGTGCGACGGCCGGGATCCTCGATGGCGTCAATGCTTCGGCGCGCGAGGCCGGCAGCGCAGCCAGCCATTTGACGACGTTCGTGGCCGACTTCGAGCGCATGACCGCGACCGTCGACCAGATGGCGCTGGCGATGCAGTCGCTCGACGGCGTCAACCAGCAGATCGGCGCCCGGGTCGGCGAAGTGGCGAGCAATGCGTCCGGGTCGGCGGCGACGATGCAGGATGCGTCGCGCCGGGTCGACGAGGTGCGGGTGGCAACCGAAGAACTGCAGGGCGTGCTGGCGGGTTTCCGCACCGGCGGCACACCGTTCGATGCGCTGGTCGATGCGACCACGTTACTGCGCGAAGAGGTGCTCGCGTGCCTGGAGCGGCACGGCGATGGCGGCGCCAACGTGTTCGACCAGCGCTACCAGCCGATCGCGCAGTCGGATCCGCCGCGCTTTACGACATCCTACGATCGTGTGGTCGAGCGCGACCTGCAAGGCCTGTTCGACCGCGTTCTCACTGATCTGCCAGGCGCCGCCTATGCGCTGGCGGTGGACAACCGCGGCTTCGCACCCACCCACAACACCAAGTTCTCGCGCCCGCCCACCGGGCAGCGCGAGCACGATCTGGTGTATTGCCGTAACAAGCGCATCTTCGACGATCCGGTAGGCAGCCGCCTGGCGCAGAATCGCCAGCCATTCCTGCTGCAGACGTATCTGCGCGATACCGGTGAGGTGATCAACGACCTGTCGATGCCGATCGTGATCAACGGGAAGCACTGGGGAGCGGTGCGGATCGGCTACGATTCGGCCCGGATGATGGGCTGAAGCAAATTTGTCGGTTTTGGGTATAAGCAAAGGCGAAATCGTTATTGGTAACGCAATTTAGGGCCTGTTAAGCTTCGCGTCCCTTCGGCAGTCGAGGTACTGCCGTCACCGATGCCAGAACACAGAAAGCCCGCCATGAGCTGCAAACACCGTCACGCCAATCCGGCCCGCGCCGTCCTCATCCTCGGCCTGATCGCGACCCTGGCACCGCCTGTCGCGCTGGCGCAGGCCACGCCACCGCCCGCGCCGGCCGCCGAAGAACTGCAAACGATCGTCGTTACCGGCACGCGCTCGCTCAACCGTCGTACGCTCGATTCCGAGTCGCCCGTCGACGTCATCGGCAGCAAGGAGCTGCAAAGCACCGGGTCCGGCGAACTGGCCACTGTGCTGGCGCGCCTGCTGCCGTCGATGAACTTCCCGCGCCCGAGCGGCGCCGATGCCAGCGACGCGGTGCGTCCGGCGCAGCTGCGCGGCCTGTCGCCCGACCAGACGCTGGTGCTGGTCAACGGCAAGCGCCGCCATGCGTCCGCTGTCGTCAATGTCAACGGTACGCTGGGGCGCGGTTCGGCGCCGGTCGACCTGAATGCCATTCCACTGGCGGCGATCGAACGCATCGAAGTGCTGCGCGACGGCGCCGCGGCGCAATACGGCTCGGACGCCATCGCCGGCGTGGTCAACATCATCCTGAAAAAAGGGGCAGAGGGCGGCGAAGCAGAAGTGGTGTATGGCCAGTACGACTTCGGCGACGGCGAACAGGCCACCGTGCGCGGCTCGACGGGTTTCAAGCTCGGGCAGGATGGCTGGGTGCGCGTGGCAATCGAAGCGGCCGAGCGCAACGCCACCAATCGCTCGCTGGCCGATCCGCGCGCCTCTGCCGGCCCGCGCCAGGGCACCGTCACGCAGCGCTACGGCGATCCGGACAGCCGGCCGCGCACGCTGTTCGTCAACAGCCAGGTGCGCATCAATGACGATATCGACTGGTACGCCTTCGCCGGTTACGGCGAGCGCGCCACCTCGTCGGCGGCGGTGTTTCGCACCGCGTACACGGACAATACCCGCACCACGCTGCGCTCGCCCCTGTATCCGGAAGGCTTCCAGCCGCTGCTGGACAGCACCTCGGTCGATGCGTCGCTGGTGACCGGCCTGCGCGGCGTCGTTGGCGACTGGCGCTGGGATGCGAGCCTGAATTATGGCCGCAACCGGTTTGAGCTCGACGTTGCGGACACCGTCAACTACAGCCTGGGCGCGGCCAGCCCGACGCGCTTCTATGCGGGTGAGCTGACCTCGACGCAAAGCCTGGCCAACCTGGATGTGGCGCGCGAAATTCCGGTGACGTTCTTGCATGGCCCGTTGACGGTCGCGCTGGGCCTGGAAGCGCGCCACGAATCGTACGAGATCGGCGCCGGTGAACGCAATTCGTACGTCGGTTCGGGCGCCCAGGGGTATTCGGGCTTCCGCCCCGAGAACGCCGGCAAGAACAGCCGCAACAACAAATCGCTGTACCTGAACCTGGAAGGCGATATCACGCAGGATTTGTCCGGCGCTCTGGCGTTGCGCCATGAGCGCTACAGCGATTTTGGCAATACCAGTTCGGCCAAGGCCTCGGCGCGCTATGCGTTCACGCCGACCTTCGCCCTGCGCGGCACTGCCTCGAATGGCTTCCGTGCGCCCTCGCTGGCCCAGTCGTTCTACACGATCACCACGACCAATACGCTGCTCGTGAACGGCGCCAGCGCGCTGGTCGAAACGGGCACCTTCCCGGTCGGCAGCGCCGCCGCGCGCGCGCTCGGCGCAAGTTCACTGAAAGCCGAGAAAGCGCGCAACCTGAGCATCGGCGCGCAGTGGCAGCCCAACCGCAACTGGACCACCACGGTCGACCTGTACCGCATCGACATCGACGACCGCATCGTCTTTTCGTCGAACTTGCAACTGGCCAGCGCACCGGCCCTGGCCAATGCACTGGCGGCGCAAAATGTGTTCGTCGGCGCCGCGCGCTACTTCACGAATGCGGTCGATACGCGCACCGAGGGCGTGGATATCGTCAGCACCTATCGCCTGAACCTGGCCGGTGGCGCGCGCGCCGACCTTACGCTGGGCTACAACCACAATGACAACGAGGTGCGGCGCGTGGCCGATACGCCGGCCGTGCTGGCGGCGCAGAAGCTCGTGCTGGTGGACCGCCAGAGCGTCAATCGCCTGACCGTTGGTTCGCCGAAGGATAAACTGAGCCTGGCGGGTGACTACACGAACAGTATCTGGAATGCCCGCGCCGCCGTCACGCGCTACGGCGAATTCACCGTGCCGCAGAACGATGCGGCACTCGACCAGACGTACGACCCGCAATGGGTACTCGACCTGTCGGCCAGCGTGCGCCTGAACCAGTGGCGCTTGAGCGCCGGTATCGATAACGTCACCAACCGCTATCCGGCGCAGGTGACGTCACTGGCCAACCTGAATGCGAACGGCACCCAGCCGTACAGCGTGTGGGCGCCGAACGGCTTCAATGGGCGTTACTTCTATCTGAAAGCCGGCTACACATGGTAGCCCGGCCCTAGATCGCGTACTCGGGCTCCACGCGGCCTGCCATATCGAGCCTGATCGCCAGTACCTTGCCAGTGAGCGGATACTGCGCGATCTCTTCGCTTGAGCGGCCCTGGCTGGCGCTGGTGATGTACAGCGTGCGCAGGTCGGGCCCACCGAAGCAGACTGACGTCGGGCAGCGCACCGGGAGCTTCAGTTCGCGCACGATCTCGCCATTTGGCGCGATGCGCAGTACGCGGCCGCCTTCGAACATCGCGACCCAGTACATCCCTTCGGCGTCGATCGTGGCGCCATCGGGCCGGCCGCCGTAATCGGGCGCCGTCTTATCGGTCGGGAAGGTGACGATCGTGCGGCGGTTGCTTTGCTCGCCGGTGGCCACGTCGAAGTCGTAGCAGTCGACGCGGTGGGTGGTGGTATCGGCATGGAACATCGTGCGGCCATCGAGGCTCCAGGCCAGGCCGTTCGAGTTGGTCATGCCGCCGCGCCAGGCGCAGCGCAGCTTGTCGCGATCGAGCACGTACATCTCGGCGGCCGGCTGGTCGCGCGGTTCGTACATGGTGCCGATCCAGAAGCGGCCCGCCGGGTCCACGCGGCCATCGTTGAAGCGCACCTTCGACGGATCGTACGGCGCGGCGGCGATCGGGGTTTCCGCGCCATCGGTCGTGTTCAGGCGGATCAAGCCGTTGCGCGTGGCCACGACCAGGACGTTGTTGTCGTCGATTGCCAGCGCCGACGGGTTCGAACCCATCTTCCACGACGAGAACTTGCCGCTCGCCGCGTGCAGGCGGTTCACGGTCAGGCCTTCGATGTCGACCCAGTACAGGGCCGATTCGACTTCGTGCCAGATCGCGGATTCGCCAACCAGCATCGGTGCGTCGTGTACTACTTCAAATTTTTCGGTTGCCATGGTCTCGATATAAAGGTGCGGTTAGACGGCTGCCTTCGCGCGCGCGATCAGGCCATTGGTCGAGCTGTCGTGCAGGTTCGGGGCCGGTTCGCCCGCCAGCTCGGCCTCGATCTTCTTGGCCAGTACCTTGCCCAGTTCGACGCCCCACTGATCAAAACTGTTCACATCCCACAGCACGCCCTGCACGAACGTCTTGTGCTCGTACAGCGCGATCAGGGCGCCCAGCGTGGTGGGCGTCAGGCGTTCCATCAGGATGGTGTTGCTCGGGCGGTTGCCAGGGAAAGTCTTGTGCGGCGTGAGGCGCTCGACTTCCTCTGGCGTCAAGCCCTGCGCGGTCAGGTCGGCGCGCACTTCGTCGGCGGTCTTGCCCTTCATGAAGGCTTCCGATTGCGCGAAGCAGTTCGCCAGCAGGGCGGTGTGATGGTGGTCCATCTCGTGCGCCGGGCGCAGGGCGGCGATGAAGTCCATCGGCGTGATATCCGTCCCCTGGTGCAGCAGCTGGAAATAGGCGTGCTGGCCGTTGGTGCCGCACTCGCCCCAGATCGCCGGGCAGGTTGGCGTGTCGACCGGCTGGCCGTCGCGTGTGACGCGCTTGCCGTTGCTTTCCATGTCGAGCTGCTGCAGGTAGGCCGGGAAGCGGTTCAGGTCCTGGTGATACGGCGCGATCGAGACCGAGCTGCACTCGAGGAACTGGCGGTTCCAGAAGCCGATCAGGCCAAGCAGCGCCGGCAGGTTCTGCTCGAGCGGCGCGGTGCGGAAGTGTTCGTCCAGCTCATGAGCGCCGGCCAAAAAGTCCTTGAAATAGCCGAAGCCCACGGCCAGCGCGACCGGCAGGCCGATTGCCGACCACACTGAATAACGGCCGCCAACCCAGTCCCAGAACGGGAACATATTGGCCGGGTCGATGCCGAACGCTTTGATTGCCTCGGTATTGGTCGATGCGGCGACGAAGTGCTTCGCGAGCGCCTGTTCTGCTGACTCAGCAGGCGCGTGCGCCAGGAACCAGCGGCGCGCGGTCTGCGCGTTCATCATCGTCTCGGTGGTGGTGAAGGTCTTGGACGCGACGATGAACAGCGTCGTTTCGGGATCGACCTGGCTCAGCGCCGCATCCATGTCGTGGCCATCGACGTTCGACACGAAGTGCATGCGCAGGCGCGGATGAGCGTAGTGGCGCAGCGCCAGCACGACCATCTTCGGGCCAAGGTCCGAGCCGCCGATGCCGATATTGACGACGTCCGTGATCGGTTTGCCGGTGTGGCCCAGCCACTCGCCGCTGCGCACGGCGTCGGTGAAGGTCTTGATGCGATCGAGCACGGCGTGGATGTCGGCGTTGATGTCCACGCCGTCGACCACATGCGACGCGCCGCGTGGCGCGCGCAGGGCGGTGTGCAGCACCGCGCGGCCTTCGGTGTTGTTGATGCGCGCGCCGAGGAACATCGCATCGCGCCGCGGTTCGACGCCGCGCTCGCGCGCCAGCTGCATGAGCAGTTCAAGCGTGCGCCCGTCGAGGCGATTTTTTGAATAGTCTAGGAACAGGCCTGCGGCCTCGCTCGAGAAACGCTCGAAGCGTTGCGGGTCGGCGGCAAACAGGTCACGCATCTGCCATGTGGTGGCGATATCGGCGTGCTGGGCAAGGGCCTGGAAGCTGGCAGTACTGGTCAAGGATGGCTGGCGCATGGGGTCCGGGGTGCGTGGCACAATGTTGTCGTTAACAGATTATCGAATAATACAAGCATCTGTGCGTAAATTCACTACAAAAAAGTGTGTGCAGGCTTCAGGGGATCACACTTCTTGCTCATTTCGAGACGCTGGTTCTCTCCCATCTGTATAGCAAAAAAGATGGCAGAAGGGCGCAGCGCTCCGAATTGTAGTAAAATTTCAGATACTAAATTCAGGAAGGAACGAACATGGCGCTCCACCCCGTAGTCGAACAGGTAACCAACCGCATCATCAAGCGCAGCGGCCCGTCGCGCGCAGCCTATCTGGCACACCTCGAAGCGGCCCGCATCCAGGGCGTGCAGCGCGGTGCGCTGTCGTGCACGAACCTCGCCCACGGGTTCGCCGCGTTCCCGGCCAACGACAAGCTCAAGCTGCGTGAAGTCAAGCAGCCGTCGGTGGCGATTGTTTCTTCCTACAACGACATGCTGTCGGCGCACCAGCCGTTCGAGACCTACCCCAAAGTCATCAAGGAAGCCGTGCGCGAGATCGGCGCCGTGGCCCAGTTCGCCAGCGGCGTGCCCGCGATGTGCGATGGCGTCACGCAAGGCCAGCCGGGCATGGAACTGTCGCTGTTCTCGCGCGACACCATTGCGATGGCCACCGCCGTCGGCCTGTCGCACAATATGTTCGACGCCAGCCTGTACCTGGGCATCTGCGACAAGATCGTGCCGGGCCTGCTCATCGGCGCGCTGCACTTCGGCCATATCCCGGGCATCTTCGTGCCGGGCGGCCCGATGACGTCGGGCCTGTCGAACAAAGAGAAAGCACGCGTTCGCCAGCTGTACGCGCAAGGCAAGGCCACGCGCGAAGAGCTGATGGAATGCGAAGCCGCTTCGTACCACGACGCCGGCACCTGTACCTTCTACGGCACCGCCAACAGCAACCAGATGCTGATGGAGGTGATGGGCCTGCACATGCCGGGCGCCGCGTTCATCACACCGGGCACCGAACTGCGCGACGCGCTCACCCGCAGCGCCGCGCAGCAGGCAGTGGCGATCTCGCAGCAGGGCGGCACCTATATGCCGATCGGGCGTATCGTCGACGAGAAATGCATCGTCAACGCCATCGCCGCACTGCACGCCACCGGCGGTTCGACCAACCATACGCTGCACCTGGTGGCGATCGCGCGGGCGGCCGGTATCGTGATCGACTGGGACGACTTCGACCAGATGTCGAAGGTCGTGCCGCTGCTCACCCGCATCTACCCGAACGGCGAAGCCGACGTGAACCACTTCCAGGCCGCCGGCGGCCCGGGCTTCATCATCCGCGAACTGCTGGACGCCGGCCTGGCGCACGAGGACGTCAACACGGTGCTGGGCCACGGCCTGCGCGCCCACTGCAAAGAGCCATTCCTGGGCGAAGACGGCAAGACCATATGGCGCGACACGCCGCTGCAAAGCGGTGACGAGACCGTGCTGCGCCCTGCATCGAACCCGTTCAGCAACAACGGCGGCATGGTGCTGGTGCAGGGTAACCTGGGCCGCGCGGTGATGAAGATCTCGGCCGTCAAGAACGATTACCACGTGATCGAAGCGCCGGCGCTGACGTTCGATTCGCAAGAAGATTTTATGGGCGCCTACAAGGCCGGCCAGCTCAATCGCGATTTCGTCGCCGTGATCCGCTTCCAGGGCCCGCGCGCCAACGGCATGCCGGAACTGCACGCACTCACGCCAGCCCTGTCGAACCTGCAGGACGCCGGTTTCAAGGTGGCGATGGTCACCGATGGCCGCATGTCGGGCGCGTCGGGCAAGGTGCCGGCCGCGATCCACGTGTCACCAGAAATCCTGGCCGGCGGCCCGCTGGGCCTCGTGCGCGACGGCGACATCATCCGCGTCGACGCCACCACCGGCTCGCTGCAGGCACTGGTGCCGGCCGACGAGTGGGCGGCGCGCAAGCAAGCCACCACAGACCTGAGCAAGAGCCACATCGGCATGGGCCGCGAATTGTTCGCGATGTTCCGCGCCACGATCAGCGAAGCGGAGCAGGGCGCGGCAACGTTCCCGCTGCCGTCTCCGATTCCCACCATCGTACCGCTGCACGAAGGCCTCGATGCCAACGAAATCGTGCCCGGTTCGGACGAAGACTTTCTCTTTAGGACGCAGAAATGACCTTACTTGAAATCATGCGCTCGGCGAGCGTGATCCCTGTCATCGCCATCGACGATCCGGCCCACGCCGTGCCACTGGCCAAGGCGCTCGTCGCCGGCGGCATCCGCGTGCTCGAAGTCACGCTGCGCACCGAGCACGGTCTTGGTGCGATTCGCGCCATGAGCGAAGTCGAAGGCGCCATCGTCGGCGTCGGCACCCTGACCTCGCCCGAAGAATTCGTCGCCTCGCGCGACGCCGGCGCCGTGTTCGGCGTCTCGCCGGGCTTGACCGCGTCGCTGATCGCCGCGGCCAAGTCGAGCGGCCTGCCGCTGCTGCCGGGCGTGATGACCCCATCGGAAGTGATGGCCGCGCGCGAAGCGGGCTTCCGTCAAGTGAAACTGTTCCCGGCGATGCAGGCCGGCGGCGTGGGGATGCTCAACGCGATCCGCGGGCCCTTGTCGGACATGACGTTCTGCCCGACCGGCGGCATCACCATCGAAACTGCGCCAGCCTTTTTGGCTTGCAAGAACGTGGCCTGCGTGGGCGGTTCGTGGCTCACGCCAAAGGACGCGATCGAGGCGGGCGACTGGGCGCATATCACCGCGCTCGCCAAGGCCGCGGCGGCGCTGCGCGCAGCGTAACCGCGCGTCTTTTCATCCTGGGGGACGCATCGTGCGCTCGCGCTTTCGTCCCCTGAGTGAAGGTGAAATCAAGCTGGCGTCGCTGCTGTTCGGCGACGCCATCGACTTTTCTCGCGTGCGCATCTACAAACGCCGCTACATGCCGTTCCAGCCGCGGAACTGCTGCATGACGCCCAACGGCAGCATGTACTTTCACCATTCCTGTTTCCTGCCCGACTATGCGCGCGGCGATCCGCCGGCGATTCACTGGTTCATGCACGAGATGGTGCATGTGTGGCAGCATCAGCTCGGGTATCCGGTGCGCCTGCGCGGGGCCATCCGGATCGGGCTTTCCTATGCTTACACGCTGGACGAACACGCGACGCTGGAGGACTTCAATATGGAAGCGCAGGGGGATTTGCTGGCGGATTACTTCGTGCTCAAGCATCTGCAGCGACCGGAGGTCATGCGGCAGCAGCGCTATCGCGGCAGTCTGGCGCTGTACGAGAAGGTGCTGGCGCTGTTCCTGGCCGAGCCTGGCAATTGCGCCAGTCTGCCACGTGGGCCGGCGAGATGGCTGGGGCAGTGGCTTTGAAATTCGCCTGAACTGCTGGCGGCCTTCATTGCTAATCGCCGCAGCAAGCCAGGGCGGCCCGCTGCGGCTGACACCATCAGGCGATGGCGTCGTGGTCTTCCTCAACCCGCTCGACAGCGCTGCGTGCCGGCGTTTTCGGGTGTACCACCAGTGAGCGCCCGGCGGCTGCAGGCCGCGCTGCACCCCGCGCTGCCCCCGGCCCGCCATGCCCCACATTGAATACGCTGACCAACTGCGCCAGCTGCGCCGCCTGGTCCTGCAGCGACGCCGCCGCTGCCGCTGCCTCTTCGACCAGCGCCGCGTTCTGCTGCGTCACGCCATCCATCTGCACGATTGCTTCGTTGACCTGCTCGATGCCGGTCGTCTGCTCGGCGCTGGCCGACGCGATCTCGGCCATGATGTCGGTCACGCGGCCGATGCCCTGCACGATCTCCTGCATCGTCACACCCGCTTCATCGACCAGGCGTCCGCCGGCATCGACCTTCGCCACCGAGTCGCTGATCAAGCCGCGGATTTCCTTTGCAGCGGCAGCCGAGCGCTGCGCGAGGTTGCGCACCTCGCTCGCCACCACCGCAAAGCCACGGCCCTGCTCGCCTGCGCGCGCTGCTTCCACTGCCGCGTTCAGGGCCAGGATATTGGTCTGGAACGCGATGCCGTCGATGACCGCGATGATGTCGCCGATCTTTTTCGACGAGGCGTTGATCGACGCCATCGTGGCGACCACTTGCGACACCACGTCGCCGCCATGCGCGGCGATCTGCGACGCGTTCTTGGCCAGCACGTTGGCCTGGCGCGCATTGTCGGCGTTCTGGCGCACGGTGCCGGTCAGTTCTTCCATCGACGACGCGGTTTCTTCGAGCGAACTGGCTTGCTGCTCGGTGCGCGACGACAGGTCGAGATTGCCCGACGCGATCTCTTGCGAGGCGGTGACGATGGTCTCGGTACCGGCGCGCACTTCGGTGACGGTCTTGAGCAGGCTGTCGTTCATGCCCTTGAGCGCGGCCAGCAGTTGGCCGACCTCATCGCGCGAATCGACATGGATGTCGGCGGTCAGGTCGCCCGAGGCAACCTGCTGCGCCAGACCGACGGCGCGTGCCAGCGGATGGGTAATGCTGCGGGTCAGCAGCCAGCCAAACGCGGCGCCAATAACGACCGCGGCGGCGCCGAGGATCATCAGGATGCGCTGCGCCGAGGCGCTGATGGCGTCAATGCTGGCATTGGCCTCGTCGGCCACTTTTTCCTGGTACTCCGCCAGCTTGCGGGCGGTGTCGACATAGGCGTTCAACTCGGGAACGACCTTGCTGCCAAGGAAAGCGGCGAGTTCGGGATTGCCGGCGCCAAGTTCGGTCTTCATCTTGTAGGCCTGGTTGCGCGCGGCGCCGTACTTGGCGCGCTGTTCGATCAGGGCTGCCAATAGCGCCTTGCCTTCCGGACGGGTGATTGCTGCCTCCAGCGATTTTTGCAGTTCGCCGGCGCGTTTGCTGATGGGTTTCATGCCATCTTCGTAGTACTGCTCGTCGGCTGCATCCATGGCCTTGATTTTGGCGACCGTGCCCACGCCGTTGGCGACGGTTCCCGAGCGCATTTCCTCGGCCAGCTTGGCGCGATCGGTGGCCGACGCCATTGCTTCCTTGGCATCGGCAATCTTGTCCAGCTGCCATAGCGCGATGCCCAGCATGAGGACCATCATGGCGAGGATGACGGCAAAGGCGCCGCCGAGGCGAATGCCGATGTTGAGATCTTTGATTTTCATGGTTTCCGTTCAGATAGCGAAGTTGGACCCGGCATGTTGTTCATGCGGAGGGGGTGCAATGCGCTGAGAACGCCAGATGCACACGCGCAAGGTTAAACGCCGACGGTCCGGGAGGAAACCAAAAAATCCGGTAATTTTACATAATGTTGCTGTTCGTTAACATTTTAGTGTATTGATTGCATCTACCAATAATCAAAAATTATCAAAGTTGTCATTACGCCCATTTCCAGGTCTTGATCAGGTATAACGCGAAGATATGCGTGATCCGCGTTCAATGCGCTTCTTTCGCTGCCGCGTCCAGCACGCGCAACAGGTTGCCGCTCCACAGCTTGCCTAGATCGTCATCTGACATTCCGCCCGCCTTGAGCCGTGCGGTAATGCGCGGCAGCAGAGACACATTGTCCAGCCCGGGAAAGCCGCCGCCGCCATCGAAATCGGCGCCCATGCACACGTGATCGATGCCTGCGACGTCGATCAAGTGCACGAGCGACGCGATGTATTGGTCAAAGTTGGTGTTCCACAACGGCGCCGCCGCATCGAGCGCCAGCCATTCCTTGTTCAGCGCCATCTGCTGCTCCGGCGTCATTTTGCCGATTTGATCGATCTGGTCGAACAGTTCTGTGCGCCGTGGGCCCATCTGCATATCGCTCAGATAGATGGTCGACGCGCAAATCGCGCCCCCGGCTGCTGCGATGCGGCGGATGCGTGCGTCATCCAGATTGCGCGGATGGTCAAAGCTCGTGCGTGAACTCGAGTGCGACAGCAGGAGCGGGGTGCGCGACAACGCCAGTAACTGATCGACCACGGCGTCGGACGCGTGACTCGCATCGATCACCATGCCGAGCCGGTTCATCTCGGCCACCCAGGCACGGCCCAGGGGACTCAGGCCATGCCAGCGCGCCTTATCGGTCGATGAATCGGCGAACTGGTTATTGGCGCTGTGGACCACGCCGGCCAGACGCACACCCTGGCGCTGCCAGTGCGTCAGCCCGGCCACGCTCTCGCCCAGCGGGTAACTGTTTTCAATGCTCTTGAATGCCACCAGCTTGCCGGCGGCAGCGATGCGGTGCGCGTCGGCGGCGCTCGTGGCCAGGGTAATGCTATCGGCATGGCGGGCCAGCGTTGCGTCGATCAGATCGGAGCGCGCCAGCGCATGGTTGCGCGCGGCGGCGAAGCCCCCGGGCGTGAGCGGCCCTTGTTCGGTGTAGATCACGAAGAAGCCGCCATCGAGGTTGCCGTCGGCCATGCGCGGCAGGTCGAGCTGCGCGATCTCGCGGGCCGGGTCATGGCGTGCGCCGAAGTCCCAGCCGGCGCGGCCGAAATGCACCGGCGTGTCGAGGTGCGCGTCGAGCGTCAGCAGTGCGCGGTGCGCCGGATCGACCGGCGCGGTCGTGGCGCCAGGTGCGGCGCAGCCGGCCAGCAGCAGGCAGGCCAGGGTGATGCAGGAAGTCGAGGTCAGGGTCATTCGCGTGCCTTGATCGGGGTGAAGTTCAGGTCCGTGTAGTCCCAGCTGAAGTCGGCGAGCGGCGAGACCGGCTTGACGGTGATGCGTTCGACCTTGCCGTCCTTGTCGAAGGCGAAGCTGAGGTAGGCGGGTTCCAGCGCAGTATCGTCGAAGCGCGCGATCCAGGTATCGTATTGCCAGTGCACGAGCGGGCCGGCCATGCGCGGAGTGGAGCCGAAGTCGATCCGCGTTCCCTGCTTGTTCGACGTGATCGTGATATTGCCATACCAGGGATCGGCGTAGGTGCCCGCCAGTGCGCCAGGCGGCACCGATGGCTTCGAACGCACCGGCGTGGCCGCACTTTCCCTGAGCAGCGCCAGGCCGCCCGCCACCTTTTTCGCCTTGTAGGCCTGGAACGTCGCTGGCCAATCCGCTTTTGGCCGGTCGAGATAATGGTCAGCCAGTTCGTACATCAGGCCGCGCACCAGCTCACCGTCTTCGCTGTTGATGGCAATTGCAAAGCCCACGTTCTGCTCGGGCAGCAGCACGACGGCGGTGCCGAAGCCGAACACCGCGCCGCCGTGCCAGACCATGCGCGCGCCGCGGTACTCCACCAGGTCCCACCCAAGGCCGTAACTGGAAAATTTCGATTCGAGCAGCTTGAGTTCGGACGGCATCTCATCGAGCGGCATCGTCATCGACGGGGTCCACATCTGCGCATGGGCGTCCTTGCTGAACACCTGTTGTCCACCCGCTGCGGTCCCGGCGCCCAGCAGCGTGTGCAGCCACGCGGCCAGGTCGTTGGCGCTGCTGGCGATGCCGCCCGCGGGCGCCGCGTTGCGGCCCAGATCGTCGCGCTCGTCGAGCCGCACCTGCGTGCCGGCGCCGCGCAGGCCGCCGTCCATCCGCGCGTGCGGAAAGGCCCGGTTCGCGGTGGCGAAATTGTCGGCGTTGTCCGTGGTCGACAGGCGCATGCCGCTCGGGCGCAGCACATGCTCGCGCACATATGCTTCCCATGGCGCGCCGCTGACCTGCTCGATCAACTGGCCAGCCACCACATACATCAGGTTCGAGTACGCATACGTGCTGCGAAAACTGGCGGCCGGCTTCAGGTAGCGCACACGGCGCACGGTCTCGGCGCGCGACAGGTTCGTGCGCGGCACGAACAGCAGATCGCCCGCGCCGTATCCCAGCCCGCTGCGGTGGGTCAGCAAGTCGCGGATCGTGATCTCGCGCGTGACCCATGGGTCGTACATCTGAAAGCCCGGCAGATGGTCGGTGACCTTGTCGTCCCAGCCGATCTTGCCGGCGTCGACCAGCGTGGCCAGCGCCGCCACCGTGATCGCCTTGCCGGTCGAGCCGGTCGGGAACAGGGTGTCGCCATCGACGGCGTCAGGCGCGCCCAGCTGGCGCACGCCGAAGCCGCGCGCCAGCGTCGTCTTGCCGTTTTCGACGATGGCAATGGCCAGGCCAGGCGTACCGATGCGCTGGCGCAGCGTTTCTGCACGGGTCTCGAAACCGGCGGGCGGCGCGGCCAGCACGGGCGCGCAGGCCAGCGCAAGCAAGGCAAGAACGGGTAAGCGTTGGCAGTTCATGGCAACTCCTGGCAAGCGTCGAGCAAACGTTCAAAGGCGGCGCCGCCGCGTATCGGATCGGCGACAGGATACGACAGACGCCGCGCGTACCCATCGATTTCGGCCTGCGCGAGCGCGGCATCCATGGCGCCGGTATTGAGCGCGATGCCGATGCAGCGTATTGCCGGGTTGGTCACGCGCCCCAGCGACATCGTGTGCGCGATGACGGCCTCGATCGATGGCAGCGGCGTGGCCGGATAGCCGAGCAGATGACGGCGCCCGGGATCATGGCACACCACGAACATGTCGGGCTGGCTGCCATGCAGCAGGCCGAGCGAGACGCCGGCGAAGGCCGGATGGAACAGCGAGCCCTGGCCCTCGATCACGTCGATGTGGCCGGGCGCCGCGGCAGGACTGAGCAGCTCGGCCGCGCCGGCCACGAAGTCCGACACCACCGCGTCGATCGGCATGCCGCTGCCGGCGATCATGATGCCGGTCTGGCCGGTGGCGCGAAAGTCGACGTCCAGGCCACGCGCGGCCAGGCCGCGGCTGAGCGCAAGCGCCGTGTACTTCTTGCCCAGTGCGCAGTCGGTGCCGACGGTGAGGATGCGCCTTCCCGCACGCGGCAGGCCGCTGGCAACCGGGATCCCGGGCGGCGGTGTGCGCACGTCGATCAGGCGCCGGCCATGGCGTGCGGCTGCGTCGCGCAGCACGCTGATATCGTCCAGGCGCACGTGCATGCCCGAGACGATGTCCAGGCCCGCCGCCAGGGCATCGGCCAGCACCGGCACCCAGGCCGCGGGGATGGCGCCACCGGCCGCCGCCACGCCGATCACCAGCGCAGTCGCGCCGTGCGCGGCGGCCTGCGCGCAGGTCAGTTGCGGCAAGCCGGTGGAGACGGTGGCGCCGGGCAGGCGCAGTTCGCCCACGCAGCGCTCGCCGGCCCAGTCGCGCAGGCCAAAGGCGGTCTTGGCGAAAGCGGCTTCGGTGACGTCGCCGAGAAACAGCAGGCAGCGGCCGGCGGCGCGTGAAGCTTGAGGTGCATTGGCCATCAATACTCCCTGGTCAGCGTGAAGCCGAGCGTGCGCGGCGCGATCACACCGGTGCCGAGCGCGCCGTTCGGATGGATGAAGTTGCCGTTTGCCGTGAGGGACGACGTCGAGACCTTGCCGTCGCTGTTGCCCAGGTTCTTGCCGAACAGTTCGACCGTCCAGGCGCCCAGTTCCACGCCGGCGTGCGCATCGACGACGTTATAGGCCGGGATCTCGCGCTGGCGGCCGTTGGCGGTGCGGTAGTCGAAGTCGAACGCGGCGTGCTGGCCGGCCACGCGCCGCACCGACACGCCGGTGTAGGCGGGCATGGTCGCGCCGAGGGTGAAGCGGTAGTCGGCCATCAGCGCGGCCGAGTACCTGGGCGAGAACGGCAGGCGGTCGCCCTCGAAGCCGCCCACGATCGGATCGGTCGCGGCGTCCAGGCGCGCCTTGTTCCAGCTGCCGTTGGCCGAGAGCCGCAGGCCGCGCAGCGGACGCAATCCCGCCGTGATCTCGACGCCGTCGGCGGTGGCCCCGGCGCCGTTGGCATTCACGCCGAAGCCGTTGACGACCGCCAGCAGCTGGATATCCTTCCATTTGATGTGGAACGCCGACAGGTCGAGCGACCAGACGCCGTCGGCGCTCTCGGTCTTGAGGCCGGCCTCGTAGCTCATCACGCTGTCGGACGCATAGGTGGTGGGAACGCCCGGGCCGGAATTGGGCGGCAGCAGGTTCGGGCCGCCCGGACGAAAGCCCTTGGCCGCGCGCGCATACACGGCGCTGCGCTCGCCGAACTTGCGCTTGAGCGCGACGGCGTAGGTGAACACGTTCTCTGACGAATCGGCGCGGTTGTCGGTCGGGCCGCCGGCCAGCGCGCCGTCCCCGGCCTGGCGCGCCTCCTGCTCGTTGCGGCTGTAACGCCCGCCGATATCGAGGTCGTACACAGGATTCAAGTGAATCGTGGTGTTGGCAAAGGCCGCGACTTCGCGGTAGTTGGCGCGCAGGCCGATGTCGGCCAGCAGCGGGAACCCGGCAGCCGGCGTCAGCGTGCCCGGCACCACGGCGTGGTAACGCTGGACCAGCGCGCTGTCCTCGTCGGTGTAGTAGAGGCCCGCCAGCCAGTCGAGGCGCTGGCCTTCGTCCGAACTCAGGCGCAGCTCTTGCGTGAATTTTTTCACCTCCACCTCCTGCCCCAGATACAGCTCGTTCGGGATGCCGAACACACCTTCGACCAGGCCGCTCAGGTTGAACGTCGCATCCTCGCGCGCATACTGCTTCTGACGGCCGTAGCTGGTCGACGAGGTCAGGCTGGCCGCGCCGAGATCCCAGTTGGCGGTGGCGTTGAAGACGCGGTAGTGGACGTCGCGCCGGTGCGGCACGTACTGCGACTGGGTAGGGCGGCCGTACAGGGTCTCGAGCGTATCCGGATCGCTCTCGACCAGGCCGGGCGCCTCGGTGGCGATGTTCTGCGCCACCGCCGACAGGCGCAGGTTGAACGCCGCATGCGGCTTGTACAGGAGCGACGCGCGGCCGCCGTAGTTGCGGGCGCCGTTGATGTCATTGGCGACATCCGAGCCGGCCGTGCCGATCGAATCGATGAAGCCGGGCTCCTTCTGGTACGACCCCGACACGCGCAGCGCCAGCGTGTCGCTCAGCGGGGTGTTGACGACCAGGTTCGAGCGGTACGACACCTTGCCGCCATCGACCGTGGCCGCGCCCAGGCGGGCGCGCATGGCGAAGCCGTCGAAGTCCGGGGCGTTGGTGACGAACTTGACCAGGCCGCCGAGCGAGCTGGCGCCGTACAGCGCGCCCTGCGGGCCGCGCAGCACTTCGATGCGGGCCAGGTCGAACGTGTCGAAGTCGCCGGCCAGCGTGGCGCCGTTGGCCAGTCCGCTGCTCGAGCCGAATGGGGTCTCGTCCAGGTACACCGCCACGGTCGAGGCCACGCCGCCGGTGTCCAGGCCGCGCAGCACCAGCCGGCCTTCGCCGGGTGTGCTCTGCACCAGTTGCAGGCTGGGCACCAGCTTGAGGTAGTCGGCAAAGCCGGTGGCCTGGTGCTTGTCGAGGGCGTCGCCGCCGACCACCGACATCGACTGCGGCACGTCGACCAGCGTCTGCGCCCGCTTCTGCGCGGTGACGACCACTTGCTGGACTTCGTCGCGCTCGGGTGACTGACCGGCGGCGAATGCGCCCGATACCGCCAGCGCCATGGAAGTTGCTACGATGCGGCTTGCAGTTGTTGCCATGTGAATTTCCCCTCGGTTGTCTTATCGTTTGGATGGTTCGAGCATTGATGGCTGCAGCGAAGCGGCGTGCTGCATCGGGCCATTGAGGCGCCACAGCAGACCGGCGGCGATCGCCGAAAACAGGGCCAGCAGGGTGAAGAAGGCGGCTGGCGTGAAGCGGCTCCACAGGCCGCCCACCAGGCCGGCCGACAGGCTGCCGGTGAAGGTGACGAGGAACCAGGCCGCCACCGTCGTGCTGCCCAGGTGCCGGGGCGCGAGCCGGGCGAACAGGCCCAGGCCCGTGGGCAGGATGAACAGTTCGCCCACGGTCAGCACCAGGAAGAACAGCACGAGCCAGATCCAGCCGGTGGCGCCAGCGCCGGCGTTCAGGCCTGCCGCCGCCAGCAGCAGGTAGGCGCCGGCCACGATCAGCGCGCCGCAGGCCATGCGCCGCAGCGGCGCCTGGTCGGCGCCGGCGGCCGCGCGGCGGTGCCAGTAGGCCAGCAGCGGGGGCGTGAGCAGCATCACGAACAGCGGATTGAGGGACTGGAACCAGGTCATCGGGATCGTCCAGCCGCCCAGCGCGCGATCGACCCCGCTGTCGGCCCACAGCGCCACCGTGTTGCCAACCTGTTCATAGGCGGCGCGAAAGACCGTCACGGCCACGCCGATGCCGGTCAACACGAGGATCGTTTCGCGTCCCAGGCCTTGCGGCGCCGGGGCGGCGGCCGACTTGTCGGGCATCACTTCGGGCGGCAGGTAGCGCTGGCCGCCGACATAGATGGCAAGGCCCAGCAGCATGCCGACGCCGGCCAGGCCGAAGCCGTAATGCCAGCCATACAGCTCGCCCACCGTGCCGCAGATCAGCGGCGCCAGGAAGCCGCCGATATTGATGCCGACGTAATACACGTTGAATGCCCAGCCGCGGCGCGCGTCGCCCCGTTCATACAGGTCGCCGACCTGGCTTGGCAGCGTGGGCAGGAACAGGCCGTTGCCCAGTGCGATCGTGGCCAGCGCCAGGTAGAACCAGGCGTCGAAGGCCATCATGAAGTGACCGGCCGCCATGATCGAGGCGCCGATGACGATGGCGCGCCGCTTGCCGAGCCAGCGGTCGGCCAG
>Ga0265797_10003522_pt1 | contig 24904 bp, 27 predicted proteins | sample P2T30metagenome_FD_192433 | JGI IMG/M metagenome (GOLD analysis project Ga0265797, IMG submission 192433) | Plant litter microbial communities from East Loma Ridge, Irvine, California - P2 T30 | ecosystem: Environmental > Terrestrial > Plant litter > Unclassified | place: USA: California... | reverse complement strand
GCGCGGCATCGAGTCCGTGGTCAAGGACCTCCTGGCCCGTGGGGAGAAGATCTAGTGGCAAAGCAGCAGGACGTCCGTCCGATCATCAAGCTCCGTTCGACGGCGGGCACCGGGTTCACGTACGTGACCAAGAAGAACCGTCGCAACAACCCCGACCGCCTCGTGCTCAAGAAGTACGACCCGGTCATCCGCAAGCACGTCGAATTCCGCGAGGAGCGCTGAGCCATGGCCAAGAAGAGCAAGATCGCCAAGAACGACCAGCGCAAGGTCGTCGTCGCTCGCTACGCCGAGAAGCGCCTCGAGCTGAAGAAGGCCCTCGTCGACCCCGCCGGGACCGACGAGAGCCGTGAGGCCGCGCGCGTCGGCCTGCAGAAGCTCCCCCGTGACGCCTCGCCGATCCGCGTCCGCAACCGCGACGCCATCGACGGCCGTCCCCGCGGCCACGTCGGCGAGTTCGGCATCAGCCGCGTGCGCTTCCGTGACATGGCCCACCGCGGCGAGTTGCCGGGCGTCACCAAGTCGTCCTGGTAGGTTCGACCCGTTTCGGGGGGCCCGTCCCCCTGACGTGAACTGCACGGTCGCGGCGCCGCCGCGACCGCCGACCACCTAGTCCGAGGAGGACAACCACATGGCTGACAAGTCACTCAACCGCACCGAGCTCGTCGCCGCCGTCGCCGCGGAGTCGGGTCAGAGCCAGGCCGCGGTCAGCGGTGTCGTCGACGCCTTCTTCGCCGTCGTGTCGAAGTCGGTCGCCGACGGGACCAAGGTGACGATCCCCGGGTGGATCGCCTTCGAGAAGACGCACCGTGCCGCGCGCACCGGTCGCAACCCCCAGACGGGCGAGACCCTCGAGATCGCCGCGAGCGACAGCGTCAAGGTCAGCGCCGGCAGCAAGCTCAAGGCTGCCGTCAAGTAGTCCTCGGCACCACCTCGAGAGGGGGAGCACCGACCACGGTCGGTGCTCCCCCTCTCGGCGTCCGGGCACGCCCCTCCTCCACCGGTGGCGCACCCTCCCCACCCGGCGGACGCACCGCCGACGCCCATCTCGACCGACTTAGGCTTGCCCTCGTGCCCAGACTCGTCCGCGTCGCCGGGCCCGCACTCCTCGTGCTGGTCGCGCTCGCCTCCGTCCTCGCCGCCCTGCAGCTGGGCGGCGCGGCGCAGGCGCCCCTCATCGTCGACCCGGGGCCCGCGGTCCGCGTCGGGCTGCCCGTCGTCAAGACGTTCCTCAACGTCAGCGCCGCCGTGACGATCGGCACGCTCTTCCTCACCTGCTTCGCGCTCGTGCGCGGGCTGCCCGAGCACGACCGGGCGCTCGACGTGGCAGCGGCCGCGGCCGGCGTGTGGACCGTGACGAGCGCCGCCACGACGTTCCTCACCTTCCTCAGCGTCGCCAGCGTGCCGGCGTCGCTCGACGAGCAGTTCGGCCGCACGCTCGCGTTCTTCCTCACCGAGACCGAGCTCGGGCGGGCCTGGCTCGTCACCACGATCATCGCCGCCGTCGTCACCGTGGCCTCGTTCGCCGTCCGCGACCAGTACGCCCTCGTCGGCCTCACCCTGCTCGCCGGCGGCGGACTGATCCCCCTCGCCCAGCAGGGCCACGCCGCGGGGGCGAGCGGGCACGACGCCGCCGTCACCTCGCTCGCGCTGCACCTCGAGTCGGCGTCGGTGTGGCTCGGCGGGCTCGTCGCCCTCGTCCTCCTGCGCAGCGCCCTCGAGGCGAAGGGCCGCGTCGGCGTCGTCCTCGCCCGGTACTCGACCCTCGCGCTCATGGCCTTCGTCGTCGTCGCCGCCTCGGGCGTCGTCAACGCGGGCATCCGCCTCGGCAGCTGGTCCGCGCTCACCACCGGCTACGGCCTGCTCGTGCTGCTCAAGACCCTCGCCCTCGTCGCCCTCGGCGTCTTCGGCGTCGTGCAGCGACGCTGGCTCGTCGCCCGCATGGGCACCGACCCGAAGCGCACGACGCGCGCGTTCTGGTGGTTCATCGCCGCCGAGCTCGCCTTCATGGGCTTCGCGTCCGGAGTCGCGGCCGCCCTGGCCCGCACCGCCACGCCCGTCGAACAGGTCGTCGCCACCGACCTCGCCGACCCGACGCCCGCCGAGATCCTCACCGGCGACCCGCTGCCGCCCGAGCTGACGCCGATGCGCTGGATCACCCAGTGGGACGTCGACCTGCTCTGGGCCCTGCTCTGCGCGTTCCTGGCCTTCTTCTACCTGGCCGGCGTCGCGCGCCTCCGGCGTCGGGGCGATTCCTGGCAGCTCGGCCGCACCGTGTCGTGGCTCGCCGGCCTGGCGCTGCTGCTCTACGTGACCTCGGGGCCGCCGAACGCGTACCAGGAGTACCTCTTCAGCGCGCACATGCTCGCGCACATGGTGCTCGGCATGGCGATCCCCGTGCTGCTCGTGCCGGGCGCCCCGGTGACGCTGGCGCTCCGCACGATCCGTCGCCGCACCGACGGCACCCGGGGACCCCGCGAGTGGGTCATGGTGCTCGTGCACAACCCGGTGGCCAGCGTGCTGACCAACCCGATCGTGTCCGCCGTCGTCTTCGCCGGGTCGCTCTGGGTCTTCTACTACACCGAGCTGTTCCGCTGGGCGACGACCACCCACCTCGGGCACTACTGGATGCTCGTCCACTTCTTGATCACCGGGTACCTCTTCGTCCAGTCGATGATCGGCATCGACCCCGTCAAGGGGCGCCTGCCCTACCCCGGCCGGCTCGTCGTGCTCTTCGCCACCATGGCGCTGCACGCCTTCTTCGGCCTCAGCGTCATGACCGGCACCGGGCTGCTGCTCGCCGACTGGTACGGGGCCATGGGTCGCACCTGGGGCGCCGACCCGATGCAGGACCAGTACGTCGCCGGCGGCATCGCCTGGAGCGTCGGCGAGATCCCCACCCTCGCCCTCGCGGTCACCGTCGCGGTCCTCTGGGCGCGCAGCGACGCCCGCGAGGCCAAGCGCAAGGACCGCCAGGCGGAGCGCGACGACGACGCCGAGCTCACCGCCTACAACGAGCAGCTCGAGGCGCTCGCCCGGGCCGACCGACGGGGCTGAGTCCCCGCACGAGCGGGGCGGGTGACCGCGGTGCGCACGGGCGATCTCTCAGCTTGGCCCGCGCCTCCGGCGCTCCGGTTCGATGAGCACATGGACCCTCGCTCCCTCCCCCACCCCCTCGGCGTCACCCTCCTCGAGGGTGGCGGCGTGCACGTCGCCACCTACTCGGAGACCGCCGACTGGGTCGACTTCTGCCTCTTCGACGACGACGGCGTCGAGCACCGCACCCGCCTCACCGACCGCACCGGCCACGTCTTCCACGGCGTCGTCGAGGGCGTCTCCGCGGGCGACCGCTACGGCTTCCGCGTCGGCGGCCCCTGGGACCCGGCCTCGGGCCTCCGGCACAACGAGCACAAGCTGCTCCTCGACCCGTACGCGCGCGCCCTCGACGGCCGCTTCGACTGGGGCCAGGCCGTCTTCGGGCACGACATGGACGAGCCCGAGCAGCGCGACGACACCGACTCCGCCGCGGCGATGCCCCGCAACGTCGTCGTCGACCCGGCGTTCGACTGGGGCGACGACCGCCGCCCCGGCACCCGCCTCGAGGACACCGTGGTGTACGAGGTGCACGTCAAGGGCTTCACGCAGCAGCACCCCGACGTGCCCGAGGAGATCCGCGGCACCTACGCAGGCCTCGCGCACCCCGCCGCGATCCAGCACCTCGTCGACCTCGGCGTCACCGCCGTCGAGCTGCTGCCCGTGCACCAGTTCGTGCAGGACAGCCACCTCGAGGAGAAGGGCCTCCGCAACTACTGGGGCTACAACTCGATCGGCTTCTTCGCGCCGCACGACGAGTACGCGTCGGAGGCGGCGGGCACCCGCGGCGGCCAGGTCGCCGAGTTCAAGCAGATGGTGAAGGCGATGCACGCCGCGGGCCTCGAGGTGTGGCTCGACGTGGTCTACAACCACACCGCCGAGGGCAACCACATGGGCCCCACGATCTCGTTCAAGGGCATCGACAACGCCGCCTTCTACCGCCTCGTCGAGGGCGAGGAGTCCGCCTACTTCGACACCACCGGCACGGGCAACAGCCTCAACGTCAGCCACCCGGCGGCGCTGGCGCTCATCATGGACAGCCTGCGCTACTGGGTGACCGAGATGCACGTTGACGGCTTCCGCTTCGACCTCGCCACGACGCTGACCCGTCAGGGCGGCGAGGCGAGCGAGCACAGCGCGTTCCTCACCCTCGTGCACCAGGACCCGGTGCTGCGCAGCGCCAAGATGATCGCCGAGCCGTGGGACACCGCCGGTTACCAGGTGGGCGGCTTCCCCGCCGACTGGTCGGAGTGGAACGGCAAGTTCCGCGACGACGTCCGCGACTTCTGGGGCGGCGCCGACGGCGTGCTCCCGACCTTCAGCGAGCGCGTGCTCGGCAGCCCCGACGTGTACGAGGCGAGCCGCCGGTCGCCGCTGTCGAGCGTCAACTTCGTCACCGCCCACGACGGTTTCACCCTGCACGACCTCACCGCGTACGCCGAGAAGCACAACGACGCCAACGGCGAGGACAACGCCGACGGCGAGAGCGACAACAAGTCGTTCAACGGCGGGATCGAGGGCGAGACCGACGACGCTGCCGTCACCGACTTCCGGGACCGCCAGCGCCGCAACTTCCTCGGCACCCTGCTGCTCAGCGCCGGAGTGCCGATGATCCTCGGCGGCGACGAGGTCGGTCGCACCCAGGGCGGCAACAACAACGCCTACTGCCAGGACAGCGAGATCTCGTGGTTCGACTGGTCCGCCGTCGACGCCGACCTGCTCGCGTTCACCACCGAGCTGATCCGCCTGCGCCGCGAGAACGCCGCCCTGCGCCCCGACTGGTTCCGCTACGCCCCCGAGGTCGAGAGCGACGACCACGTGCAGGTGCTCCGCGCCGACGCCGCCGCCTTCGAGGCCGAGGACTGGGCCGAGCCCGCCAACAAGGCCATCGCCTTCGTGCTCAGCCACCGGGGCGAGGACGCGTTCGCGCTGCTGGTCAACGGCAGCGAGAGCGTCGTCGAGTTCACCGTCCCCGAGGCGCCGCACGCGGAGTGGGAGCTCGCCCTGTCGAGCGACCCCGAGCAGGCCGTCGAGGGCGAGGTGACGACGCTGCTCGTCCGCGACTGGTCGTTCACGCTGCTGCGCAGCCGCGCGAGCTGACCGGCGCACGCGCCTGACGAGACGCCCCGGGCGGGCGCCTCGTGACGGGGGCCGGAGGCGCGGGGCGACCCGCGACTCCGGCCCCCGCCGCGTGCACGGCCGGGCCCGGCACGACGGACGGCCCGCCCCCTCGGTCGGGGACGGGCCGTCCGTCGCGTGGTGGGACGACGCCTAGGCGGCGTCGGAGGCGCGCTGCTCGGCCATCATCTCGCGGACGAGGGGCGCGACCTTAGTGCCGTAGAGCTCGATGCTGCGCATCATGTGCGCGTGCGGCAGGCGGCCCATGCTGTAGCGCAGGTCGAAGCGGCTCGCGCCCAGCAGGGTGAGGTTGCGGACGATCTTCGTCGCCACCGTCTCGGGGCTGCCCACGTAGAGGGCGCCCTGCTCGTTCGCGCTCTGCAGGTACTGCGCCCGCGAGTAGGGCGGCCAGCCGCGCTCACGACCGAGCTGGTTCGTCTGCGCCTCCTGGTAGGGGTAGAGGATCTCGAGGGCCTCCTCGTCGGTCTCGGCGACGAAGCCGGGCGAGTGCATCGCGATCGGGCGCGACGGCTTGCCGAACTGCGTGAGCGCCTTGCGGTAGAGGTCGGCGTAGGCGGCGAACTGCGCCGGCTGACCGCCGATGATCGCCAGGAAGAGCGGCAGGCCGTAGTGCGCCGCGCGGATCACGGACTGAGGCGAGCCGCCCACGCCGACCCAGGTCGGGATCGTGCCGGAGGCGGGCCGTGGGAACACCCACTGGTCGGTGAGCGCGCCGCGGACGGTGCCCTGCCAGGTGACGGGGGCGTCCTCGAGCAGGGCGGCGAACAGCTGCACCTTCTCTTCGAAGAGCACCTCGTAGTCCTGCAGCTCGAGGCCGAAGAGCGGGAACGACTCGGTGAACGACCCGCGCCCCAGGATCACCTCGGCGCGGCCGTCGCTGACGGCGTCGAGCGTCGCGAAGCGCTCGTACACGCGCACCGGGTCGTCGCTGCTGAGCACGGTGACGGCCGAGCCGAGCCGGATGCGCTCCGTGCGCGCCGCGACGGCCGCGAGGACGACCTCGGGGGCGCTCACCGCGAAGTCGACGCGGTGGTGCTCGCCCACGCCGAGGAAGTCGAGGCCCACCTGGTCGGCGAGGACCGCCTGGTCGACGAGGTCCCGGATCGCCTGCGCGTGGCTGACGAGCTCGCCGCCGTCGACGGTCTCGGTGACGTCGCCGAAGGTGTCGAGGCCCAGCTCGATCGGGTGGTCGTGGGCGGGGGCGGCCTCTCGTGCCATGTCGTGCTCCTGGTGTCGTCGTCGTGCTGCTGCTGCTTGTCGATGCGTTCGCATGTATCTTACGCCGCGACGGCGAGGAGGGGAAGGGGCGCGGTGCGGCCACCGCCCTTGACAGGCGTCGTAGAGCCTCGTAGGTTCATCACTCAAGCAACCAACCGACGGACAAGGAGGTGCAGCGTGTTCGAGGACGGCGTCCCGATCTTCCAGCAGCTCGCCGACCGCGTCGCCGACGACGTCGTCGCCGGGGCGTACCCCGAGGGGACGCAGGTCCCCTCGACGAACGAGTTCGCCGCCTTCCACCGCATCAACCCCGCGACCGCCGGCAAGGCCGTCAACCTGCTCGTCGACCGCGGGGTGCTGCACAAGCGCCGGGGCATCGGCATGTTCGTCTCGCCCGGCGCCCGCGACCTGCTCGTCCGCGAGCGCCGCGACCGCTTCGTCGAGCAGTACGTGCGCCCCCTCCTCGCCGAGGCCGCCGTGCTCGGACTCGACGTCCCCACCGTCCTACGACTCGTCACCCAGGAGGACCAGCCGTGAAGAGCCCCACCGCCGACGCCCCCGCGCCCTCCGGCGCCGCCGCCCGCTCCCCGCACGCCGACGCCGCCGTCACCGTGACCGACCTGCGCCGTCGCTTCCGCTCCGCCGTCGCCCTCGACGGCGTGAGCACGAGCTTCCGCCGGGACGCCGTCACCGGGCTGCTCGGCCGCAACGGCGCAGGGAAGACCACGCTGCTCTCGCTCGTCGCCGGGCAGGACGTCCCCGACGCCGGCTCCGTCCGCGTCTTCGGTCGCGCCCCCTTCGAGGACGCGTCCGTGCTCGCCCGCACCTCGTTCGTCCGCGACGACCAGCGCTGGCCCGACGACTTCCGCATCGGCCACGTGCTCGACGTGGCGCCGGCCTTCCACGCCGGCTGGGACGCGGCCCTCGCCCGCACCCTCGTCGCCGACCTGCGCGTGCCCACCAGGACCCCGATCAAGAAGATGTCGCGCGGGCAGACCTCGGCCGTGAGCATCGTGCTCGGCCTCGCCTCGCGCGCACCGCTGACGATCTTCGACGAGCCCTACCTCGGCCTCGACGCCACCGCACGCCAGCTCTTCTACGACCACCTGATCGCCGACCACGCCGAGCACCCGCGGACCGTCGTGCTCTCCACCCACCTCGTCGAGGAGTCCGAGGCCCTGCTCGAGCACGTCGTCGTCCTCGACGAGGGCCGCGTCCGACTCGACGCCGACGTCGACGCCGCCCGCGCGCTCGCCTGGTCCGTCGCCGGCCCGGCCGGCGTCGTCGACCGTGTCGTCGGCGACCGCCCCGTCCTCGCCCGGCACGGCCTCGGCGGCCTCGCCAGCGTCACCGTCGAGGGCCGGCTCGACGACGACGCGCGCCGCGCCGCGGCCGAGCTCGGGGCCGAGATCGGCCCCGTGTCGCTGCAGCAGATGGTCGCCGCGCTCGGTGCGTCCTCGGCGGACGCGGCCGGAGGCGCGACCCCGGCCCGGGACGCCGGGCACGCCCCCGACGCACCCCACCACCACCCCGACGCCCGACGAGGAGCCCGACCGTGAACGCCACCACCGCCGTCCTGCGGCTCCAGCTCGTCCGCCGCGGGACCTGGTTCGTCGTCCCGCTCGTCATCGTCGGGGTCACGGCCGTCGTCACCCTCGTGATCCAGCTCGCGATCCAGCGCGCCCTCGGCGTCCCGCCCGACGCCGCCGAGTGGATCGAGGGCGCCCGCGGCACGGCCGTGCTGCAGTGGGGCCTCAGCGGGTACCTGGTCTCGCTCGGGGTCGCCAGCGTCGCCTCCGTGTTCCCCGTCGCCGGGGCGCTCGGCACGACGCGACGGGACTTCACGACCGGCACCCTGCTCACCCACGCCGTCGCCAGCGCGTACCTCTCCGCCGTGCTCGTCGCCCTGCTCGGCCTCGAACTGCTCACCGGGCACTGGTTCCTCGGCATCTACCTGCTCGACACGACCCTGCTCGGCAGCGGGAACGCCGCCGTGCTCGTGCTCGTGACGTTCCTCGGCTCGCTCACCGCCCTCACGATCGGCTCGGCCTTCGGAGCCGTGTGGCTGCGCTTCGGCCCGCGCGGGCCGCTGGCCGTCTCCGCGGCGGTCGTCCTCGTCCTCGCGGTCGCCCTGCTCGCCGCCGCACCGCAGCTGGCCGACCTCGCCCAGGTCTTCGAGGCCTGGTGGCTCGTCGTCGCAGCGGGAGCCGTCGTCGCCCTCGCGTCCGCGGGGACCGCGGCGTCGCTGCGCCGGGCGGCCAACCGCTGACCGGGGCGGGTCGCGCCTCCGGCTACCGCGCCTCGATCGATACCGCGTCGTCCGTGCCGATGGTGATGAGGTACGACACCGTGAACGCGACGTCCTCGTCGACCGTGTACCGGGACCCGTCGAAGAGGCGGCGGGCGTCGAGCTGCACGTGCGCCGTGCCCGGCACGGCCGGGACCTGCCACTGCCCGGGCGTCGGCGTGGGCTCGATCGTCACCGTCGGCAGCTCGGTCATCGTCCACACCGGGTCGCTGAGCACCCGGTCGTCGACCTGCCGGCCGAAGGGGCAGCCCGCGGGCAGCAGCACCTGCTGCGGCAGGCAGTCCTCCTCGAGGAACCTGTCCAGGTCGTCCTGCACCGTCCGGACGAACGACTCCTTCGCCCTCGTGTCGACGGACGCCGAGACCGTGCCGCCCACCGAGGGGACCACCACCCGGCGCGACGTCGCCTCGAGCCAGCTGCTCTCGTGGTCGAGCTCGAGCACCGAGGGGGCGAGCACGCGGTACCGCGTGGCGACGTCCTCCTGCGCGGCCGTGACCGTGCGACCGTCCACCCGGAACCGCGGGTCGTTCTGCGGCGTGACGTCGAGCAACGCGACAGGGGCGTCCGCGAAGCGCCACGCGTGGAAGACGCCGAAGCGCGACGCGGCCTGCTGCAGCACGAACTGCGACTGCGCCTCGTCCCCGTCGACCGTGTAGGCGAGCGTCACCGCGTGCACGCCCTCCCCCAGGTCGACGTCGTCGAGCGCGTGCACGTCGTCGACGCCGCCCTTCGAGGGCACCGTGAGCAGGGCGTCGCCGTCGCCGTCGCCCGGCTCGACGCCGGCGAGGGCCAGGGCGCTGCCCACGTCGCCCCGGTCGACCGCGGCGACGTAGCTGCGGGCGACGCCGGAGGCGCTGTACACCGTCGCGTTGAGGGTCACCACGGTGACGACGAACCCCACCACGACGAGCAGTGCGGCCGCTCCCCAGAAGATCGCGACCCGGGCCAGGACGGGACCCGGCCTCCCCTCCCCCACAGGCAGCGACATGCGTCGAGTCTAGGAGGGGCCCGGTCACGACCCGCCGAGAGCGACGGGTCGCCGGTAGGATCGGTGGCCGACGAGACGAGCACGACCCGGACCGCGACGACCGTCGCGCGCCCCGTGCGGAGCAGGCGAGCGAGAGGCGGTCGACGGTGGGCGTGAGCCTCTCCCCCGAGCAGCAGGCGGTCTACGACGCCATCGAGAACACCCGCGAGCACGTCTTCGTGACCGGGCGCGCGGGCACCGGCAAGTCCACCCTGCTCGCCCACCTGTCGTGGAACACCTCCAAGCAGGTCGTCATCTGCGCGCCGACCGGCGTCGCCGCGCTCAATGTCGGCGGGCAGACGATCCACTCGCTCTTCCGACTGCCGATCGGCCTCATCGCCGACCACGACATCGAGCAGAACGCCGAGCTGCGCAAGCTGCTCAACACCATCGACACGCTCGTCATCGACGAGGTCTCGATGGTCAACGCCGACCTCATGGACGCCGTCGACCGGTCCCTGCGCCAAGCGCGCCAACGACGGCACGAACCGTTCGGCGGCGTGCAGGTCGTGCTCTTCGGCGACCCGTACCAGCTGCCGCCGGTGCCCGGTGACCTCGAGGAGCGCGAGTACTTCCGCGACACCTACCGCTCCATGTGGTTCTTCGACGCCCGGGTGTGGGACGACGCCCACCTGCGGATCTACGAGCTCGCCTTCATCCACCGGCAGACCGAGGGCGACTTCAAGGAGATGCTGAACGCCGTGCGGCACGGCCGCGTCACCGCCGAGATCGCCGGCGCCTTCAACGGCGCCGGGGCGCGGCCCGCCCCCACCGACGGCAGCGCCCTCACCCTGGCCACCCGCAACGACACCGTCACGCGCATCAACAAGGTCGAGCTCGAGCGCCTGCCCGGGCGCGTCCTCACCGCCCGCGCCGAGCTCTCGGGCGAGTTCGGCGGCCGCGCCTTCCCCGCCGACGAGGCGCTCGAGCTGAAACCGGGCGCGCGCGTGATGTTCCTGCGCAACGACAGCGACCAGCGCTGGGTGAACGGCAGCACCGGGGTCGTCACCAAGGTGCGCGACACCGTCTGGGTCGACGTCGACGGCGAGGAGCACGAGGTCGTCCCCGCCGTGTGGGAGAAGTTCGCGTACTCGTACAGCGCCTCGACGAAGCAGCTCAAGAAGGACGTCGTCGCCGAGTTCACCCAGTTCCCGCTGCGCCTCGCCTGGGCGGTCACCATCCACAAGTCCCAGGGCAAGACCTACGACAGCGCGATCGTCGACCTCGGCACCCGGGTCTTCAGTGCCGGACAGACCTACGTCGCCCTCAGCCGCATCACCTCGCTCAAGGGGCTGTACCTGTCACGCCCGCTCCGCCCGGCGGACATCATCGTCGACCTCGACGTCCGCCGCTTCATGAGCCAGGCGACCCGCGTCCCCGCGATCAGGGCCGCCGAGGACGCCGCCGCCGCGTCCTGACGGGGGCGGGGTGCGGGACGGGCGCGACCCGCGACTCCGGCCCTCGAGCGCAGGCACTCGAGAGCACCGGCTGAGGGGTCAGCCCTGGCCCTCGGCCTGCTGCCCCTCGGTGGCGGCGTCGAAGCTGCCGTCGCCCGTCTCGTCCGCGGCCGTCACCGGCTCCTGCTCGCCGCTGAGGCCCTGCGCGTCGACGGCGACGTAGTCGCGCTCACCCGAGAGGACGCCGCCGAGCGGCTCGGTCGCCTCGCCCTCGGTGTCGCCGTGCCAGCCCTCGGCGCGGCGGTCCGCGTCCGCAGGGGCGACGCCCGCACCGGAGACGGTCTCGAGGGCCGCCTCGCGGGAGGCCTCCTCGGCGGCGGAGGGGTCGTCGTGGCCGTGCGCGTCGCTCATCGTGCTGCTCCTCGGGGTGCGTGCGGGTGGACCCCCGACGCTAGACCGCTGCGCCGGCGCGGGTGGCCCTGCGGACCGGTCCCTCTCGCGAAAAGGCGACAGCTCGGGCCCGACACGCCGCGGGTGAGCGCTCACGCGCAGCGCGCCGGCTGCTCCTTGTCGCGTTCTCCCGGGCGGGCGCCCACCTGGGCAGACCGACGGGGCGGCACGCGGGCGGGGTGAGGGCGGGGCGGGCGGGCGGGGCGGCGGGCGGGCGGGGCGACGGCACGAAGCACCGGACGCGGGGCGCAGCAGCCTGCTGTTCGGGACGCCGAACACCTCTGACCAGCACTTTTCGGGCGTCGGGGTGTGGCAGGATCGTCGGGTCCTGCCCCGGGCTGCGCTGCCCTCCGCCCTACGAAAGGTGGCGCTCCCGTGTCGTTCTGGGCCCTCCTCCTCATCGCCGTCGGCGTCTCCGCCGACGCCTTCGCCGTCGCCCTCGGCAAGGGCCTGCACGTGCGCGGAGCCGTCGTCCGCAACGGCCTGCTGCTCGCCCTGGCGTTCGGCCTCGCCCAGGCGCTCATGCCCCTGCTCGGCTGGGCCCTCGGCTCCACGTTCGCCGAGCGCATCGCCCCCGTCGACCACTGGGTCGCCTTCGGCCTGCTCGCCCTCGTCGGCGGCAAGATGCTGTGGGAGGCCTTCACGCCGGACGGCGACGACGACGCCCCCGACACCGACCGGATCCCGCTGCGCGAGCTCGCCGTGCTCAGCGTCGCGACGAGCATCGACGCCCTCGCCGTGGGCGTCACGCTGGCGTTCCTGCCCGTGTCGATCGGCGGCGCCGTGACCCTGATCGGCGCCACGACGTTCGTGCTGACGCTGGTCGGCGTGCTGGTCGGGCACCGTCTGGGAGCGCGCTTCGGCAAGCCCGCCGAGGTCGTCGGAGGCGTCGTGCTGATCCTCATCGGCGTGAGCATCGTCCTGGAGCACACCGGCGTCCTGGCCTGACCCGTCGGTCGCGACCTGCCGGTCGCGCCCTGCCTGTCACGCCCCGCCTGCCACGGCCCGCCGATCCGGACGCGTCCGGCCCCGACCAGGGTCGGGCCCGCGCTCAGGCCGCGGGCACCCCGAGACGGCCGGAGGCGTGGGGCGCGCCCACCGGGGCCGGTGCGCCCGCCGCACCCGCGACTCCGGCACCCGCGGCCCCGGCGTCCTCGGCACCGGCACCCGTGACCCCGGCACCGTCGCCCGCGGCCTTCGCCGCCGCGAGGTCGGCGAACAGGGCGGTGCAGTACCGGTACGCGACGAGGACCTCGTCGATGACCCGGTCGCGTTCGGCGTCGGTCCAGTCGACGGCGTCGAGCTGCTGCCGGTAGGTGGCCTTGAAGCCCTTGGGGTCGGCGATCTCGGCGAAGAGGAAGAACCCGACGCCGTTCGTGTCGAAGCCGAAGCGGCGTTGCAGCACCGTGCGGATGAGGTGGCCGCCGGACAGGTCGCCGAGGCAGCGCGTGTAGTGGTGCGCCACGAAGCCGCCCACCCAGCCGCCGGCGACGTCCTCGATGCGCCGCACGTACTCGGCGGTGGTGGGCAGCGGGGCGATCCGCGACCGCCAGTCGTCGCCGAGCAGGAACGCGAGGTCGCTGCGGATCGCGGGCAGCCGGGTGAGCGCCGGGCTGAGGAAGCGTGCCGCCACCGGGTCGCCCGCGTGCCGCTCGCCGGCGGCCTCGAGGGCCTCGTAGACGAAGTAGTGCTGGGCGAGCAGCTGCACGTAGTCGTCGCGGGTGCCGCGCCCGACGAGCAGGTCGGTCATGAAGTCGCACCCGGCGTCGGAGGGGCGGGAGGCGGTGCGCTCGCGCAGCGCCTCGCAGAACGGCAGGACGTCGACCACGGGCACCTCCGGTGCTGGGGCCCCGCGCACGGGGCGGGGGCGGACGGGGCGGCCAGGTGAGGCGACCCTTACTTCTCGACCCACAGTACAGACGGGAGGCCCGGCCGCACCAGGGTGCAGCCGGGCCTCCGGCAGTTCAGGGCGGGCGCCCAGCGAGGGGCGGCCCGGGCGTGCGTCGGACGAGGGCGACCGACGACGGGGTCAGCGGCGCGCGACGGTGCCCTTCGGGCGCTCGGCGCCGACGGCGGTGAGCAGCAGCAGCGCACCGGCGACGATCCAGAGGATCGAGCTCGCCAGGTTGAACGCCAAGAAGTTCACCTCGGTGCCGCGGACGAACAGGCCCAGCACGCCGAGGACGAGCACGGGCACGCCCACGAAGGCGTTGATGGTGCGCGCGGCACCGGTGCCCGAGGTGCCGGCGATGACGAGGGCGGCGCCGGCCATCAGCCAGAGCAGCACGTGCGCCGGGTTCACCCCGAAGAGGAAGAACAGCTCGCCACCGGTCGTGTCGAAGAACGTGCCGAGCGGGAAGACGAAGAACCCGAGCGTCCCGAGCAGCAGGAACAGCGAGCCGAGGCCGGTCGCGATCGCCCGGTTCGGCGACCGGGGGATGTCGATCAGCGCGGTCGTGTCGGTGCTGCGGGTGCTGGTGCCGGTGGTGGTCATGGGGGGCCTTCCTGGCGCGGGCACGGGCGTCCGTGCGGGCTGGGGCGTGCGGGCGGGTCGCGCACGGCACTGCGTCCATCATGGCGCACCACGTCCGACGGCGCACGAGCGGGACCGCCGCCGACGGGGTCGAGCGGACGTGGTCGAGCGGAGGGCGGCGCCTTTCTCGCACGGCGGCGCGCAAGGAGGCACCGCCGTGCGAGGAAGGCACCGCCGCAGCGATCGTGACGCGGCGGGCGGACGCCGGGCGAGCAGGCGGGCGGCAGGCAGGCGGGCGGGCGGGGCAGGAGGCGCGGGCCGGCCCCTCGACGGGGGTCACGACCCGTGCCACACTGGCAGCACCCGGCTGCACGACGCCCGTCGTCGTGACAACGATGTCAGTCCCGCTCGGGGCGGCACGACGGCCGGTGCGCCACGTCGAGGAGGACGAACCGCGTGCAGCACCCCCAGCTCCCCACCGACCGCCCCGGAGGCGCGCCCGCGTCCCGCCGTCGCCCCCGCACCCGCGCGGCCGCGGGCCTCGTCGCCCTCGCCACCGCCCTCGGCGGCGGCGTGCTCGGCGTCGCGTCGCCCGCCCTCGCCGCGCCCGGCGCGGGCGGCGTCGACGGCGTGACCGACGCCTCCGGCACCACCGTCACGACGACGGACGCCGCCGGCGTCACCGGCGTCCGCGCCGCCGACGGCCAGCGCGCCCGCCTCGTGAACCCGTTCGTGGGCACCGAGGACGAGGGCAACGCCTTCCCCGGGGCGACCGCGCCCTTCGGCATGGTCCAGCTCAGCCCCGACAACACGAACTCGTACCAGTCGACGTCGTACAGCAAGGACGCCGGCGAGGTCTGGGGATTCAGCCACCAGCACGTCAACAGCGCCGGATGCCCCGCCGCCGGCGAGGTCCTCGTCACCCCGAGCACCGGCGACGACGTCGTCACCGAGCGCCGGGCGATCGCGCTCCGCGACCAGGCCACCACCGAGAAGGCGTCGGCCGGCTCGTACGGGGCGCTCCTCGACGACGGGGTGGGCGTCGAGCTCACCGCGAGCACGCGCGTCGGCGAGCACCGCTACACGTTCCCCGCCGGGGCGGACGGACACGTGTCGTTCAACGTCGGGCAGACGCTCCGCGACGCCGGCGCCAGCGAGGTCACCTGGGTCGACGACAGCACCCTCGAGGGCTACGTGGACGCCGGCGGGTTCTGCGGCGGCACCGACGAGAAGGTGCGGTACCACTTCTCGGCGACCTTCGACCGGCCCACGACGAGCCACGGCACCTGGGGCGTCGACGGCGCCTACCTGCCCGGCAGCGAGGCCAGCACGGTCGACGCCGGCCTCAACGGCGCCGTCGCCACCTTCGACACCACCACCGACGACACCGTCGAGGTGAGCGTCGGCGTCTCGTTCGTCGACGTCGAGGGCGCCCGCGCCAACCGCCTCGCCGAGACCACCGACCCCGGCGACGGCGCACGCCTCGGCTTCGACGCCGTCCGCGCCGCCACCGAGGCCGCCTGGGACGACGAGCTCGGCCGGATCGACGTCACCGTCGGCAGCGAGGACGAGCTGCGGGTCTTCACCACGCAGCTCTACAAGAGCCTGCTCTCGCCCACCGTCGGCAGCGACGTCGACGGCCGCTACCTCGGCATGGACCTGCAGCCGCACGTCGCCGAGGGCTGGACGTACCACCAGCGCTTCTCGCTCTGGGACACCTACCGCACGCAGGCGACCCTGCACGCCCTGTTCGAGTCCGACCGGGCCGAGGACGTCGTCCGCTCGATGCACGCCGCGCGCGTGCAGGGCGGGTGGTTCCCCCGGTGGTCGCTCGGCGCGCTCGAGACGAACATCATGGCCGGCGACCCCGTCTCGCCCTGGCTGGCCGAGAACTTCGCCCTCGGCACCGTCCCCGACGACCTCGAGGACGAGCTCTGGGGCCAGCTCGTCGAGAACGCCACCACCGCACCGCCCGCGGACGTCGCGTCCGTCGGCCGGCAGAGCGCCGCGTTCTACCTCGAGAACGGGCACGTGCCCTGGTACGCCGAGGACGGCGGGGGCCTCGGCGGCGAGTACGAGGAGTACCGCCACGGCGGCAGCGCCACGATGGAGTTCGCCGTCGCCGACGCCGCGATCGGCGCCGCCGCGCAGCGCACCGGTCGCGACGACGAGTCGGAGGCGTTCCTCGACCGGGGCCGCAACTGGCGGAACCTCTGGAACCCCGACGTCGAGCTGACCGGCGGCTTCCGCGGCATCGTCAACGCGGTCGGCCCGGACGGCTCCTTCCAGAGCGTCCCCGAGCTCTCGCCCGTGCAGCAGTCCGGCTTCCACGAGGGCGTGCCATGGAACTACCAGTGGATGGCGCCGCAGGACGTCCCCGGCCTCGTCGACGCCATGGGCGGCCGCGACGCGTTCGTCGAGCGCCTCGACGCCTACGTGGACCTGCCCGCCCTGCGCGCGCAGCCCGGCGTCTCGCCCGAGCACTGGGCGGCCGGCGGCAGCGACTACTACTCGGGCGTCGGGTACAACCCGGGCAACGAGCCCATGCTCGGCACGGCCTGGCTGTACGGCTCCGTATGCGAGCCCGCCAAGACGAACGACGTGCTCGCGGCCGCCCTGGCGCGCTTCCCCGACGCCCCCGGCGGCGGCGTCGGCAACGACGACCTCGGCACCCTGTCGTCCTGGTACGTGCTCGCCTCGCTCGGCATGATGCCGGTCCAGCCCGGCTCCGGGATCATGGCCGTCAACGCGCCCCGCGTGCAGCACGCCACCGTCACCCTCGACTCCGGCGCGACCGTCACGGTCGACGCGCCCGCCGCCTCCGGCACGGCGCCCCGCTACGTGCGCGGCCTCACGATCGACGGCGAGCCGACGACGGCGGCCTGGTTCGACGTCGCCGAGCTGCAGGACGGCGCGACCCTCGCGTTCGACCTCGCCACCTCGCCCGAGGGCCTCACCTGGGGCACGGGCCCCGAGGACGCCGTCCCCAGCGTGTCGGCGTACGACACGGCCGAGCTCGACGTCGCGCCCGCCTCGGACGCGCCCGTCGCCGCCCGCGCCGGCGAGCCCGTCGAGGTCGACCTCGCCACGGTGACCCTCACCCCGACGACGCCGGACTTCCCGGCGACCGCGGGCGTCACCCCGTCGCCCGCGTCGATCTCGGACGAGGCCGCGACGCTCGCGGCGACCGTCGACCTCGGCGACGGGCCGGTGCCGGCGACGCTCGTGCGGGTGCCGGACGACGCGCCCGGCTCGGCCGGAGGCGCGGCTGCCGACGGCACGTCGGCCGGAGGCGCGGCTGCCGACGGCACGTCGGCCACCGCCGCCGACGGGGCCGGCACCGCGCCCGCGGCCGACGTCTCGGTCACCGCGGTCGACGCCCCCGCACGGTGGACGGTGCGCCTCGCAACGACCTTCGCCGCCCCCGGCGACCGCACCGCCGTCGTCACCGTCGCGGGAGCGGGCGACCTGCCCGCCTACGCACCGGAGCCGTTCGACCCCGCGAGCACCACGGTGACGGTCGCCGTCGCCGACGCGGCGGTCGCGCCCGGGCCAGGCGACCCCGGCGCGGGTGGTCCGGGCGCCGGTGCTCCTGGCGCAGGTGCGCCCGGCGCGGGCTCGCCCGGTGACGGGGCGCCCGGTGCGGGTGCCGGCACGGGCTCGTCGTCCGCGGCGGGCACCGGTGCCCTCGCCTGGACGGGCTCCGCGCCCGGACTCGCGGTGGCCGCCGTCCTCGCCCTGCTCGCCGTGCTCGGCGGCGCGGTCGCCGTGACCCGCCGTCGCCGGTCCGTGCGCGAGGGGTAGCGCGCCGGGGCCGACCCTCTCGACGGCCGGGGGCGGGCCACCTGCGGGTGGCGCGCCTCCGGCCGTCGTCGCGTGCGGGCAGGGGTGCCCTGCCCGTGAGGTGCACGGCGGTGGCTCCGTCGCACGGCGGTGCGGACGTCCGGACCGCCGTGCGACGAAGCCACCGCCGCACGGACCGCCGTGCCCCGCGCGCGGCAGGATGGGGCCAGCACGCCCGACCCGAACGACCCGACCCGACCCGAGGAGCCCCTCATGGGACGCCGCCGCACCCAGAAGCTGAGGGCCGCCGCCCACGCCATCGGCGACGCCCCCGTGCTGCTCGACGGCGACGCGCACGACCTGCTCGCCGCCATGCGCCGGGACGCCGACGAGGCGGACATCGCCTGGTTCGACCGGGACTCCGCCGAGGGGGTGCCGCCCGAGGGGGTCGGCGTCGCCGTCATCGTCGTCGCCGAGCAGCCGGGTCGGTCCGGGTTCGTGCACGCCGCCGCGGTCCTGCGCCAGCTCGACGGGCTCGTGCGCGACGACGCCGTCCGCGTGGTGGTGCTGCAGCGGCAGCGCACCACGACCGCACCCGACAAGGTGCTGCAGCTGCTCGGCGACGAGATCCTGCTGCAGGTCGTGCGGGCCCTGCCCGGCGCCGACGCCCTCACCCCTGCGCGGTCGATGCGGCAGCGCGCCGTGCAGGGCGGCCTGCGCGCCGCGGGCCTGTCGGTGCTGCGCTTCGCCTGAGCCGCCGGGTGCCCGCGCCCGCAGGCGCGCCCGCACCCGCGCCCCCGCGCCCCGCGCGATGAGCGCGCGACAGGAGTGTCAGCCCGGCCGGGCCGTCGCCGTCCGCACCGTGCGCGAGCGACACCCCTGTGCGGCGCGTCGGGGGCCCGTCAGGCGTCGAGGTCCCACACGTGCTCGACGTAGTCCTGCGACCACCCGGCCCGGAGGCGCGTCACGGCCCGGTCGTACGAGGCCAGCAGGTCCATGCTCGGCCGCACCATCGACTGCAGCTGCAACCCCTCGTAGAGCGCGATCAGCTGCTCGGCGCCGCGCACGGGCTGCATGGTCGCGGGCTCCCGACCGGCGGCGACGTCGGCCGCCAGCCCGGCCTGCACGAGCGCGTGGAACTTCTGCCACTCGTGCTGCAGGGTCGGCCCCATGGGGTGGTCGGGCGTCGCGGCGACGTTGAGCAGCGACGTCAGGAGCCGCATGAGCGACGGGTCCTGCACGTTCTGCTCGACGATGCCGCGGAGGAACCGCACGGCACCGTGCGCGTGCAGCAGGGGGACGACGGGACGCATGCGCTCCGCGTTCCACCGGTCCACGGCGGCCATGACGAGTCCGTCCCAGCTGGGGAACTCCCGGCGGACGGCCTCGACGGACAGGCCGGCGACGTCGGCGACGACCTCGGGGCTCGTCTCGTGGAACGCCCGCGTGCGGAAGGCGACGATGACGGCGCTGACGATGCGGACCCGCACGTCGGCGTCCCGGTCGAAGGGCAGCGGGTCGGCGGGCAGCGCGGTCGTGTCGGTCACCAAGCGATCCCACCAGCCCGAGCGCGCCGCCGCCAGACCCCGTCCGAGTGCCGTGGCGGCGTCCCGGGCGGTCAGCCCTCGCCGTCGACGAGGCGGGCGACCACGCGGACGGCCCACGCGTCGGGCCGCTCGCCGAGGTCCGCCAGGTGCCGCCGGAGGCGCGCCGCGGCCTCGGCGAGCACCACCGGCGTCGAGGCGGCCAGGTCGGTCGCCACGTGCGCGGTGGCGGTCCCGTGCCCGTCGGCGCGGCGCACCACGTGCACGAGCCCTCGCGGCCCCGCACCGGAGGAGCGCCCGCCGACGTCGACCCCCGGCGCGTCGAGCCCCAGCGCCTCGAGTCCCCGCCCCACGCCCTGCTCCACGGCGGCCGCCGCGATCTCGCGCCGGGGCCGGGCGTCGAAGACGTCGACGAGCCCGGGCGTGCCCCGCAGCACCTCGGTGAGGTCCTCGGCGAGCGCGTCGTCGTCGCGGGGCCAGCGCCCGCCGTGGTCCGTGGTCGTCTCGCTCATCGGGCCCCTCCGGGTTCCTCGGCGGGCGGCACGACGTCCGCGATCGTGACGTCAACGGCGACGACGTTCAGCTCGGTGTGCCGGGCCAGGGCCGCCGTGACGGCGACGCGCAGCGCGTCCGCCAGGTCGGCCAGCGGGACCCCGTAGCGGACGGTGACGGCGAGGCGGACGGTGACCGGCGCCTCCGGCACCGTCACGTCGCCGACGAGCTCGGTCGCGGTGACGAGGACGCCGTCGACGGCGTCGCCGGCCCGGCGGAGCAGGCCGCGGACGGCCGCCTTGGTGAGCGCGGTCCCGACGCCGGGGGCGGGGGCGGCGAGGGGCACCGCACGACCGTCGACGACCTCGCGGGCGATGGTGCCCATGAGTCCGCTGATCCACCGGTCGTCGCGCCCCGGGTCGCGGTCGGCCTCGTGCTGCAACGACTCGAGGGTGAGCTCGGAGACCCGCTGCAGCGCCTGCAGGGCGAGCCGGCAGGCAGGGGACCCCTCGATGCGGGGGTCTCGGGGCTCACGGCCCCGGTCGAGGTAGTCGACGAGCTCCTCGAGGGGGACGCCGTCGACCAGGTCGTCGGGTGAGGGACGCGGGCCGTCGGGCACGGCGGACGCGTCATCGGGAGGTGTCATCGCCACCCCTCCATCTCGACCAGCAGGAACCGGCGTGCCCGGGCGAGCTGCCCGCGCACCGTCGACGGCGTGAGGTCGAGCGCCTCGGCGATCTCGGCGTACGACCACCCCGCGGTCTCCCTCAACAGCCAACACCTGCGCTGCTGGAGGGGCAGCCTGTCGACCGCCCGCCAGACGGCGTCGAGCTGCAGGCGGGCCTCGACGACGTCGTCGGGGGCGGGCGTCGTCGCCGCCTGCCGGGCCTCGTCGACGTCGTCGTGCTCACGCCGCGAGCGCAGCCGGTCGATGCTCTTGTTGCTCACGATCCGCAGCAGCCAGCTGCGCAGGCGGGCCGGGTCGTCGAGGTCGGCCAGGCGGTGCCAGGCGGTGAGGAACGCGTCCTGCACGACGTCGTCCGCGTCCGCGTCGCTGGCGAGCAGGCGACCGGCGACCACGCGCATGAGCGGACCGTGCCGCCGCGCCAGCAGCTCGAACGACCGCGTGTCCCCGTCGGCGGCGCGGGCGGCGAGCGTCGCGTCGGACGTCGCGGAGAGGAGGTCGTCGGTGCTGATCTCGTCCTCCCGGTCCGTCTCCCCGTCGCGACGCACGGGTCCCGTCCTGGCTACCACCGTCGGGCCCTCCGGGACTGCCCGCTGGCCGCCCGCGGAACGCTCCGCCCCCCGTTCTGGGGCTGTGCACGGACGGCCCCGTCCCCGCCGCACGCCGACCATTTCGTGACGGACCGGGCCGCCGGGACGTCATAGGTGTCGTGCGCGCGCGACACTCACCACGTCCGCACGCAGGAAGGACGCACCGTGACCACCCCCGCAGCACCCACCCCGCCCGGGCCGCGCTGGCCCCGCCTGCGCGCCGAGCGCACCGCCGCCTCCGGCGACGACCCCGCCGAGGCGTGCACCTGGCTCGAGGAGCGCTGGTCGGGCCGGGACTTCAGGGCGACCCCGGGGGCCGACGGCTTCAGCTGGCGCTACGCGACGCTCGGTGACGCCCGGCTCAGCCTGCACTCCTCGACCTTCGCCGGGGACCTCGAGGGCGAGGTGCCCTGGCTGCAGCGCTACGCGGTGGCGTGGCTGCGCGAGGGCCGCTCGACGCTCGACCACGGGTCGCCGACGACCGGGCGGCACGAGAGCGACGGGGCGACGCCGTTCCTGCTGCCCACCGAGCACCCGTGGACCTTCCGCACGACGCCGCACCGCCAGCAGCAGGTGCACGTCGACGCCGGGTTCCTCGAGGACGTCGCCGCCGAGGTGCACGGCGGCCCGTCCCAGTTCGTGGCGTTCGACCGCGCCCACCGGCCCACGGCCGCGGCCGTCGAGGCCTGGCGGAGCGCCCTCGCGGCGAGCACGGACGCCCTCACCGACGTCGACGGCTCGCCGCTGCGCCGCGTCGACGCCCAGCTCGTCGTCGTGCGCGCCCTCCTCCGGCTCTTCGCCTGGACCACCCGCGACGTGCCGCGCACGCTTCGTGCCGCCGGGCCGTGCGCCGTGCGCGCGGCCGTCGACCACGTGCACGAGCACGCCCACGAGGCGCTCACCCCCGGCGACCTCGCCCGCGCCGCGGGCCTGCACGTGCGCACCCTGCAGCTCGGCATGAACGCGCAGCTCGGGCTGCCGCCGATGGGGTACGTGCGCAAGGTCCGACTGGCCCGCGTGCACGAGGAGCTCCGCCGCGCCGAGCGCGGCAGCGTCCAGGTCTCGGACGTCGCGCGCCGCTGGGGCTTCGGCAACCTCGGCCGCTTCTCGGCCACCTACGTCGCCGAGTTCGGCGAGTACCCCCGCGACACCCTGCGCCGCTGACCGGGGCGGCGCCGACGCGATCGGCACCGACGCGACCGGCACCACCAGGGACCGACGCGACCGGCACACGTGTGCCGGATGTCCGCCCAGTGAGGGTGCGGGGCACGTTGTCTGGAAGTTCCCTGATCGACCGTGACCATCGGGGCCCCCGCTGCGCCTTGATGATGTGACCCACTCACGGGCACGGCGGAGACCACCCCCGGTCCCGCCCAGGACACGTTCCCCGAAGGAGCACACGACATGAGCACCGCCACCCCCGCCCCCACCTCGTCCACCGTCGCCAAGAACGGCTCGCAGGCCGCCGACGCGCAGGGCAAGAACACCATCGCCGAGGGCGTCGTCGAGAAGGTCGCCGGCATCGCGGCCCGCCAGGTGCGCGGCGTGCACGACCTCGGCGGCGGCGCGGCCCGCGCCATCGGCGCCATCCGCAACGTCATCAACCAGCAGGACCGCGGCCAGGGCGTCAGCGTCGAGGTCGGCGAGAAGCAGGTCGCCGCCGACATCGTCATCGTCGCCGAGTACCCCGTCGAGCTGCAGAAGGTCGCCGACGAGGTGCGCCGCAGCGTCACCGAGGCCATCTCGCAGGTCGTCGGCATGGAGGTCACCGAGGTCAACGTGACCGTCCAGGACGTCCACCTGCCCAGCGACGACAAGGACGACGACGACACCGCCACCGAGAGCCGCGTCCAGTGACGAAGTCGCACCTCGGGATGCTGGTCGGCGCGGTCCTCGCGCTGACCGGCATCGCCTTCGGCTTCGGGGCCCTCGTCCTGCTCGCCCTCGCGATCGCGATCGGCTGGCTGGTCGGACGGGTCCTCGACGGACAGCTCGACCTCCGCAGCGTCGGCGACGCCCTGCGCGGGCGGCGGTCGTCGTGAGCGCGCCGGTGCCGGCCGAGTCGCGCCTCCCCGGGCGGACGAAGATCGCCGCGCGCGCCGTGCGCCGCGTCGTGTCGGCCGTCACCGCGGACGCCCTCGAGGTCCCCGCCGGCGACGTCTCCGTGGACCTCCAGGACCACGGCGGCCAGCTCTCCGTCACCGCCGCGGCACCGATCCGCATCGACCCGCTCGGCACCGCCGGCGGCTCGCTGCGGAGCGCCCGCGGCGGCACCCTCGTCGAGCGTCTCGGCACCGCCCGTGACGAGATCGGCGACCGCGTGACCAGCATCACCGGGTCGCACGTCACCCGGGTCGACCTCCGCATCACGGGGGCGCACCTCACCAAGAAGGCGACGAGGAGGGTCCTGTGAGCGACACCACCGTCTACCGGCGCATCGTGCGCCGCGAGACCCACTCGTCCCGCTCGGGGCTCGCCGTCGTGCTCGCCCTGCTGCTGGCGGTCGCCTTCGCCTGGCTCGGCACCGAGGCGGTCCTCGCCGCGGTCGGCTCGGCCCCGCTGCTGCTCGCCCCCGCCGACCTCGTCGGCGCGGTGCTCGGTGCCGCGGCCGGACCCGTCGGCCTCGTCACCGCCGTCGCCGTGGTCGTCGCCCTCGTGGGCCTCGTGCTCGTCGTCCTCGCCCTCGCCCCCGGGCGCAAGGGGCGTCGCGGCAGCGCCGAGGGCCGTTCGGCCGTCGTCGTCGACGACCGGGTCATCGCCCGGTCGCTCGCCCGCACGGCCGCGACCGCGGGCGACCTCGGGCAGGACCAGGTGAGCGTGAGCGTCGGCGGCCGTCGGGCCACCGTCGAGGTCACCGAGCTCGACGGACGCACCGCCGACGCGCACGCCGTCGAACGCGCCGTCGCGGCCGAGCTCGACGGGTACCGGTTCGGACCGTCGCTCACCGCGAACGTCCGCACCAAGAAGGGAAGGGTCACCTCGTGAACGACACCAACCGCGCGGTGAACCGCCTCTTCGTGCTCGTCGTCGGACTCGTCATGCTGCTCGGCGGCGGCGTCGTCGCCGTCGGCGCGCTCCTGCCCGACGTGCAGACGGCGGTGTCGGACGGCGCCGAGCAGGCCACGGGCCCCACGACCGACGCCCTCTCGGGCGGCCTGCCCTGGGTGCTCTGGGTGAGCGCCCTCGCGGCGCTCGTCCTCGTCGTGCTCTTCGTCGCGCTCGTCGTCCGCCAGGGCGGCGGCCGCACCGGCACGCTGCTGCGCGTCCCCTCGAAGGGCTCGGGGTCCGGCGTCGGAGGCGACGTCGTCGTCGAGACGAAGACCGCCGCGGCCGCCATCGAGGCGGCCCTCAAGGAGGACGACGCGTTCGTCTCGTCGTCCGTCGGCACGTGGCGCGTCAAGGGCACCACGGTGCTCCGCGTCGCCGTCGACGTCCGCAAGGGCGTCTCCCCGCGGGACGCCCACGGCCGCATCGACCAGGTCGTCGCGGCCTGGGACGAGGTCCTCGGCGAGAAGGTCCCGGTCGTCGTGCAGCTCGACGGCGGGCTCCGCTCGCAGCTCTCGAACGGCGTCGGCCGCACCGAGTGACCCGCCCGGGTCCGGCCCCCGCCCGGGTCCGGCATCCGCCCCGACGGCCCTCTCCTCCTCGACGTGAGGGGAGGGGGCCGTCGGTGCACCGGCCCCGTCCCCCGCGCGACCGACGTCGTCG
>Ga0265797_10003521_pt1 | contig 24908 bp, 24 predicted proteins | sample P2T30metagenome_FD_192433 | JGI IMG/M metagenome (GOLD analysis project Ga0265797, IMG submission 192433) | Plant litter microbial communities from East Loma Ridge, Irvine, California - P2 T30 | ecosystem: Environmental > Terrestrial > Plant litter > Unclassified | place: USA: California... | reverse complement strand
CAACCTGACATCGACTCCATTCATGCGTACAACGACCTACTGTTCGAGTCTCGCAGTTTGACTTGGGACCAGTTTCGAATTTTCCAGAGTTTGTCAAGGGCACCAGTTGAATTGTTGTGCTGAGAAATTTCAGTCTTCAAGTGGAGCTCTAGGCGGCTTACCAGTGGCTTCAAAGCTAGTAGTGTATGGTTAATTGACGTTTCTCCCTCTCTGCGCCGGCGAGTAACGTATTTGGGTACTGCTCCCCGCAGGCCACGTTGGAATGTCAGTTCTCTCGCGAAGCTCTCGAGAGGCCAATGTCAGGCCTAGGTCAGCCGGGTTCATCGCAAGGAGGAACACTTTGCTCGTGCATCGGCGGAGCACTCATGCAAGCTTTTTGCGTAAGCCTTGTGTAGACACGTGCGACTTCTTGGATCTCCACCTCGTCTAATAGCTCAGAGTGCCTGGTCGCCGGGCCTGGAGGATATCAGCAGCAGGTCATTCCTCATCTTCGGTACCAATGCTGTGCTTGCAGATGTCGTTTCGGAAGAATGACAGTCATGAGTTTGGGCACCATGCAGCCTCTCCATACGCACACTCGGAGGCTCCGGCTGGGCATACGCATAGTTCTTGAGCTCATCAAACAGTCGTGATGGTTCGGTTGAGCTTACCTTTACCTGGCACGATAAGGCTGATTGGCAAAGCAGCGAGAGTGTCATGTCATTTGGGAAGAAGATGACTTGGCGGGTGTTGGCTTCGGCAACGAATCCGACCCACCCCTGGTTCCGCCCAGCCCGCCGAGGCTTGGTCAACCTCATGCCTTCTTGTCGCTCTCCACCCAAAACTCCAACCACACACTACCGCCCTGTTAATCGTCTGTACAATATCGTGCAGCCTGTCGGTCGAACATGTCTAAACAAAAGGTTCACAACGGACGAGCTCGGTCAAGTAGGATAGTCACATGGTTCCTCAACGATACTCCGTGGTTACGGCAACATCGAAATCATCGACTGTAGCAGTCTTGGCTTGCCATGCCATAATATGCAAGGTAGTGTATCCTTCAGCCTTTAGCGCTCCTCTTCCACGGCTCGCTACTTCTCAGCCCAATTAGACCTACCACACGATTTTCCACGTCGCGCACGCGATCCCGGTCAGAGGACATTTTGTGGTCGATCCGCTTTTCTCTACGCATGTTCCAGCTCTGAGGATTCGCCTGTTGGTTGCCAAGTTCTGCTCTGACGACAGTGGCTCTGGCAAAGATCTGGTGCTCTTCAAAAGCTCGACCAAGGTCTGTTCCTCGCGAGCTGGCTGCTTTAGATCTGCCACTTCCCCACGGTTCCGGGGAGACTCCAGCAACAAGACAACAACAATGCAGTTTCTGACGGTACTCAAGAAGGTGGGCGCATGGTTCGCGCCACCACCTGCTGCTGCTGCTGATGGCAGAGATCAATGGCCTTCTCGTGCGAGTTTCCTTCTCGCCGCGATGGGCGGTTGCGCAGGTTCGTGTCACTACTATCAAAACTGCGTTACGTCAAGCTGACCTTTTGACTATCTCACCAAAGGTATGGGTAACCTGATTCGCTATCCGAGTCAAGTATACAACAACTACGGCTTGCAATGGTTCATCCCGTACCTGATGACAGTTTGTCTCATCGCGATCCCCGTCTTGATCCTCGAAATCGCCATCGGCCAGGCCTATCGCGGAGGTTCTGTTGTCGCATACAACACCATGCATCATCGCCTGAAGGGTACTGGTCTCAACTTGATCTACGTCGGTTTCGTGGTCGGACCGTATTTCGCTGTAAATTTGGGTAAGTTTCTTTTTCATACTTATTTTGGAGCAACAGCATACTGACGGCCTTGTTGCTTGGATAATGAGTTACTTCAGGAGATCTTTCATCTCGCCGTTACCCTGGAGTGGAAATGCATCTGATTACTTCATGACCAATGTGGTGGCAAACAAGGACCCGATCCCACCTGGAGAAGGCGGCAACGACACCGGCTACGTCCAGTTCCCAGGCACTGCAATGATTGGCGAGACTACGGGATGGATGTGCTTTACCTGGTTTCTCGTCTGGGTCTGCATCTTCAAAGGCGTCGGCCTCACCGGTCGCGTTGTCTACTGGACCATGGGCCTCCCGATTGTCGTCACCATCATCCTAGTCGGTCGATCTCTCTCCCTCGACAATGCGAGTGAAGGCGTAAAGTACTTCTGGGCTACGTGGAGAGGTTCCGAGCTTGCCAATGGTCGGCTCTGGCAGACTGCGTGCGGTCAAGTCTTCTTCTCAACTGGTGTTGGCTTCGGTTACTTCACTTCGTACGCCAGCTACAACAGGAAGCATAGCAATGCTGTGGTTGACGCGATCGCCATCGTCTCCAGCAACGTCGCTTTCGAGAACATTGCCGCTTTTGCGGTTTACGGTGTCGTCGGTTTCACTGGTAAGAGGCGCTCTCTCGATGGGAATTGCGGATCCTTCGATTTCCTGAAACCACTGGTACCACCACATAGAGCTGACACCATCAAACAGAGATGTTCCCAGGACCTGACGTACCTGATGTTGGCGGCTTCTCCATCGGCTTCCAGACCCTGCCAACAGCTATCGAACAAATGCCTGGCGCCAACTTCTGGGCTGTCGCTCTCTTCTTCACGCTTATGACGCTAGGGTTTTCGTCTGCCTTCGCCATGCTCGATGCTGTGGTCACACTGACCATGGACACTGGCATCAAGTACTCACGACCTCTTGTCGTCACGAGTCTGACACTCTTGTCTCTCGCGCTGTCTTTACCCTACTGCACCGAGTTTGGATACTGGCTTCTCGATGGTATCGACGTGTGGACGAACAACGTGGCTCTGGTATTTGTCGTCTGGAGCGAGTGCGTAACTTCAACTACAGTCTACCGCTGGAGAGACGTTGAAGGCCAAGTCGGCAAAATGTCATTCGTTCTGTACCAGATCGCCTTCTTTGCGGGTCAGATCTTCGGAGTTGCCATCGGTCAAGGAGTGAGTGCTTGGGCTGGCGCTATCACTGGTTTTGCCATCTACATCGTCTTCACAGCGGCCTCCCTTCTTCTCGCCAAGACACCCGACGTCCGCGCTCCTTGGATCTTTGGCTCCAACGCATTCATGGCCAAGGTCTTCTACCTGGCCTTCTACTCGGTAAGTCGATATTTTCTTCATCGCTCACCAAAACATGCTCGATCTAACATGTCCAAGGGTGAACAACTCCGCCAAGATCTGAACATCATCGTCGGCACCGGCAAGAATTGGAACATCCCAGTTTTCTGGGGCCCGCTGGTAAAATACGTTTCCGGTCCCATCCTCGCCATCGTGTATTCCTTCTCCTACCCAGACTTTATCAAATCCGGTACACCACTCTCCGGTCAGACCAACCCTCTGCACATCATGGGCTTCGGAGTGGGACACGTCGTACTCCTCACCTTCCTCGCCGGCTTCATGGTACCGCGCTGGTTCGACGTCTTCATCCCACCAACACGCCGCAACGAAGGCCATATTCCATACGCCCCAATGGTAACGCAAAACCCAGACGACATGAACCAGGGCGCCGAGAACGGACAAAGCGAAACGGTCGATGGTGGCGTTCTCATGGAGCAATCGACGCCCGACAGCGACAGCCTTGGAGGAGACGCTAAGAAAGGCGAAAAAGTCAGCGCCGAGCCGCAGACAGCCACGACGATGCCGAACACGAGCTCGCAGAAGCTGTGAGGATGTCCGTGAAGCGTGAAAGCGTCTTTTTCTTTTGTTGCACACAAAGTGATTTGCCAAGCCCACTCAGTCCGAACCTCTCGAGTGAGAGGTCTGTATACATGCCTCCCTTTCGCCTCGCCTGGCTTTGGCTGCAGCGAGGCGCCATATGCGCCCTCCTTTGACGATAGAGATGTTCGGTGTCTCCTTGCAATTATTGTAGTAGAAATGCCCAGCTGGTGACATTTGAAAAGGTACGTGTGAAAAGATCTGGTGTCATCAGCAACGGCGAATATTTGTGCTTGCATCTCCGCTGAGAGTTGCATTCTGGATTGAGACAACCTTTCACTGGGCTCTTTCGCCTCGCGCGGGAGTATCGACGACTTCGTCACTGATGCTCACTCACTAGACCGCCCGGTGAAAGACAACCTTCGCTGATAGACGTCTCTCACTGGTAGAAGCCGTCACAAGTAGTGATATCAGCGGGTTTTGGCACACCAATGTAGATGGTCTTGCCAGTGAGGGACCGCTGACTACAAAAACCTTACTTGACGATCTCTCAGTGCAATGAGCCGGCACGTACGTGATAAAAGCGCCACCAGCACATCCGGATTGCTGTCGCGCCATTGAGATGCCTACACTTTCGAGAATGATTCCCTAAATAGGTACGGCCTCTCAGCGGAACAAGCATCCTTGTGTAGCGACCAAATCACGAATGTGGCCGCGGACCTCTGGTAATAGCCCCTCCAGCAGGGAGGTCGGTGTCGCTGCTCGTTGGACCGTTTCCGGTGCCAGGCAGATCTGTCGTGATGTAGCGAGATTACAGTCGTTTTGTATCGAAAGCGGACGACGAAGGTGCAGTGGTCGACAAGGAAACATCTTGTGTCGATTAAATTATGTCTCTAAATCTAGTAATGCATGAAAAAAAAACTGTAAGAGTTGCGCGTGAAAACCATACTCATGTCCAGGAAGTTAAAGATGTATTGAAACCCCAAACTCAACGCCATCGCTGAAAGAATCGCTCCATAATAGGCAAAAGGCCTAAAAGCCACGCCAGGGACAGCGAGTGAACTCGCTCTATGCCTCCTCTACGATCGAAGCTCCGAGAAGATGTACGGGAAAATCACGACGCAAGCCTTGTAGAACACACCAACGCTCATGATAGACCTCAGAGGGACCATGAGAGCGCCAGCGGACGTGATGTAGATCCACATGGCGTACAGGGCAACGGCGAAGAAGTGGTAGAACAGCACGAAGGGCTGGCGGATGATGCCTGCCAGCAGGCCGACGGGACCGTCGATGCAGTTGCCGCCGAGCTTGAAGTACTCGAAACAACCCTGCTGCAGGGCTTTGAGTTGGATGTCTTCGGCGGCGAACAGCGAGTATAGTGCCATGGCAAGAATGTTGATGACAGAGCTGAGGCCCTTTCGTTTCCAGTGGAAGGACTGCATTTGTTTGAGGACGAGCTTTGTGTCGTCAAAGTAGGGAACGACGTCTGGATGGAGGACTTCGCTGAGCAGGACTGCGTCGTTGAAGGCAACGGTCATGCCGCCGCCTGTCAGAGGATGTCTCATGTTCATTGCATCGCCGAGCATGATAAGACCTGGCTTCCGGTTGGTTGTAGGTGGCAGGAATGAATTCGGCATTGAACGTAGACGATCGTGTGCTATTGCTGCCTCGAAGCATGGTCGTACTTTTTCGGGCAATGATGGGATAACGACATTCTGCATGTGGCCTTTGACGCCCCCTGCCTTGAGTGAGGCAGAAGGTGTGTTCTCAGGTATATCGACCAATGCCCTTGTTTCGTGGGTGCCAATTTGGTAAAGTAGGATGGGTGCGTGGTCTCCGAGAATGACATGGCCGTGGTTTGGCATTGGAAGAGGTGCATCGATTAGTTCCAGACCCCAGAACTTCGATCGTGCCACTGGTGTATCCGTCCTGAACTCTTTCCTGAACTTGCTTGCATATCCGTCGGCCACGATTGTGAGGGATCCAAAGAAGGAATCCGGTTGGCCTTGCACGGTGGCTTCAACACCCAGGATCTGATCGGTGTAACCGCTGCGTACCAGACCGGTCGCAGTGGCTTCCACGACAGTCACATTGGGATGAGCCATCACCTTCTCCCGTAGTCGTTGGACAAATCTTCCATGGTGAAACGATCTGCCCTCAGGCCTCTTCCTCTTTGTTCCACGCTCTTCATCCTGTTTCTCGTTTGTCTCGCCGTCCTCCGCCGCCAGCGCTTCGGCAGGGTATGCAATCTGCACCTCGTTGCCGTAGTAGATGACATCGTAACCGAAGACTTTCACGGCGTCAATCTCCTCCAGGCAGTCCCTCAGTCCCAGCTTTTCCAGCGCTTGCACACCACCAGGTTGCAGCAGCTCGCCAACAATCCTATCCGGTTCCCTCAGAGATCTTTCAAGGACAATGACACTTCGGCCTTGGTTCCCCAGCGCCACGGCGACAGCGCAGCCCAGAATTCCGGCTCCCACGACAACGACATCGGCTTCGTGGTGCAGCTTCCGGCGCAACTCGTTCTTCTCGTCCATGTTGATGTGCATGATTGCAATCCGGGGTTTCGTTTTGAAGTTCAGGTCCAATCAATTCAGTCGCGTATTGGGCGTCAGTGGCTTGTGAGTGAGATTATCGGGTTAGTCCACAGATGGAGCAAATGTACAGTATGGTAATGCGAAATAGAGGCACAATGGTTCGATGTTTGAGAGCAGTGACGCCTCTCGTACGTTTTTCCTCGTGGCGCCCCTCGCTCGATTCAGGGTCGAGATGCAAGGTTGGAGAGATCGCGAAGGAGGTCGGCGCTCTCCGGCCGGCCGTGGAGGCGGGCCGTCTTCGATTCCATTTTCCCTTTCCTTTCACGTGAAAGGGATTCCTACATCATTGTTGCCCAAAACAATACGAACTTGAATTGTTCGATACTGCTGACATACCTAGCAGACAAGGGCTTCCGGCACGACGTTACGTACAGGTCAGTGTTTCTCTGTGGCACGTGTACGTGTCTGCAATGCAGCAGGTCCAATATGCCGTTGTCAACTGCCGCGAAAGAGAGAACGGAGCAGAGAAGAGCAGTCGTCTCACCAGAACGCCATCCGAGTACATACAGGCAATAGTAGTGAAACAGCAGTACGGTAGCGAGAAGGACTAAAACAAGAAACGTGGAGCAGAGAAAACAACCACCACCATCACCACCATGACCCAGATATGCAAAAGTCTGTAGCAGCAGTACAGTCAAGCACTCAGGCGGCCAACTCGTCCGCGCCCAATTCGCATAAAACCGTAGGTGCTTAGTGCTCGATCTTTCGATCGAAAATCAAGACGACACAGCCAGCCATCTTGGTGTTCCTGTACTGCACCTGTACGACCGAGCTGTCAACTAGCACTGCCCTGCAGCTTGCCGCCGAAACCAGTCACGCCACACCAGGCCTACTACTGCGAGGTGCAGGTTCGCTTGCACACAGATCGGCACACGCCGATGCGTCAGGTCATTTTCTCTCTCTCCGATCCCTTTGACTGAATGACCTGTTGAGCCATTTCTGTTCGCGGTACCGAGAGTTGGGGCGAACATGTGATTGAATTTGGAATGGTGATGCTTGGAAGAGTTGAAACGTGCCGAAGTACGCCACTTTGCCGATGTGGTTGTTTGGTATATCTGGGAAAGTGACTATCGCAGTGCCGCACTGGTGCCCAACGACCAATCGAGGCTAAAGAAGACCGCGCAAAGCGTAAAGATGTGAAGATTGTCGATGCTGCCCGAGCATAGGAGATCAACACGAGATGATTGACACTGTTCGTAGCTGGCAAAACACTCCTGCTATCTCTTGACGAAATCCACAACCCGACTCGCGCAGCCGCTGCTCAATCGACGAAAAAAAGTAGTGAGTAGTAGCATCCATGTCAATCGCATGAGGCAATTATACCACCATCGGGAACTTGCCTTCCGCGTGGTTTGATAAGCCAGACCCGCCCGAATCCTTACAAACTCCACACCAGTTGTGGGTACTGCTTTAAAGTAGGCAGGCATCCGCGAAGAATCCGAAAGGCTGGTCGCGAAACCTACATGGTGGATTCCTATGTAATAACGATAACCACATCCACGCCGTGCCATACCATGCCATATACTAATACCATACCATGCCCATATCACAGGATTCATGAGTCAGCTCAGCCATCTCATGCCGAGCCCTGGTAGATTCGGCGCGACGTCCGAATTATTAGAAAGGCTAGATCCTATCAGATGTGTGGACTCTGCAGGAGCTAGATGTGATGAACAGCAAAAAGGATTGCAGATGGAATCCGGGAGCGACAGATTGGGACCACAACCGCATTTTTCTCACGGACGGCAGAACCGTTTTCACGAAGCCTTGTCCATAAGAGGGTGACTTACCGGGATAACCTGGTCATGAGCCTGGTCTTGAGCCTGGACTTTTCCCGAGCTGCCGGTGACATGGGTTTCGAGACGGGTCTGTCTTCGAGTCTGGGGGCACGTGGCAGGTTGAAGCGAATGGTGATGGTGTTGATGCTGATAGTATGGTGTCATTCTAATACTGAGAGCCTTGAACCGGGGAAGAGATCTGGTGGCGTATCTTTCACTTGACAAGAAGGATGCGTTGACATGGGAGCCACAAGGACGCTTGGTAATATGCATTCTTACGTCTTCCCTCAACAGCTGATGGTTACGAAACCGACAGTGGAAGTCCCTCGAGCCCGGCTCGACTTATCTCTACACATTCTTTAGCCTCTCGGTAGACAAAACGTGTTCGAAAGTGTAGACGACGCCAACGCTACGCACAGGTCGCTGACCAGTCTTCCTGTATAGTGATGGTCAACGCAAATGGTCACGGCCAATCAAGGCCCTGAAGATTGCCTGCACGCCCCATCAAGACTGTGTCTTTGTCACGAACGTACGTTTTCTATCCCGAATCCCCCGATACTACTTGTTCTCCGACCAAGATATCATCTTCCGACGAGCAGCCAGCCGAGTCACACTTCATCAGAAAGAGTAGCCATGCACTGGATGGATCTCTTGCGCGACCCAGCGGAGATTTGTCGGTGGCTGCAGTAAGAATATCAAGCAGCAGCAGCAGCGTGTGATCGTACCGTGCAGATCAATGCCTCGAAACCCCTGCCTGTATGTGAGTTGGATGTATACTGGATACAGCTTTGCTCCGTACCAGCGAGCAGGCCTCGCGGACTCTGTGGACCTGGTACAGCACTTGCGCGGCTCATTAACAACAGTCAACAAGGGCGTTTGCGGACCTCCCCAAAAGGTCGAACTCTCTCGGTAGGTGACTGTGTTTGCGAGATACGAGCAGGCGAGATTGCGAGTGGACGATCGCTATCAATGGTTTGCCCTTCGCTACCGAGCTCGCGGTCATTGACGTCGACCATCTCGTCCGCTTTCGCCTTTCCACAAGTCCACTTCGAGACAGATTTGCCGTCCGCAGCTCGCCCGGGGAGTGCCGTCCTGGGGCACATGCATGGAAGTGTGAAGTGAGGTGCAGTGCAGCGCATATCCATCCATCCATCCTACTGTACCTAGGTAGGTATCTACCCCAGCTTTCTGGTTGCAGCGTCGCTTACCTGCTTTGCCTTCCCTGCCTCGACTGCCAGGCTGATTGCTTGTTCTAGTCATGTCGTGGACGCGAACCTCTGATCCTGCTCATGCAGGTCGCTGGAAAGGGAGCGCCGCTGAGGGAAGCTTTCGGGGAATAGTGAGGACCGTTGTAGCTTAGGGCCCGGCTCGCCCACGGCCCAACGGCGGCCGTCTCCAGCGACACCGGGGATCCCCTGTGCGCAGTGCCGAGGGTAGCGTGGGCAAAAGACGGTGGAGAACAGACTCGACGGAGAAGTGATTAGGATTCTAAGGACGTGTGCTAGTTACTGCGACTACTGCATTCGCAACGACAGCCGGTCGAGGTAGTAACGGGTTCGCTTGAAGGTGACGTCTCTAGCATATAGTAGTAGCGTTTCCAGTCGCGCGCTGGAAGCTTCAACACGAGCTTGGAGCAGGCTACGAACTGTCGTGCCTGCAGAAGAATGAGACAACTTGTCTCGACTGCCACCTCGCGTACATGCGGTCTTCGCTCATCGCGATAGCGAATGGGTCAGTCTCCCAAGTTCTCCAGGCCTACTATACACCGGCATGGCCGCACACACACAAGTTTGGAAGTCTCATCCGACTCCTGGAGGTTACATCCGTTGCTCGAAGGTCCCGAAGGGGAATCCCAAGCGGGTGGTATCACAAACATGTCTGACAATGGAAACAATCGAGAAGGGAGCTGCGACGGCTGTGGCGTTTTCCCTTGACGTTTCGAACCGCACGTGGCAAGGCCGGCCCAGACGACAGTAGCACCTCGTCTCTGCGGCGTCGATTGTTGATTTGATCCGACCCAGACGAGCGCGACTGGCAGCTGGCCATGTCGTCTCTCTCTCGAGTATGGGCCCACACGCCTATAGGATGAGCCCCACCTGAATGGTCCCAAGGCCGGGATGTAACAATCGTCTGCGGACGCATGACCCACGATGGTTGAGCACAGCGTCAAGCGTCTCAGTATTTGCTGCTGATGATGAGCCCAGTGAGAGGTGAACTCGCCAGGTCAGTTGGCCTACGGGACTTGACGTTCGGTCGTAGCGACCAACTGTGAACTGCAAAAGGTACAAGGCTGCAGAAAGGCCGAGGACAACATGCATGACCTGGTTGCAGTGGGTGGCACAGAACCAGTATTTGCTATGGACGATGCGGAAATCTTGCATGAGGCACAGCGGTGAGGCAACTCTTCGTGAGCGCGTCCAACAATCAGATGACGAGTAATAATTGTCAGAGACGGTTGGAGGCACACTTGGTTCCGTGCACGACAGCGTGTTTTCTGGCGTATATCCATAGTCAATCTGTTTGTTCCTTGTGGTCTGTTCTGTCCTGTCATCTATTGCCTGTTGATCCTTCGACCGGCGGGGCAGCGCTTACCTGTACAGTATTGTAGTGATATCAAAAACACTGACAGGCGCCGAAGCAGGGACATATAATCCCAACACTAACCGAGTGTCGGAATCTGCTAGTCTTTGAACTACGTGAAAGGCCCGTCCTGCCCGATCCCTGTAAGCGCCCAAGGCCCTTGTTGCTCGCTCGCTCTCACGCTTGCCGCACCCGAACGGACCTCGGGCGAATTTGCGCTGGGAGAACAGCACATCGGCAGCTCAGCCAGTCACCACGACGCACACCACTCCTCTGGCCCACCCAGGAGCACTATGCAACCGGCCTGCCTGCGACACGCCCTGGCGAGTCTCTTCCCCGCAGAGCAGTCTGCGAGCACCATATGGACGACGGACGAGGGAGCGCCACAGGCGCCGGGTCCCAGTGCAGGCGGTCGAAGCATGACGGACGGCGGCCTGGGATGGCATGCAGGACGCACGGTGACACCAACACCCCCAGAACCCGGTTCAGAGCACCTCGCGACTAGTCGTCGGCGGTGAGGGCAGGCCCGAAGGAGTAGCCGCTGGGTCTGTCCGGCTTGGGGCCCTGCGAGACTCTGCACCGGCTGCGGTGCACGTTGAGGCGTGAAGTCGGGCGGATAGGCGCCTCTCAGGACTGAAGTTACTGTTGTATCGTGTGTGTGCGCTGTGTGTTATGAGTGGGTACAGTACGAGTGGGTGGGTGAGTGCAGTGGCTGAGAGTGTGAAAGAGAGAGCAGGGCTGTACACGTCGTCGCCGGGTGGGCGGGCAGGCGACGCGCACAATTAGAAACGATGTGGTGCAGGCTTGTAAGCATGCCTGTGTCGAGAGTGTTGGTAGGATGGATGGATGGTGGTGTGGTCGGTGGCAGGTACCGGACTGTACTAAGGTGAGCAGGCAAAACAGGCGATAGCACTGTAAGTGAACACCGGGAAGCGTCTCAGCGTCTCTCTTCCTGTCCTGTCCTGTCCTGTCCTGTCCTGTGTTTCCTCCCACATCTTCCCACTACAATACCACTCGCCCATACTGGCGGGACGTGCTTCGCAGCTGGATGTAGCGCAGAGCAGAAGCGAGCGCCGTCTCACTGGTCGTCAACCGACGATGGTGGTGGATGTTCCCTCACTAACACACGCCCTTACTGGTCCACCTGGCCAACTACTGCCCCCCGAGGCCAATGCGTCTCACATCCTTGCCCTTACCCTTGGCCCTTCGCGCGCGCCCACGCTGCCGAAACAGCAGCAGACCAGGTCTTTTGCAGGTCCCATCCCATCTGCGGCCAGCAGACCGCGTTTGGCCTCTTGCCTGCACCCGCTGCGCTGCGTCTGCAAAACTTAGCCTGCAAGCCGGATCATGTACGTGCCTGGAAAGGGACCAGGCCTGCATCCTAGCGGCGCCCGTGGCCCACGATTAAAAAGCCTCGACCTACCGCTGTGTGTCTGTATATACATACGTACATACATACTTACAGTAGTAGCCTGTACATGTAGCTGCGCGGAACCTGTCTGGCCTCTATCCTGTCGTCCAGTCCTGTCCTGTCCCATTCTTTCTTTGCGCCTCACGCCTCGACCCCTTCTTCCACCGCCAGTACCACCAGTACAGTACCTAACACTCTCCCTGCACTGCAACCGCACCACACATACTGCACCGCACTATATTGCACTGTGCTGTACCGTGGCCCGCCTGCATTCGCCGTGTGTGCTGCCGTGTACCATTGCACTACCACCGACCCGGGCCTCATTTTCTGTCGCCAATACACCGACTGCACGCAAACGTTATCGTGTCCACCGTGCCCGGTCCTGCCCTCTGTCACGGATATCTGATCATCTCCCGACTAACCCAGCCCGGAGGCGTGCGAGCAAGTAATCCTTACCTGCTTGTGCGTGATATGAACGAGGATCACCCGCATACCGAACGATAAGGAAGCCACTTACTTTGGAGGGTGGGCTACACCAAACTCAAAGCCGGACTGAACTTCTCTCACCGCATCACTGGAACACAATCCGAACCCAATCGGAAAGGAAACTCAAAGGCAATCGGATCTGGTCCTTTGCATTAACAAAAACTCTTCCAAGCCCGCCCGGGCAGCTAGAATCGCAGTCAATGTCGCAACCGCGGCCGCCATATGAGCCATCGCATCCGCCCCGGCGAAACACAGGCAACTCCAACACTGGCGATATGGCACAAATACAGCGTCCTCCAAGTTTCCCGAGCGCTGGCTTCCTTCCTCACAACGACCAGAGGCCTGTACCCGGACCCCAGTTACCTCCTCTACTGGGACTACCAGCACAACAGCGCGGAGCAGGCGGATCTGCCCGATATGTGCAGCTACCTCCAATGGAACCTTCTCCAACTGTGAACGATCAATCAGGGCACCAGGGCGGACGAGCCATCCCGGTCTCGCATCTTCTCTCGAATAACAATCCTCCATCGCCCAACCGGATGTCTTATGGAGCACCGCCTTCGGCTCCTATCCCTTCAGCAGCGTACAGATCACCACCTCAACCCAGATCGTCTCCCAATGCCTTGCCACATCAACAGCAATACTTCAACCAACATCCGGTACAGCATCGTCTGGATAACCCACCACCACAGTATGTGCATCACATGCAACCACAACAGCATGGGCCTCCAGGTCCCCCTGCGCCACATGCACCACAACAATATGCGAATCCAATGCCTGGACCCCGGAACGAGCCAGCATACAGCCCAACACCCACAAGCTATTCAAACCCGAGCTGTTACGATTCACAATCCGAGATGTCACCTACGTCAGCTGCACCATCGTCAACAACAAACGCATTTCCTCGCATATCTAAGCCTCCTCCCCTCGATTACACCCTCATCATCAGACAACAACCCGCCGCGGCAAGAGCGTGCGGCTTCGGCGAGAGAGACCGCCGTGTCATCGACCCACCTCCCATTCTCGAGCTCAAAATCACCGACAAAGCAACAGGTGGCCCCGAGCAAGACCTCACGGGCATGCTGGCATTGCACTGCACACTCCTCAACCCAGCCAACCAGGAAGACGAAACCCAAGCGCCGGTCAACAACGCAGACATGCAATCCACAAGGCGACTCATGGGAACCCTCGTAGCAAGCCCCTACCAAGCGAAAGACGAGCGCGGCGTCGCCGGCACATTCTTCGTCTTCCCAGACCTGAGCTGCCGGGCTCCCGGCCGCTACCGCTTGCACATGAAGCTGCTGCGCATCGACCCCTTCAACATGCAGCAAGGCGCGATCCACGGCACCGTCGCCAGCGTCATCACAGACGTCTTCAGCGTCTTCACCGCCAAGGATTTCCCCGGGATGCGAGCCTCGAGCGCTCTGTTGAAAGCACTGCGAAGGCAAGGCCTGAACGTTGGAGTGAAAAAGGGCTCCGAAGCGAGGAGAGGCAAAGGCAGGATGAAGAAGGAAGACGCCGGCTCATCGGACGAAGATGATAGCGAGGACTCCGCAGACGAGAGAAGCGGAGGGGGAGGATCCAGGCTGATTGAGAGTGGGCCGGCGCCGCCCGGAGCAGACTTGAGTGCGAAAATGAACAGGCCCGCTGCCGGCGGTCTCGCCAAGAAGAAGCGAAGACGGAACTCTTGAGGAATTACCGGGATGCTGGGATAATTGCTTTTTTTTTCCACTGCGCATGCGCGTGTGTCAGCCGCCTTTTCCCTTTAGCTGCTGTGGCACTGATGCGCAACGTTCCACGACGCCGGCCGGCTGTTAAACCGGGTTACGCGCCCTTTTTTTTCTGTTTCTTTCTGAAGCGCATCCCTTTGCGCGGGCAGTTCCACCATCCCGGGGTTAAAGATCGACTGGACTTATTATAGAGAGACAGGAAATGGAAATGGGGAATGGGTAGAGGAGGGAAAGAACAGGGGCGGATGTATCCCACCTTTTTTTCGGCACGTGCGTTGCGTAATACCTCTCTTGTTTCCGCCACCTCGTTGTGGTGTTGTTCTTCTTTCCCGGCACAGCATCGACGATAGGAGGACGACTCGATCGCATGAGCAGACGCCATTACCTGTCCACTAGAGCGTCCTCGATGTCGATAGTTGCGAAGGTGACGGTAATGGAGATCTGGACGATAAAGGGTTGTGTTTCTCCCTGATGTTGATATCTCTTCTGCTTGATTGCTCATCTTGTCATCGAAAATTCTTGAGAATAGAAAGAGGTGTATGCTGCGCGGGAAGTATCCATCGCACGCTTAGATCGGCATACAATTATCGTCGCCCTCCAGTTTTGGTGTTTTGCGCTTTCACTGCATAACAGAACATCATCATCAAAACCCAGCCGGACAAAAGCTCAAAATTCGAACGAAAAGAAAGTTAACAAAACATCGGATCCAAAAGTCACACACTCACTCGACTAAACTCAACTCAACTCAACTCACACCCTCAAACCCGCCTCCCCAACGAACCCCAACGCATCAACCCTCGCCAAATCCTCTTCCAAGATCTCACACTCAATCGCTCCAAAGAACTCCTCGATCCGCCCCTTCTCCCCACCACTAGGAAGCACACTCGTGCCCCTCCTCAACCCCCAAGCCAACGCAACCTGCGCCGGCGAAGAACACCCGCGCTCACGCGCGATTCTAGCCAAAACAGAAGTTTCCAGCAGGACCTGCGCAGCCGTGTTGTAGCGCCGAGAGATTCTGGAGCTGGTCAGGGGCGATGAGGCGGTGACGTGGATTCCGCGGTCTTGGTGGAAGGCTAGGAAGTCCGGTTGGGGAGAGGAGGGGTTTAGGTTGGTGAGTTGGTGGGTTGCCGGGGGGTGGGAGGTTGCGTTTAGGAGGGTTTCGAGGGCTGGTGGGGGGAAGTTGGCGAGGCCGATGTGGTGCGTTAGGTTGAGGGGGATGAGGGTTGTCATGTAGGACCAGGTTGCAAGGAGTTGAGGGTTGGAGGGTTGGAGGTGGTGGGGTTTGTGCGGGGAGGTTGCGGCGTAGGGCAGGTGGTAGAGGTCCAGGTAGGAGAGTTGGAGGTCGTGGAGGGTGGTGGTGAGGGATTGGGTTACTTTCTTTTGGGTTTTGTAGCTGGGGGTCGAGGTGGTTAGTTGTTGAGATGGAGGGTTGGTTGTTAGGAACAAGGATTGAGGTACGTACTGCCTGCTCTGGAGTTTGCTTGTAATCCAGAGGTCTTCTCTCCTGAGACCTGTTTTGTTCAGGCCATCGGCAATGCCTTTTCCCACCAAGTCCTGGTTCTTGTAAGCTGGGTCGCAGTCGATGTGCCTGTAGCCGACTTGGATGGCCCACGAGACAGCTTCGGAGGCATTTCTGGTATCCAGGTCCGATGTACCGAATCCGAGTAACGGAATCGAGTCCAGAGTTAACGATTGTGACGGTGTCAAGATGGTGTTTGGCTCAAGAGGGAACTGAGCTGTTGGACTTCTTGCTGACGCTGCGGCTATGCTTGCTAAGGAAGATACGTATAGCATAGGAGAGAATCTCATTTTGGAAAGGATGTGAGGAGATGTCAGAACACTACCTATAGTACAATCATGAGAAATGTCGCGGGCATCAGTTCGGATTACTATTACAGTATGTACTGTATCTTCAATGTTTCATCCTCATCGCACCGTGAACTGTATTTCTCCACGAGGAACCCCTTGATTCGTCATCGATGGAGGCTTGCCTTTTGACTTTTCGGAAAGTGGCACGGCGAGAGTTTCAGGAGTCAGCCTTACCGCCCAACTGCAACAAGAAATTCCTCTCGGCCACGCGACGTTCTCTCTGGCAAGAGGGTAGATGGAAGTGGTGTTAGGATGATGGGGGGACACGAGCAGGAGTTCCAGCCGTTGGAAATGCCTTGTGAAAGTGCGGAGAAAAGGCGGACGGCGGATCACCAACGGACCTTGGACGCCTCGTTCTATGACCAGGGTTGAGGAACAGGTGTAAGAGTATTGTCAAAGGCTCATATATTGTCTCGGACCGCGAGGTTCTTCACAGTAAATTGCCCTAGATTCGATCCGAGAGGCCGGTAGAAGGCCATTGTTTGCATGTCGACAGCCGGATCTCCGAGTCTCTCGGGATGCGGGTTCCTGCTTGTCAAGCAATTTACTAGGCAGCACATGATTGAGTTAGACATTTGGCGAGGCTTGTGAGGTGTCGAAGTGACTGACTTTTGGTTGTGACTTTGTTAATTTACTTGCTTACAAAATGGAAGTAGGCTGCCGTGGCTGCCTGGATCCATTCACATCTCCAATTAAGGTTTGCGGTCCGCCGCTACAAAACACAGCCAATCACAAGTCGCGTCACGAATTCTCGCGACTTGCATACACACTTTCAAACTTTTGGCACGCTCTTCTCTTTCGTCTTTCCCCCCTCCCCACCCTGAGGTAGGCCACTGAAAGGTGCAAACATATCGCTATCATGAAATACGTTCTTGTATCTGGAGGCAAGCATTGACAGCGAGATATTTCTACGATTTCGAGTACTAACAATTCTCAGGTGTCATTAGCGGTGTCGGAAAAGGCATTATTGGTATGTCCTCGAGAGAAGACGGATACCTTGAGGCTCTAGCTTACATGTTCAAGCCTCTTCCGCTGGCCTGCTGCTCAAGACCATGGGCCTGAAGGTCTCGAGCATCAAGATCGACCCGTACATCAACACCGACGCCGGCACCATGAACCCGAAAGAGCATGGAGAAGTCTACGTCCTGGACGATGGCGGAGAAGTCGATCTCGACTTGGGCAACTACGAGCGCTACCTCAATGTCACCCTCACAAGAGACAACAACATCACCCTCGGCAAGATCTACTCGCAGGTCATCGAGAGGGAGCGCCGCGGTGACTACTTGGGCAAGACGGTACAAGTCGTGCCTCACGTCACTGGAGCGATCGAAGAGTGGATCCGCAAGGTCGCCAAGGTCCCTGTCGACGACACCAACGAGGAGCCGGACGTCTGTATTATCGAGCTCGGTGGCACTGTTGGTGACATTGAGAGCATGGCCTTTGTCGAGGCACTTTGCGAACTCAGGAACAACTGCGCACCGGAGGACTTCATGCAGATCCACGTCTCCTACGTTCCCACGGTCCACGGCGAGCAGAAGACGAAGCCGACACAGATGGCCATCAGGGCCGTTCGCTCTGCCGGTCTGATGCCCAACTTGATTGCGTGCCGCTGCGAGCAACCTCTCGAGCAGGGCGCAGTCGAGAAGATCGCTCGTTTCTGCCAGGTCCCTGTTCCTCACGTCCTGAACGTGCGCGACATGCCCTCGACCTACCAGGTCCCTATCCTGCTTTACGAGCAGCACATGCTCCAGAACATGACCTCCGCCATGCGTCTGGACACCATCAAGATCTCTCCCGCACTCCGCACAAAGGGACTCGAGATCTGGGATACCTGGAAGAGCCTTTGTCTCGGACTCGAGAGCCTCAGGGAGGACATTAGCATTGTTCTCGTTGGAAAGTACCTCGAATGCCCGGACTCGTACTGCTCTGTCATCAAGTCGCTCGAGCACGCTGCCATGCGCTGCAGGCGCAAGCTCATTGTCAACATGGTGGACGCCGAACACCTCGAGCCCGCTACCAACAAGTCGGACCCTGCGGCATTCCACAAGGCGTGGCACGACGTCTGCACAGCATCTGGTATCCTGGTCCCCGGTGGCTTCGGTACAAGAGGCACCGAGGGAATGATCGCCGCTGCCAAGTGGGCCCGTGAGAACAAGACTCCCTACCTTGGTATCTGCCTTGGTATGCAGATCGCCGTTGTCGAGTTCGCTCGCTCGGTGTGCAACGTCCCTCTGCCGCAGGCGACATCCTTTGAATTCGACAGCAGTGATGAGGACCGCATCATCGTCTCCATGCCAGAGCACCACACTGGTGTCATCGGTGGTACCATGCGCCTCGGCCTGAGGCCTACCATGTGGCAGCCCAACACCCAGTGGTCGAAGCTGCGTGCGCTCTACGGCCTTGAGAACGAGAGCATCAACGAGCGCCACAGACACCGCTACGAAGTCAACCCCAACTACATCGACCAACTCCAGGCAAAGGGCCTCACCTTCATCGGCAAGGACGAGACTGGTGTTCGTATGGAGATCATCGAGTTGGAAGACCACCCCTGGTTTGTCGGTGTGCAGTTCCACCCCGAGTACTTGAGCAGAGTCCTTGTTCCCAGCAAGCCTTACCTTGGCTTCATTGCCGCCTCGGCCGGCATTCTGGGCGAGGTCACAGAGGCAGAGCACTCGGGTGTTGACCACTTCAAGGTCGCAGTAAACGGTGCATAGAGCGTGTAAACACGGATGGCGGTTGCATTGGATGGCGCAATGGGCCTTAATTTTCGGAGATCATCGGCGCTTTGAATGGAAGGGAAGGGAAGGTGAATCAAGTTAGATACGACCCGTAAATGATACCAATCGACAGCTTTGATCGTTAAGAGTGTGGAAGTCGTTCTCTTTCTAAGTTGTGGTCGGTCGGTCGGTCAGTCAGTTAACATGCGGCCTTCCGGCGGCCTTGAGATCTCAACCGATTGGCGAGGACCGATGTCTCGGCCTTTCGCCTCCTCTCCTCACTAGGGTACCGTGCTCCACTGTATCTGTCAGACCACATTGAGAGCAACGTCACTTCCCCAACTTCTGCATGGCCGTTGCGCACTTGCGTGGGTAGACAGCTCAGTGGACGACATAACGGGATACCTACAGTATCGTATGACAGACAGAACCAAACACAGCACGATTGTCTCCCTCACACACGCTGGGCACAAGTAGCAAAAGACAACAAGATGGACAATCACAGAGTCGCACCTCGGTAGCGCACGGGCAACTGAGACTGTGGGGTTTGCGCTTCCATGTACCGTCAGACGAGCGTGTTGGCTGCATGCGTTGAGTGCTGCCGCCCAGACTGCTGGACATGTGCCACTGCAAGCGATGGGGCAAGCTGCTGAGAGCTGTCCTGGGGTACATGTACGAGCTGTGTCTGTATCTGTAGTACTGTTGGTGCCATGTCCATTCCTTAGCTTGTCTTCACAAGCTCCTCGTCGACCTCACCTCACTTCTAGCTACCTAGCATTGATTGAGCTTGCCTCTTGTATTGTCGGCTTGCGCTTGCCATATTGCCCATTAACTTCCTCACTCACGGAAGCGACTGGACCCACGCGCCGCAGCTTCCTCTCAAACCGCCTTCTTCACTGCACTGAAGACAGCCCTACAGTCACCGTCACATCATAAAGGTCGGTTCATCTTCTTGCTCACTCTTACATCACAGTCTCGCCCGCGTTCAGCCTGCACAGTACAAACACTCCACATTCCCACCTACAGACCCTTTTACCAGAGCACCCCGCCCATAGCACAGCACACCATTACACCTATGACTTCACATGACCATCACGCCCGCAACGCCAGCCCCAAGTTCCGCAGCATCAAGGCCGTCTTTGAGCACATTGACGCTCCTGCTCAGCGGCCGTTTTCTCGCTCCAAGCCAGCATCTCCTGCTAACGAAGCACCTAATCCAGTCGCGACTCTTATTTCTAGGGAAACCACCCAGTATCAGCGAGACAACATCGACGCACTTCTCGAGGCTCCATCTGCTCCGATCTGGTCTCCAACACCAGAGACACAGCTTCGGCCCAAGTCTTCCTGGATTGGTCCGCCACCACCTACACACATCTTGTCCTCGCACAGCTCCAACGCCGCCATGGCCCACAAAGTGACCATCACTTATTCTTCCTCTGGTCTCCAACCTCCTGTCTATATCACAACTAGTCTGAGTGATCCACAATGGGATCTACTCGAGATGGACTGCAGGAGATCACCCAATGGTGAACATGAGTTCGCCAAAACCTTCCACGCTGCGGAAGGCGAGTATCAGTACAAGTTCCGATTGGGACCTGGGGATTGGTGGGTCTGTGATGAGAGCAAGCCCACTGTCGATGATGGCTTCGGCGCCCGAAACAACGTTCTGATGGTCAAGGGTGATGCCCCAGCAAAGAAACACGCTCCTGATACGCAGAGCTCAACCAACGACGGCGATGTTTTCGATTCGCCGATCTCGACACATGAAACTAGCCATGACGGTGAACGCGAAAGTCATCACGCTCCCCTCTTTGAGCATGAGAAGCTTGAGCATCCTGGTTCGAAGCTTGGAGTGCCACCGGAAAAGGTGCCCGTGACTCTCTCTCGTCAAGACACATTGTCGTTGGGTGATGACGACAATGATGCCGAGGACGGCGACGGTGGACCTTCGCGTCCCTCTGAATCTCCCAAATTCGAAATCGAGGCTCGACCGGCTGTTGAGAGGATTCCGACGCCATCGTTGGATGAGGATGAGGACCCCGAGGACGAAGCACCGCTAATGAGACACGAAACCTTGTCATCTCCCATTGACGCGGCACCTCTCATGCGACACGAGACTCTTTCGCCTACCCGAGGCCCTCATACACCACCTGCTACTGATCACCATCACAATGGCAACGCGAACTTCGCGTCATCTCCTACGTCCTCACATTCGTCAGCACAACTGCCCGGGCCAGATAGCCACGTACCTGCCGAAGCCGACCCAAATGACCCTTCGCTTATCAGATTCCCTACACACCACGAAGGAATCATCTCATCTCTCCGCCGTGCATCGCTACGAATGTCAGATGACGAAACCAAGGAGGAAGTCCTCCCCTCGACATCACCGATCACCCAGTCCATCAGCCACTCCTCCCAGTCTCCATCTTTGCCTAGTGTGCGTGAGGATGAGGAGGAGCTCGAGGAAGAGCTCGAGGAAGAGTCGCAGCAAGAAGTTGACGCGGCAGCGCCGGATTCAAAGGACCACGGCCTCGCCACCGGCTTGTCTAACATGACTGGAAATAGCGAGAGGCCTGCTGCTTTGATCACACCACCAGGCACGCCAGACGAATCCAAGACTCTGCATCCTTCCACCCAATCGTCCCATCACCACACACCTATCGCGGAGAAGGATATGCACGAAGAAGCAGAACACGACGTGAAACATCACGATACCCACGACCACCAGCAAACGAAAGCGGAAGCGGAAGAGGTGAGCAAGTCCAAACCTGGGCAGAAGCAAAAGTCGGTACCGAAGGATTCAAGCGGAAGCCCTCCCAAATCGAGCATCTTTGAGACTGTTATGGGTCTGGGGTTGTTCGTCGTCGTTGGCGTGGGCGCGGCTTGGATGGCTTTCATGATGCATGACCCGATTAAGGACGGCGGTGGGGCTTTGACGGGAGCTTCGTGAGCGTACGGATGGAAGTGGAGGAGGGTTTGTTTTCTCCTATGGCTTCTTTGGAGGGGGATGACCTACAATAGTATAATGGACGCTGTGACGGGCGCGGAGGTGGTGGCCTAGTCAGTGTCAGAGCTTCGAGGGCTTAGCTGGGTGTGCTGTGAACGAGCGAGAAAGAATGAATATAATGCAACCCTCTCACGTTGCTTCCACTTCACTTTACATGTGACATGTCTTATTCTGTCTGCACGTTTTTTGTTGATCCCGGGGATGTGGATCCGCTCGAGCCGCGCTAGCGTTGCGCCGCCGCTTCGGCCAATTCGTGGGACTTCATGATCTGAGCCGATCACCTTCTATCTCTTTGCTTGTCAAACTACACCACTCTGCCGCCTTGCGCAATCACGAAAGCAACCCTCGACTCAACTTGCCGGAAGAGAGAAAGTCATCCGAGGCACTCTTGTACTGAGACTTCCATTGCCGGTCCACGAATCGTCTTCAGCCAGAACTCCCGAATCCAGTGTCGCGAGACGTGCCAGCCATACATCCGACGATTGCTGTACAATATACGCAAAAATCCAACAATCATACCTCTGTGCCCGAATTCTCTCCGCTTCTCTGCGCTACACTTTACATTCCAGCCGACAATCATCGCCTCGAAGGCATCTCTCCAACCCAGCGCAAGAGGCAAAACACGAGCACATCATATACTGCGACAGAAGTGGGGTTCGCCGCGTTCGTCTTGGAGGCGTGGAGGAGGGTCAAGGAGCGACTTGAGCAGTCCTCGTAAAAAAGGAAAGCAAGAGTTGGGCGTGCCGAAGCCGGCTCGGAAGAGTTTGAACTGGTGATTCGGATGGTGCACACGAGCAATGGATCCGCAAAGCCAGGCTTTCACTCCATACAGCAGCAACAACGAGACGTGGCGAGTGCAGACAGACATTGTCCGACTGCAGCAAGTGCAGGCAGAACAAGCCGAGCGCATTGCTCGATTGGAGCGGCGGCAGGAAGATGATGCGCGTATGAAGAGTGTTTGGGGTCAAAGTTCGCCGTTTCCCAGCGTGCTGAGTGGAACGCCGCAACAAGGTGAGATTTTGGTTGAGAAATGTGACCGGAATGGAATCTAACCACTTCTCAGCACCATATCAACAGCCGCCTACGGACCAATTCCGGAATTTCGACGACGAGGCAAACAATCTAATGAGTAGCCTACATCTAGACCCTGAGGATGAACCTCGCAGTAGAGGCAATGGCGCTGCTTCAAGGGCCAACAGCGTCCGATTCGACGAGACCGCGAATCAGAACCACTTCTCGCACTCTTCACGACCTTCGATGGACTACCCGCCGAGACACGGCAACGGACTAGGTGGTCTATCCATGAATGAACGCACTACTTCGCACAAGTCCGAAGGTAGAGCGAGTTCGGTACATTCCATGCGCTCCGCTGCATCTGGACGCGCAAACAGTCTGAACTTCGAGGTCTCGTATGGGTTGGGTGATGCGGCCAGATCACCGTTTGACACGCCTATTCTCGCACCAGGATTGCTTCTTCTTGGCGCAGTCCCGGCCATCATTCGCTGCTGGATGAACACAAATTTCAAGCATGACGCGCTCCTCTATGCAGCCGTGTGTACTGGTTCATACAAATCGTACTTGGACATTCGACTCATCCGAAAGCTTGGATTCGACGAGCACATTGTCAGAGTCGATGGTGGGGCACCAACAGTTGTATTGCCAGTCTACTTTCCCGAAGCGGTTCCACATCCAGCTTCATCCCGCTCAAGCAGTCCGGCGCCACAGCTACCGACGCTGACTGTGGATTTCCAAGTCGTGGACGCCAGCTCGTATGAGGGAGATTCCAAGGCTATCCAAATTTTCATTGGCAGCGACATTCTTCGCGAGCACAGTGCGGATATTATGTTCTCGTCGAATAGTCTGACACTGTTCGATGATGAACGAAGCAAACTCAGCATACCTCTCGTGCGACCCGAGAACGAGGCATCGTTCAAGAGTCTTTACGTCAGCAGCGGCACGCCAACGTCAACAAGTCAGCATAAGCTGGAGCCGAAAGGCCCTGCTTATCTGACCCGACTGGAACAAGGTAGCTCTGGTGCTTCGACCGCCTCAGCTTCAGCTAGCCCGCCACCATCGATGAAGTATCGTTTGCCGGACAGTCTGACCGCAGAACCTGCGAGTCTGGACGCTGCCAATCCAGGGGCCGACGGCTCTGACACGGCCAGTCGCCCAGTCAGTCGTCAATCAGCCATATCCCGCCCCACCCTCAACCCAATCAACACCCAGTCTGGTGCCACATCGGTTGAGCCCCTTGGCCAGCCGTCCACGCAAGCCCCTGCCCGAACCTCGACAAGCAATTCCACGGCGTCCTCCAACTGGCGGCGCGACGCTCCCTTGTCATCCGCCAGCACCCCGGCAGCATCCCAGCCTACGAGCACCCTTGACTGGGCGAGCGCAGGCAAGGCGCGCCAAGATCCAGCTGCCGCAACTTCCGCCTACCAGCGCAAGGAAACCGGCATCAAGGTCCTCAAGCCCAAATCCGCAACGCGCACCTTCTCGGGCACGTCCACGGCACCCTCGACTTCGAGCCCGGCGGCGGACGGCCGCAGTCGCTTCTTCGACGACGGCATCAGGCGAAGCGGCAACGGAGCCGACGCGAAGGCTTATGATGGTGAGAAGGGTATGGCCGCGGTCGGCGCTGCTGCTGCTGCTGCTGCTTCGTCGTCTTCGCCTGGTTCCGCTGCGCCGCCCAAGACGCGTGCGAACCCTGTCGGTGGCGCGAGTGCTTTTTCTTGGCTCAACCCGATGGGTAAATGATCGACCGTCGGTCGGTGAAGTGAATGGAAGGGAATGGCGCCGCTGCTGTTGTTACGCGCGACCAAAACGGATAGATTAGAGCTAGGCTGGTGATATTCCCCCCGGTTTATGTTAGATGATGGGAAAGATGGGTGTCGCGTCGTTGCGTCCGGCCTTCAGCTTGGGGCCAGGTTAGCGACCAATCGATGACTTTGCGATTACATTTCTTGAAAACCCTTGCCTTGTGGTTTCCTTCTCGATCAGAGTGGCATCATTGGTGCTCCAGACGCGTTGCTGGTGCTCTTG